>Ga0315336_1004809_pt1 | contig 15472 bp, 11 predicted proteins | sample ASW5metaG_FD_204512 | JGI IMG/M metagenome (GOLD analysis project Ga0315336, IMG submission 204512) | Ammonia-oxidizing marine archaeal communities from Monterey Bay, California, United States - ASW #5 | ecosystem: Environmental > Aquatic > Marine > Intertidal zone | place: USA: California...
ACGACTGCCTTCGGTGGACCACGCCGTGCGCACGGGGGTTCGGTCCGAGGCCGACGCCGCCGTCGTGATCGGCATCGAGGAGTACTGGCGACTTCCCGCAGTACCCTTCGCCTCGCGGGATGCCGACGCCATGGAGGAGTGGCTCTTGTACTCCCGTGGAGTGCCGCGAACGCAGGTCCTGCGCACCGACGGGGCGCACGCCAAAGAGATCCTGCGGGCTATCGGTCGGGCCGCGTCCCTCGTCGAGGAGGGCGGGGTCCTGTGGGTGTACTTCGCTGGCCACGGCGCAGCGGCCTCAGACGGAACGCGGGTGCTGCTGCCCTCCACCGTCACCGCTGCGACCATCAACGACGCGGGGGTGCGACTGGACGCGGTGCGAGACGCGGCATCGGCTTCCCTCGGACGCACGATGCTGGTGCTGGACACCTGCTACACGGGGGTCGGACGCGCGGGACAGGAGCTCAACCCGGGCAAGCGCTTCGCCGTGCCAAGTTGGGTACCCAGGGAGCAGCCTCGGGTGGCCGAGTGGACCGCCGCCCAGGCCGACGAGTGGTCCGGCCCCCTCAAGAGCGCGCATCATGGCGCTTTCACCTACGTGCTGTTGGGCGCCCTCCGTGGCTGGGCCGACGGCCACCTCACCGGCACCGCGGACGGCGTGGTCACCGCAGAAGAGGCCTCACTGTACGTTCAGAGCAAGCTGTCTGCCCTCGGGATCGACGACCAGACGCCGCTGCTCGATGTGGCGGCGCCCGAGGACTGGACCCTCACCGAGGGTCGGCTGGAGCCCGCACCTCTCAGCGGTGTTCTGGCCGTCGACCTGCACGGTTCCCCTCCTCCACCTGAGCCGAGCCCGGTACAGAAGCCGGAGCCCGCACCCGAGATGCCGGTCGCCAAAGAGGAGAAGGAGAAAAAGGCCAAGAAGGAGAAGAAGGAGAAGGAGAAGAAGGCCAAGAAGCCAAGCCCCGCTCCAGAACCCGCCGTCCCAGTGGTCGAGGAGATTCCGGAGCCTGAGCCACCGGCACGCCCTCCGGACACCCTGGACCTCAGCTGGGCCTCGACGTTGCTGCTCGAGGGCTGGGCCGAGAAGGCGCTCGGGGTGATGGACGCCTCCAGCGAGGAGAGAACGCTCGTTTGGTGGCAGGTCCGCGGGCAGATCCTCGACGATCTCGGACGCCCGCTCGAGGCGGCTGAGGCGCTTGCAGAGGGGGCGGCAACGGCGGAGGGTCAGCGTCCCGACATCTTCCTGGCGGTGGCGAATCGCTTCGCCGACGTCGCCCACTTCGACGAAGCCCTGCGCTGGGCTGGCCGAGCGGCGAAGCTGGACCCGCAGGGCCCGGAGCGCCAGGACGCACTGTGGAACGCCGCGGGCTACGCCGCAGCGACAGGCGACGTCGAGAGAGCAGCCGCACACCTTCTCACGCTAGCCAGGGAGACCTCGATGCCGGAGGTGCGCGCCGAGGCCGCGCTCATGGCGGCGGCATACACGGCGAAACCTTCCGCCAAGGAAGACCTGTGGCGCAGTGTCTGGAAGGGGCGCTCGGCCGCAACCCGCAACGAGGCCGTGCTGGCCGCCTGTGCCCTCGGATCCCGGCCACGCGACATCGTGCGGTTCTACTTGCAACACGAGGACTGGTCTCCAGCGGCCACGACCTGCGCCGCCGCGGCGCGCCTTGCGGAGCTCGACCCAGCGCTGGACGCCCTGAGGAGACGAAGCCTCGGCGGCAAGTTCGATCAGCTCGCTTCCGAGATCGACGCGCTGAAGCAAGACGTGGCCGCCATCCGGGTTCGCGCGGACGAGATCTCGGCGGAGTTCCCCCACCACGATGCGGGTGCCCAGGCACGAGTGGGCCTCGCTGTGATCGCGCTGGTGAACTCGCTGCTCGACGCGCCCGTGCCGCCCGGGCTCCCGGAGGGGGCTGAGGACCAGTTCTTCGCCGTCCTGGACGACATGGCCTTCCCCATCGAGGAAGAGGGGTTGGCAATCCTCGAGCGATCGGTTGCCAGGGCCGTCGAGACCGGGGCGTTCGACGCACGCGTAGATGAGGCGCTCGACTACCTGGCGAAGGCCCATCCCGACGAGTGGCCCGCCTCACCTCCAAGCAAGCTCTGGTCCACCACGAAACCCTGGCTGCCCGCTGTCGGCGCCTCCTCGAACCCCGCGATCGAGGCGATCCGAGCCAGGCGCCGCATTGGCGACTTCGAGCAAGCAGCTCACCTCGCTCGCCGTGCCCTCGAGGAAGGACAGGGCGCAGCGATGGAGGAGCTCGGCCTGATCGCGATGGAGCGGGGACACCTGGAGCAGGCCAGGTTCGTCCTCGATTACGGGGCGCAACGCTACGGCACGTCCCGGGCGGCCTCGGCGTGGCTGGCACACCTCGACGGCCGCGATGCCGATGCGCGCGCCTCGCTCAAGCACGAGGTCGCTGCCGGCGACGATTCCGCCCGGGTCTGGCTCGCGACCCTCGAAGTGGAGCAGCGCCGCTACAAGGAGGCCCTGGAGCTGATCAGCGCCGTCCAGTCCCGTCCCGTCGATCTGGGCGTATTGGAGGGCGTGGCCCTGGCAGCAACGGGCGATCACAGTGGGGCCGAGGTCGCATGGGCTGGGGTCATCGATACCCGCCCCGACGTCTGCCTCCTCCTCGGTCCCCTTCTGAGTGAGCACCTCGGACGCCACGATGAAGCGATCGCCCTGCTCTCGACGTGCCAGGTCGATGGCGACCTCACGGAAGAGCTCGAGAGGGCACAGGAGCAGATGCGCCGGAACGCCAGGTGAGCGACGGCGGTCGATACGCCCAACCCGCGGTATTGCCACCCCTCGAGCCGCCACCGCGGATCGCGACAGAACGGGCACGCGCGGGAGATCGAGGGTCGCGATCCCATGATTGCGTCCTACCGCCGGACACAATGGCCCATGCGCCGGTGAGTGACTCAGCTAGAATTCGCGCACGGTTGGAGTGACCGGCCGTTGGGGGATCGATGGAGGAGCAGGAGTTTCGCCTGCGCATCCTGCGCGTCATGGCACTCGGAGCGACCGGCATCGGCCTGGTCTCGATCGTCATCGACGCTGCCGCGCTCATCCTCGACGACAACTGGTTTCTGGCGGGATCGGGCCTGGCGTGGACCGTCGAGCTCGCCATTCTCTTCTGGTGCTGGCAGCAGCTGAACCGCGGACGCATTCAGGCCGCAGCCAACGCCTTCCTCCTCTCCGGATCCGTCCTGATCAGCATCGTCGCGCTCCTCGACACGCCGAGCGGCGTCATGGTCCACCTGTGCATCGGCTGTCCGTTTCTGATCCTCGCCGCCTTTGGATTGACCCCCTCCGACCAGCACACCCGCTGGCGGATCGCCATCTCTGCGGTGTTCCCCACAGCGCTCCTCCTCAGACAGCTGTGGAGGCCGATGGAGATGTTCGCCGACACCGCCGAGATGTTCGGCGCCATCTTCGGCGGAGCCCTCGGCGTGTTCGCCATGGCGAGCCTCGGACAGGTGCTCTTCAGCCGCCTCGACGACGCCCGCAAGCGGTCGGAGAGCGACAACGCGAAGCTCGAAGTCCTCAACGCCCAGTTGGCGGAGTCCAGAGATCGCGCCGTTGCCGCGGATCAAGCAAAGGCCGCATTCCTCGCGGTGATGAGCCACGAGCTGCGCACGCCACTGAACGCGATCATCGGGTACACCGAAATGGTACGAGAGGACCTCGAGGACGGCACTACGCCGACCCTCAACGACGTCGAAGCGGTCCTCGGCTCGGGGAGGAAGCTCCTGGTCATGGTCGGGGACATCCTCGACTTCACCGCCCTCCGCGATGGGGAGATCACCCTCGCGAACGCCTCCGCCGACCTCGATGATCTCGCGCGCGAGCTGGCCACTGATGGGGCCGCCTTCGCCAACGCGACCGGCAACCGCTTCAAACCCGAGTTCGGGGAGCTGGGCATCATGGACGTCGACCGCGCAAAGCTCCGTCGAACCGTGGATTCGCTGCTCAGCAACGCGGCCAAGTTCACCGAGAACGGCGAGATCAAGCTCATCATGGAACGCGAATCCGAAGGGCTGCGGATCCGCGTGAGCGACACCGGTGTTGGCATGGATCCCGACCGGGTGGAGCACCTGTTCCAGGCCTTTACCCAAGCGGATAGCTCGTACACGCGATCTCACGAGGGCACGGGCCTCGGGTTGGCCATCGTGGACCGTTATGTGAAGGCGATGGGCGGCAGCGTCGACGTGAAGACGGCCCCCGAGAACGGCTCGACCTTCACGCTGTGGATTCCGCAATGAACACGCCAGACAACGTCGTCTTCGAGGAAAAAGGCGACATCATGCGGGTGAGTCTTGCGACCCAGCCGACCCGCGGCGCGTTGATGGCTCTTCAGGGCGTGGCCTGCTTTGCCTTTGGGGTCTGGGTGCTGCTCCTGTCGGACTTCGATTTCGATCGCGCATTGTTGGTTGGCGGACTCAGCCTGCTCGTGTCGCCACTGGCCCTGTACGTGGGCGCCGCCATGGGCACCAACCACCGGGCGTTGACCGCCACGCCAGAGACCGTGACCTTCACCCACGGCTCGATGCCGATGACCACCGCTGCGGATTCGGCCGTGGAGACGGCGGCGATCCAAGGGCTGGACGTGACGATGCGACAGGTGCGTTCCGGGGCTCTCGCCAGAGAGTATTACGCTCTGAACGCCCAGTTCGACGACGGCGAGGCGGCGCGGCTGTTCGAGATCCCCGACGAGCCCGCGGTGCGGTTCATGCAGCGCAAGCTCGAACAGTATCTGGCTGATTCAAAGGAGAGCACATGACCACGGAGGAGCGAACGATCCTCATTGCCGAGACCGTCAGCACGGCGTTTGAGGCCCTTGGATTCGCCGCCGTCGAGGTGGGTTGGAAGGCCGACAAAGTCGAACGCCTCCTCGCCACCGAGGACGAGGCGGCTCGGTTCTCAGCCGAGATCACCCGATTTGGTGGGGCGCTTCAGGCGCTGGGCCTCGAGCTGGCTTCGGTCAATGCCAAGCTCGACACGGGAGATCGGCTCGGGTTCGAGCCTCCTCGATACGGCGATGGGCCACCGACGCTCACCGTCGCGGTCATGGACACCCAGGGGTTCCGACCCGACTATGACCCGACCGTAGACACGCTCTATGGGCGCCTCTGCCTGGCCACCTGGCTCACCGAGCGGCTCGTCGCCGGCATCCTGAGCAGCCAGTGCACCACGGCGACCGTGACCGCCCCATTGAAGACCAAGGACGGTCTCGCTGGGCCCCAGGCCGAAAGCAAAGCGGTGGCCGCGGCGATGCAGCACTGGTTCGATCGCTGCGACGCCGAGCCCGAAGGAACGCCGGTGACCCTGCACTTCCAGAACTGGTGGACGCTGGAGTACACGCGCATGGGCTCGGCGAATCAGACGCCAATCCCCGTGCGGATCCAGACCTATCTGGGGGAACCCGGAACGCCGGTCGCCAGCCGTCTCGGCGACCTTGCGGCACGCGGCGGCGCCCTCGACGCGATCCGCCAGGCCGTGGACAAAGGCGACTGGCTCGAGTTCAAGCTCAACGCCTGGGGCACCAAGCTCCAGGCCTTCGACGTCGATTGGCTCGAGGCGTTGGTTCCGGTCGCCGAAGAGCTGTCGTCGACGCTGGAGGCGGTGCCCAGGGGTGGCGCCATGCCCCGGCACTACGTCGTCGGCCTCGGACACGACTTCGTCGTCGAGACCGCAACCAAGGGGGTGAACAACAAAGTCTCCGCCTACCTGCCGTGGTTTCATCCGGCCAGGTTGCCGACCACCGAGTCCATCGACGCGTTCACCGCCGACGCTCGAGCGGACATTGCCAGGGTAGAGCGCGTCCGGGCCTGGATGGCCGAGACCGACCGGGTCAGCATGTTCTGGGCGAATGCTCTGCACGCGCCGTGGTGCATGCACGACGACCGGTTGTCCGAGCTCCTCGAGGCACTGTCCCCGCACATCGCCGCGATCGACCGGGACGAATACCAGTCCTTCGGGACCGTGTTCTTCTTCCTCGAGGCCCCGACGGCCCGGATCTGGCTCTCGGACAACTACATCAAGATCCCCACTCCGGAGCTCGGTCCCGGCGAGATGGCCCCGTTCCTCGACGCCTGGTTTGCCGCGAATCCCCTCCCCCCGTTGGAAGAAGACTGAGGTCGGCTACGGGGCGGCCCAGAAATTCTCCACCCGGTAAACCAGCTCGTCGCCCTCGAGGAACTTGCCCTTTCGGATGACCCACAGCGCCTCGATCCAGGGCGTGACCGCTGGCATGCCCCAGTCCTTCTGCCACGGCTGGTCGCGCGCCTCGAAGGCGAACTTATCGCCGTTGCGCAACGGCTTGGTCCACACGACGTGCTGCTCGAGTCCCAGGACGCGGGACATCCACTTCGGGTTGGCCGGGTCGGGCGCGGCGGTCTCGTTGCCCGAGAAGGTGAAGTCGAGAGGGCTGATGTTGTCAAACATCTCGACGTGCTGCGCCTTGACGCGCCCGCCCGGAAACGGCGTCTTGAGCTTGGAGACATCGATATCGCGGCCCTTCCACTTCAGGCGCTGGACCGCCTCGTGTTGGCCGAAAGTGACGTGCCAGATGAACAGGTCGATCTTCTTGGACCCTGCGGCGGTGTGTGCGACGTAGCGAAGCTCTGGCTCGTTGGCCTTCATGGTCATCGTGACATCGATCTTGGCGCCGTTCTTGAACCGGTATTTGTAGAGGACCTCGAGCTCGTCGCTTCCCTCTTTCTGCACCAGGACCTCCGGCTGAACCTTGCCCGATTCCGTGATTTCCTTGATGCCGCCCACCACCGTCGTGAGGTTCAGGTTGTTCTTGCAGACGTACCACCTCTTGTCCTCGGGATGGAACACGTCGAACCACATGATCCCGTCCTTGGCCCGGACCCGAAACATCCCATTGTCGGCCCAGATGCCCGGGTCTCGATGTTGGTTGGGGCTCGCGTAGGCAGCGGGCGTTCTGCGAGTGCCATCGGCATTCGGGACCTGGGCGGGCGCCTGCGCAGGCATGCAACAACCCGGGAGCACGACAAGCAACATCACAGTCATCAAGAATCTCATCACAGGCCCACCTCCTCCGAACTCTATCAGCGGGCTCGACGCCGGGTCACCGCGCGTAATCAACGATCGCAGCCGTCGCGGATAGCTCTCCTGCACAAGACCCGCCGGTCCCCCGGAGACATCCATGTACGCCTTCACCGAGACCCCCGAACCCCACGCCGTTCGCCGCAGAGCCATCCTCGCCGAGCACCCCGAGATCCGCGAACGCAACGGATACGACAGCTGGAGCATCCCGGTGATGATCTTTGCGGTCCTCGCCCAGCTCGGACTGGCCGTCGCCGTCGAGACCCTCTTCGACCCGAGCCAGCTCGCGCTGTCCATCGCTGCAACCATCGGCCTGATCCTGGTCGCGGGTGCCGTCCTGTCCCACTGGTCCTCGATGTTCACCCACGAGGCCGCCCACAACAACACGGCGCGCACGCCGGAGCTGAACAAGATGTGGGCGATGGTCGCCAACATCAGCCAGGTGCTGCCAAACGCGATGACCTTTCGCAAGTACCACCTGCGCCATCACGGACACCTGGGAACCTATGGCGTCGACGCGGACCTTCCGGCAGACTGGGAAGTGGAGAACCTGCCCGCAAACCCGGTGATGAAGGGGTTCTGGGTGTTCTTCATGTTTGGATTCTGGGTGGCCCGCGGCGCAGAGCGGGCGACCTCCCCGAACCGAGACGAGTGGGTCAACCTCGGAGTGATTGTCGTCGCCAATGCGCTGATCGTCTACACGATCGGGTGGTACGCCCTCGGATACCTGCTGCTCTCCACGCTGATCGGACACTCCTTTCACCCGGTGGCCGCGCACTTCATCCACGAGCACTACGTCTTCGAGCCGGAACAGGAGACGAACTCGTACTATGGCCTGCTCAACCTGGTGACCTACAACGTCGGCTACCACGTGGAACACCACGACTTTCCGAACATTCCCGGGAGTCAGCTTCCCAAGTACAAGGCGGACTATCCGCAGTACTACGACGGGCTCGTCAGCCACCACTCGTGGACCTGCATCCTCACCCGCTTCATCTTCAACCCGGCCATGGGCTGGACGAGTCGCATCGCGCGTTCGGACCGCCGTGGCGGACAGTGGCAGCATGCCGAGCACACGCCGAATCCCGGGCTCCTGATCGGATTCCGCTAGCCGCCGAGCGCGGCGATGTGCTGCTCGATCTCGGCGAGCTCCGTACGGAGTTTCGGGACCCGATACAAGTAGGCATAGGCCAGGAACGACCCCATGATCGCAATGGCCAAGATGACCGCCCAATACTGGGCCACCCACCAGCTCAACACCGCGGCGATGACCAGAGTCAGCGGCCAGACGACAGTGAGGGATATCCTGGTGAATCGCCCCATCCAAGCCTCCATCTCCATGTCGAGGAGCGACTTGCGGGCCATCAACTGCGACAGCGCGTCGCCTCCGAGAAGCCGGTCCGCGTCCTGTACATAGCGGTATTGACGAAGGCCGTAACCCACCATCGCCACGGTCAGACCTCCCACCCAGATGCCGGCAAAGAGGTCCAGGAGCCCGCCTGTGATCCACCACTGTCTGAACGCATAGACAGCGATGCCGCCAAACACCACAAGAAGACCGGCAGCGTAGTAGAACCCCGACTTCGACTGACTGTGAAGCCGACCGGTATCCACCGCGAGATGCAGGGCGCTGTTCCTCCATTTCTGAACCGCCTTGCCCATCGCAGCACCCTCGGCAAAGCGATCGTCTGGTGCAGACGCCATCGCGCGTTGGACCACAGCGACCAGCTCGGCCGGCGCCCGCGGCTCGAGAACGGCAGGCACAACGCCCTCCTTGACCTGCTGCAGAATCAGCGCAGTACCCCCCTCGAACGGCTGGGTCCCGCTGAGGATCTCGAACAGAATCACGCCCAGGCTCCACACGTCACTGCGCACGTCCAGCTCCGTTCCCCTCGCCTGCTCCGGACTCATATAGGCCGGGGTACCCATCACGCTGCCAGCCCGGGTCAACTGCGCGTCCTGCCCCGATTGGATGGCCACCGAGTGGCCGTCGTTGTCGGCCTCCTCGGGTTCTCCGACGACCCGCGCCAGCCCCCAATCCAGGACCAACGTCTCCCCGAAGGGCCCAATCATGACGTTCTCGGGTTTCAGATCGCGATGCACGACCCCGCGGCTGTGGGCGTAACCAACCGCCTGGCACAGATCTCCAAAGGCGTCGAGCAACGCCAACCTCCCCTGGAGCGTAGGCGCGTCGTCCAGGGCCTCGCGGAGCGTCTGCCCACGGACCCGCTTCATCGTGTAGTAGAGGTTCCCTTCCGGATCTCGTCCGAGCTCGTAGACCGGGACGATGCCGGGGTGCTCCAGCTGGGCGGTGATCCGCGCCTCGCGCAGGAATCGGGCGACGATGGCGGGATGATTGGTGAGGAGCTCCTTTCGAGCGACCCGCCGGTGCAAGTGGGTGTCATCGACGAGCTCGACCCGTCCCATGCCCCCCTTGCCAAGGAGTCTGCCCTTCTCGTACCGCTCGTCGGCCTCGGGCGTCACGCGCTCTGCCGCCAGCTTCGGGAGCGACTCGAGAAGACCTGTCGACTCCCCTGCGGTCTCGCCGTCTAGATCGTCAGACCACGTGGCGTCGGGGCCCGATGGATCGACGGTGGGGTCAGAGCGAGACATGCCGGCGATTCTACCACTATGCGCGATTCACACATCGATGGGCGGAACCGGCCCCCACTTTCGTGCAGAAATGATGGACAGGATTCAGCCACCGGCCCACGTTGAAGACACCAGGGCACAGGAGACGCCATGCTCATCGTCGCACTCTTCACTTCGATCTCGGCCGCCTGCACGTCTGCCGGGCCCACGCTCATCACAGGCACATTGCCCGCCGACGGCGATCTCGAAATTCCCGTGGACTCGCGCTTGATCGCCACCTATGGGTGGAATCCACTAGTCGGCGAGATGACGCTGACCGTTGATGGAGATCCGGTCGCGGGCACGACAGAGACCTGGTCCACCAAAGGCGGGTACTTCCGCTCTCAGACCTTCGTCGCCTTCGCCCCCGACGCCGACCTCGAGCCGAACACCGAGTACACCCTGAGTGTGCAGGTTCCCGACTACTACGGCACCCCGCAGTCCGAGTGGATCTCCACGTTCACCACCTCCGAGGATGCGTCGGTGGCCGGCCCGGTGTCCCTGGCGGTCGACGCATTCGAGTTCGAAGAGGCCAGCTCTGCCTCCTGTCAGTACGACTACGCCTGGAAGATCTCGTGGACGCTGGATGTTCCGGAGTCGGTCGGCGACACGCTGGTTCATCTGTACGAGGTCGCGGAAGACGGAACCGTCGTCAACGACACGCCGCTGACGACCGAGGTCTTCGACTCCAATGGTGGCGAATTCACCGGCGCCATTCGCGCGAAGGTAGACGCGGATTCGAACGGGCTCTGCGTCGCAGCGATCACCGAGGATGCTGCGGGCAATCCGTCCCCGATGTCCGAGCCCATCTGCCACTTCGAGGCGCCAGACCACGACATCGACGATGACGGCAACGTCGTCTACGAAGACGATGTCACCGCATGCAGCACCGTGGGTGGCGGATCGGGTTGGATGACTTTCCTCCTGTTACCCCTGCTGGGAATCCGCTCCAGGCGCAACTGATTCCTGTAGGCTCTCCCCGATGGGAGACCGCGCCTACATCGGCACCGGCCGCTGGCTGCTCTGGCAGTTCTTGAGAGTCGTGTGGAGCCTCGGCGGTGCGCTGCCTTTTCGCACCGTCGCCCGGGGCACCGAGACCCTGCCAAAGGAGGGGGCCTATCTGCTCCTCGCCAACCACACCTCCACCCTGGACTCGGTGTGGGTTGCCCATCCCATCGGTCGGCCGGCGCACTTCATGGCCAGCGCGTCGCTGTTCCGAAACCCGGTAGTCGGCAGACTGCTGACCGCAGTGGGGGCCTTTCCCAAGGAGGTCTTCGTCAAGGACGCAAAGTCCGCGGCGAAGGTCGACGAGCTCATCGCCAATGGCCAGATCGTGCAGATCATGCCGGAGGGCGCCCGTACCTGGGAGGGTCAGCTGATGCCGGTCCGCAAGGGCATCGGCCGCTTTGCCCAGAAGCTCGGCGTGCCCGTCGTGATCTGTCGCGTCGAGACCGGCCACCTCTGGTATCCGCGGTGGGCGGTCTGGCCCCGTTGGGTGCCACTCCGCATGGAGTACACCAAGCCGCTGACGTGGCCCGAGACCGCCACCGTCGACGACATCTGGGCCGACATCGTCGAGCAGATGACGATCCCGGTAAGCGCCGATTTCTCCGGCTCCCGCACGTTCGGGTTCCGCACAGCCGAGGGGTTGGAGACGCTGTTGTGGGCCTGCCCGGCCTGTTTTACGCTGGGAGGGGCGCGCGGTGAAGGATCCGGGTTCCGCTGCTCGACCTGCGACGGATCGTGGGAAATCGGCGTCGACAATCGCATGCAGGGCGCGAATCCAACGACGGTCGCTGCGGCCTATGCGAGCATCCGCCTGCACTTTGGAGAACCGCCCAGGGTCGGCGAAGACCTCATCCTCGAGGGCGCGGATGTCGAGATCTTCAAGCTCGAGAAAGGCAAACCGAAGGTGTCAGAAGCCCGTGGTCGCCTGACCTTGACCGAAGAGGGGCTGTCCCTCGACACCGGGTGGAGCCTGGCGCTCGCCGACATCGTCGCCATCAACATGGACGCCGGCAATGTCCTCCACCTGCGCACCCCGGAGTGCATCTGGCGCCTCGTGCCCCATGGCGGCTCCACTTGGATGTGGCAGAACTTCATCCACCCCTGGTGGGAGCGCCAGAAGAGCCCACAGTGAACCGTTTCACTTCTTCAATTTCGACGTATCGAGGTCCTACTGCCCGTCGCGTGAGTACCCACAGGCGATGCCCGAGCCCTTGCAGATCTGGGTGACACCGAGCTCCTTCATGGTTCCGATTCGGCCGGGTGCGCAGCGGTTGGCCTTCTCGAGGTGGCCCCGAGACTTGTCGAGGCCACCTCGGGTTCCCGCCAGCATCTGCACGATGAAGGAGTCCGGAACCAGCCGGTAGACCATGCCGAGCGCGAGATGTGGGGGTCGTCTGGACGAATCGCAAGGCCCTGGTTCGCGACGTCCAGCATGTCGCTGTACAGCGCGACCTTGTCCACACTCGTGTCGTTGCCGTCGATCGACTCCCCCTTCTCGAAGATGAAGCGGGCGATGTGCCAGGTCAGGTCGGCGTCATCGGGATTGTGGGCGAAACGGTCCCTGGCGAGCTCCAGGCCTTCGCTGTGCTTGCCCTGGTCGTAGAGGACCTCGAGGTCGTAGCGCGTCGTCGGGAGAGCACTTGGCCGGCGTGTTCGGCATGGGCAGTCGTGGAGAGGGCGAGCGCGAGGGCTGCGGTGAGCATGGTGACTCCATCGGGAAGGTACACCCTCCTCAATGCAGCATGAATGCCAGATGGGATAAAAGAGTGTAGGCCGACTCTCGCCACCGTACTGTCGCCGATCGTTTACCGCACCTGTCGACAGGTGATGACGTCCCACTTCTCGCGATCGATGAGCACGTCGGCGGTGATCACCGTCCAGCTGGAGCCGCTGCGCTGGGTCACGAAGGTGTATTGACCGGTGGCCTTCGATCCCCTCACGATGTTCTCGAGCGTGGGGGGATCGGCGGACAGATCTCCGCCGAGCGTCACCTCGACCGGCTCGCCGAGGCGGTCGACGAGGTCTTCGCACTTGAGCAGCATGCGCTTGGAGAGGATCCCGGGGGCGCTCTCTTCAAGGGGGGGACCGCCGCTCATCGCAAAAAGCAGAGCCAGGCCCGTGCCGCCAAACATGATGAGGGCGCCGAGAACGACAACCCCCAGGTGCAGCATGCGCTCTTTGCGCAGGGACCCTTCCTGGGCCTCTACTTCTTCTGGAGTCATCGACGCCTCCTACTCGGCCTCTTCGATGAGCGAGCGTGACTTCTCGATCGTGGCGAGCAGGTCGCTATAGCCGGTAAGCTTCTCGCTGTCAGCGATGTCCTCGGCCCTACGCAGCGCCACCTTCGCAGCGGTCGGATCTCCAGCCCGGGCCTCGACCTCGGCACGGATGGCCAACACGGCCCCCAGCGTCAGCGGATCCCCCAGATTCGCGAGCGGCGGCTCGGCCCGGGCGATGTCCGCGCGCGCCCCGACATGGTCTCCAGCGCGAGATCGCAAGCTGGCTCGGACCGAGTACCAGTTCCCGATCTGTCGTTGGTCGCGCATCTCCCGGGCGACGTCGAGGGCCTTCTGCACCAGTGGTCGGGCGAGGTCGTCGTTGCCCATGTCGACCTCCAGCGTGCCGAGGTTGCCCACCGAGATGCCCTCGTTGCGCCGGTGACCGACCTCACGGTGCATCTCGATGGAGGCTTTCAGTAGGTCTCGAGCCGCATCGGGACGGCCCCGCAAGAGTTCCAGGTTCCCCAGGTTTCCAAGCATGATCGCCCGATTACGCCGGTTCCCAGCCGCCTTGAAGAGCGCCAGGGATGCGCGGTAGTTGGCGCGAGCCTCCTCGAGATGACCCTCCCGGAACAGGAGGATGCCCAGGTTTCCCACCGTCGTCGCCTCGTGGTGAAGATCGCCCCGCTCGATGGCCATGTCCCGGGCGGCCTCGTAGTACTCCCGGGATTCCTCGGTTCGGCCGCGGTGGTTGAACACGGTGCCCAGGTTGTTGAGGACCTTGGATTCGCTGCGCCGGTCACCGGCTCGTCGGTACTGCTCGACGGCGATGAGGTAGTGCTTCTCGGCCTCCTCCAACCGACCCTGGTTGAGGAACAGCGTCGCCAGTTCGTTGTGGATCTCGACATCCTCCTCGGCGACGCCCAGGACCTCGTGCATCGCCAAGGCGGCGTTGTAGTGGGACTGAGCTTCCTCGATACGCCCGGCGTGCAGACAGGCGGTCCCACAGATGCGGCGCAGGATCACCGTGGTCTCCGGTGTGAGCTCCATGGCCATTACCCGCTCGGCGACGGCCACTGCGGCGTCGAACGGTCCGATCATCTGCACGACCGCCCACATCCCGCGACAGGTGGCGGCGGCGATGTCGGCGTCTCCGCGGCCGATGGCACGGTGCACCGCGACCATGAAGTTGTCCAGGTCCGCATTGAGTTCTCGCCGCAGTGCGTCCCCACCTGGGCCGTCGAGGCCGGCGATGGCTTCCGAGGTTCCGAACCGCGCGTACCAAGCGCCATGGGCACGCTCGAGGTCTTCGGGCTGCGGTTTTTCGGCGGCGTACGCGCGCACGCTCTCGTACATAGCGATCCGATCGCCTTTCCGCGTCAGAAGGGATCGGTCCAGCAGCTGCTCAACGACGTCCAGAGCCCAGGCGCCACCCGGCAGATCGAGCACGGCCTCCGCCGCCTCGACCGTGAATCCCCCGGAGAACACCGCGACTTGAACCAAGCCTTCCCGTTCGTCCTCGTCGAGTAGCTCCCAGCTCCAGTCGAGGGTCCCGCGCAGGGTGGCCTGACGCTTGGACACGCCCCGTTCTCGGCTTCGGAGCAACTGAAAGCGATTATCCAGGCGGGAGACAATCGCCGCCGCCGACAGCATCCCGAGGCGGCCGGCGGCGAGCTCCAGCGCCAGTGGGATTCCGTCCAGGCGGCGGGCGAGTTCGGGAAGATCGGGGTCGGAAGCGGTATTGCCTCCCCGAGCCGAGGCGCGCTCGATCAGCAGACTCACCGCATCGGACTCCGGAAGCGGCTTCAGCGTCACCACCTGCTCTCCTGGAATGTGAAGAGGCTCTCGACTGGTCACCAGGAACCGCGCCCGCGGCGCAAGCTCGCGCCATCGGGCCACGACGCCGGCATGCTCGACAACCAGATCGAAGGTGTCGAGGACGACGACCGGCTCGTTCCGGCCCGCCAGGGCGTATCCCAGCTGATCGACCAGGTTCTCGCTGAGGCGGACATCGAGCGCGACCGCCACCGCGTGGAGCAGCCCCTCGAAAGACCGGGACTCGGAGAGATCGCAGAACCACGCTTCGCCCTGGGTCGTCTCGTGGTAGGCAGCGGCGGCCCGTCGGGACAGGCGGGTCTTGCCCATGCCGCCGATCGCCTTCAACGTGACGATTCCCGGCTCCGCCAGCCGTTCGGCCAGATCGGCCAGCTCTCGCTCGCGTCCGACAAAGGCGTCGGCCTCGGTGGCGAGGTTGGTGACCGGCCGATCATCCTTGAGCAGGTCCAGGGTTCGGGCGTGAATGACCGAGCGCGCCGCAACTGCGCCGGTCAACCCCAGGGAGTCCACGAGGGAGTCCCCCCCCAACTCCAACCCCGCGAGAGCTTCTCCGAGGGCAGCAGCCGAGGGGAATCGGTCGGCCGGATCGGTGGCGAAACAGCGCGCGAGGATCGGCTCCAACCACGATACGGCGCCGGGATGGGACCAGCCCGTGCCGCTCGCCAGCGCCACCAGGACGACGCCCATCGACCAT
>Ga0315336_1004810_pt1 | contig 15472 bp, 13 predicted proteins | sample ASW5metaG_FD_204512 | JGI IMG/M metagenome (GOLD analysis project Ga0315336, IMG submission 204512) | Ammonia-oxidizing marine archaeal communities from Monterey Bay, California, United States - ASW #5 | ecosystem: Environmental > Aquatic > Marine > Intertidal zone | place: USA: California...
CTGCGAATTCCCGAACATCATTGATTTTCGGAAGAACTGTCCTGCAGTAGAAGGTTGCTTCAGCCAACATCGTTTTACCTTCAACGTTGTCTTTCAACGCTTCGAGTTCATTGAGGTTATCTTGCAAGCCTTTGATCAGTGCCGTGACTTTGTCCAACGTCGTGGTATCCACTTCGATGTCCAAATCGCGCAGACTGGCCGCGCTGAGGGCTAGTTCGCTCTGGTAACGAACCGCCGCCGGGAAGATTTGAGTTCGACCCATTTCGAGCGCCAGGTTCGCTTCCACATTGATGTTCATGCAGTATTGTTCCAGGTAGACTTCGAGGCGACTTCCCAATTCCCGCTTGGAAAGCACTTTATGCTTTTTGAAAATGGCTACCGTTTCTTTGCTCGTAATGGCCGGTAACGCGTCGATCGCAGTGCGCAAGTTAGGAAGTTTACGTTTCTTTTCCGCTTCCTTGTGCCATTCGTCAGAGTAGTTATCGCCGTTGAATACGATATCGCCATGCTGAACCATAACTTCTTTCAATACGGTTTGAATCGCACCATTCAATTTCTTTGGATTGCCTTTTGTGGCTTTTTCCAATTTCGTTGCAATGTAATCCAACGAATCGGCTACTGCTGTGTTCAATGCGACCTGAGGTCCAGCGATCGAAGCACTGGAACCCACGGCACGGAATTCGAATCTGTTTCCTGTGAACGCGAAAGGACTGGTACGGTTACGGTCACCAGCATGTTTTGGCAGGGCCGGAAGTGAGTCTACGCCAATTTGCAGCGTACCCGCTTTTTTGGAACGTTTCGCTCCGCCTTTTTTGATTTGATTGAATACGTCCGTCAATTGGTCGCCTAAGAAGATTGACAAAATGGCAGGAGGCGCCTCGTTGGCACCAAGACGGTGGTCGTTAGCGGCCGAAGCGATTACGGCACGCAATAGTGCTGAGTGCAAGCTCACTGCGCGCATTACCGCGCCACAAAAAACGAGGAAACGGGCGTTGTCATGAGGCGTGTCACCCGGGTCAAGCAAGTTCCCTACATCGCCACTACCCATCGACCAGTTCAAGTGTTTACCGGAACCGTTGAGGCCGGCAAATGGCTTTTCATGAAGCAAACAGCTCATACCGTGACGCAGAGCGACTTTTTTCAACATGATCATAATAAGGTGCTGATGATCCGTTGCGATATTGGCACTTTCATAGACCGGGGCTACTTCGTACTGACCGGGGGCTACCTCATTGTGACGTGTCGTGACGGGAATTCCCAGCTTGTAGAGTTCACGTTCCACATCGCACATGAAATTGAGTACACGTTCGGGAATGTGGCCGAAATAATGGTCATCGAATTCCTGACCTTTCGGAGATGCAGCACCAAATAACGTGCGGCCGGCGAGAGAAATATCAGGACGGGCATGTACGAAATTTGTGTCAATCAGGAAATACTCTTGCTCAGCTCCAGCGGAAGATTTGATCGGAGCGCCACCGTCTTCGCCAAAAAGGGCAAGAATACGTTGAGCTTGTTTGTCCAATGCTTGCATGGAGCGAAGCAAGGGGGTCTTTTTATCGAGGGCTTCACCGGTCCATGATACGAAAGCCGTTGGAATGCATAAAGTGCTTCCGTTCGCATTTTCCATCAGGTAAGCCGGGCTGGTAACATCCCAAGCAGTATAACCACGTGCTTCGAAAGTGGCACGAATGCCACCGGAAGGGAAACTGGAAGCGTCAGGTTCACCTTGAATTAATGTGTCTCCGCCGAATTCGCAGATGGCAGTACCATCGCTGTCCGGAGAAATAAACGAATCGTGTTTTTCAGCAGTCAGACCGGTTAATGGATAGAAAACGTGTGTGTAGTGAGTCGCGCCACGTTCGACTGCCCAATCTTTCATCGCTGCTGCAACGACATCTGCAACATTGGCGTCAAGCTTTTCGCCTTTGTCCATGGTTTTCGTTAATTTTTTATAGACGTCTTTCGGAAGACGTTCTTTCATCGTCGTTTTGTTGAACACATTCGCGCCAAACGCATCCGCCGAGGAAAGGCCGAGATCGACATCCCCTTCGTTTAATTCGGTATCGGTGACCGCGTGTATCGCCGCCATTCTAGCTGTGCTTCCGCTCATAGCGATTAAGCTCCTCTTTAATTTCCGTCCAATACTTGAATCCCAATTGTCCAAGTGTTTATTTAGAACATAAAGAAGTAATGTAGCAAAAAATATGCCGTAGGGTAAAGATTAAAACCGGTTCGGATAACTGCTTCAAAAAAGAGTACTTAGGGAAATGAAACGGGCGAAGTTTGAAAAACAAATTCTTACATTTTGGTATCTTTTGTTTCCGTTTTTTACGTTTGCGTATGCCTTTGCTTGCGGTTTCAGAGCGTCTTAAAGATCTGGTTCGCTGTTTTTTGGTATAGTTCTGCTCCGTGGAAGACATCGTTCTTCCATTTACCCGAACAAGGAATACGAAAATGGTGCAGTTGAACAGTGCTCAACGAAAAGAATTGCGCAGCAAGGCCCATCATCTGGAGCCGGTCGTGATTATCGGAAACAATGGCGTGACCGATACGGTCGTGGAGTCCGTCGACAAGGCGTTGGAAGCTCGTGAGTTGATCAAGATTCGATTCAATGAATTCAAAAAAGAAAAGAAAGAGTTGACGGCTGACATCGTAGAGAAGACCGAGAGCGGACTCGCCGGCATTATTGGCCACGTGGCTATTCTCTATCGGCCACATAAAAACGAAGATAAACGTAAAATCAAACTCAAATCTTCGTAATCTAAAACGAAAAAATTCCTTGCCCGCTTTGCGCATGCTTTCGTTCCAAATCCAGTAGGAATTCTTTTATTTCCAAGCCTCCCGCATACCCTGTTAGGGAGCCGTCGCGACCAATGACTCTATGGCATGGAATCAGAATAGGTATGCGGTTTTGGCCATTGGCGGTACCAACTGCGCGTGATCCATTCGGGTTTCCGAGTTGGTCCGCGAGGGTGCCGTAGGTAGTGGTTTCGCCATAAGGAATATCGAGAAGTTTCTCCCACACAGATTTTTGGAACGTCGTCCCGTGGGGCTCCATGGCGACATCGAACGAAAGCCGTTCACCTTCGAAGTATTCTGTCAGTTGATTAACCACGGGTTGAAGATTCGCACGGTCTTCAATCCAGGGGTTCTCCGTTGGACCTTCGATTTCTTCGTGCTCGAACAGGATTCTGATCAGGCTGGACTCGTTACCCGCGAGACGGAGTTGGCCGATGGGGGAGTCCATGGTCGTGAAATAAATTGTGTCGCTGGGTTCAAACATCGGTTAATCGTATCATTCGAAGCGATCGAATAACAGCCACTGACTACGCACGGGGATGAAATTTCTGGTGGGCCTGATGGAGTCGTTCCGCGCTGACATGAGTATAGATTTGCGTAGTCGCGATATCCGAATGGCCGAGCATTTCCTGGACGGCTCGTAGATCAGCGCCGTTGTCCAGCATGTGGGTCGCGAACGAGTGTCGCAACATGTGGGGAGTGACGTTTTGCCGGATGTTGGCCGTTCGAGCGGCTTCCTTCACCATCTGCCAAATGCTGGTGCGGTTCATCGGATTGCCTCTCGTAGACAAAAATAAGGTATTCGCTTTCTGGTTCCACTGCGATCGGATGTCGAACCATTGTTGGATCGCTGTGATGGCTCTTTCACCCAACGGAATCAACCTTGTTTTTGAGCCTTTGCCGAAGACCCTGATGTTGCCTTCTTCGATGGAGACATTCTTAAGTAACACCGATGAGAGTTCAGAAATCCGTAATCCACAAGAATAAAAGACCTCCAACATGGCCTTATTCCGAATGCCCTGATTGGTACTGGTATCGGGCGCAGCGAGAAGGTTCTCGACTTCGACGTTGGATAGAACATGGGGAAGGGCTTGGATGATTCTTGGGGAATCAAAATCTTCCGTCGGGTTTTGCTCAATCACGCGCTCGCCCAACAAAAATATATGAAAACGTCTTATTGCGCTGAGATGGCGCGAAACAGAACGCGGAGAGAGCGAGTTTTTTCTGAGGGCGATCAAGTGGTCCAACACATCTTCGCGCATGATGTCGGATGGAGAGCGGATTTCATTTTCTTCCAAATGGGAAAGATAGCGAGTCAAATCAGACGAATATGCCGAAAGCGTTTTTTCTGATAAGCCCGATTCGAACACACTGGTTTTTATGAAGTGGTCCAAATGTTGATGAAGAATGGATGGTTCATCGTTCACGATTGATTTCCAAAAAAACATCGCCCCGGACGAAGCCGAGGCGATGTAACTTTTACGTGCAAGTGAGTTGGTTACTTAATGTCGTAAACGAACACCACGCGGCGGTTTTTGGCTCGATTTTCTGCTGTGTCGTTTGACACAGCGGGCGAACCGTCGCCTCTACTGACTGCCGATACGCGACTGGCAGAAATACCGTTGTTTACCAATACTTTTTGAACGGCATCTGCGCGGCGTTGTCCGAGCTTGGTGTTGTACATAGGATCACCCGACCGGTTTACGTTGTCGGTGTGCCCTTCAATCGTTACGGAATCTCCCGGGTGGGCTTTCAATTCACTCGCGACATCTTTAACGGTGGCTTCACCAGATGCCTTGAGATTCGACTTGTCAAAATCGAAGAGTACATGGTTGAACACGGGAGTTGTCCGTGCTACTTCGGGCGGAGCAGCTTTCGTTGTGGGCGGCGCTGGCTTTGGGCGCTCCGGTGCGGGTGGTGGTGGAGGTGGTGCCGGTGAAAACATGTTGTAAACCGTACCCCGGTTTCCCCAAACATCGTCACTACCAGCGGCAGGCGATGTGGGCCACCACCAATATCCGGTATATTCACTATCTTTGACTGGAGCCGGTGTAGCGCCTGACTGAGCCCACCAAGACATATCGTTGCCTTCATGGTGCGCAGCCAAAGCGGGTGTGGCCCATGATCCGATGAATGCGAGAAGCATCATCACAACTAACCATTTTTTCATGCGAAATCCCCTTGTTAAAAATTATTGACAGGTACTATATATAGACAACGGTCAAATAGTTCCACTATAACGAGTGAATAGTAGCATATGCTTTACATCGCTGCAAGGGTTATTTGATGGAAATTATTGATTTTTTTTGAATTCGGTCAACCAAAAAAACGCCCACCGGAAATTCCGGTGGGCGTCGTCATTTGATGACATTTTTAGGCGGCTACATCCAATTTCTTTTTGAGAACAACAAAAGCGTCGTCAATTTCGGAGTCCGGGTGCTTTTCCAGCACTTTTCTGAGCTTCGGGATAGCTCCTCCTACTTTCTTCCCGCTTCTGACTGTTCCAAATAAGTGTCGGCTAACTGTGGACTGAGTTAAGTCGAGGATAGTAGCGATGTCTTCCTGGGTTTTCCCGTAGACATAATATAATTTCACTACTTCTTGCTGACGTTTTGTCAATTTAACGTCGACCAAGTTCATCACTGTCGGTTTTACTTCATCAAAAAATTCGTTGAAGGCATACCGTCTTTCGCGATCCTCGCTGTTCTCAAACCACAGCCCGCGATCAGCCGGGAGATTCTCCAAGTATCCTGATTCCGCCGTAACCTCCCAAAAATCTGAGTTGTACTCTGCCATGACTTTCTTCTCCTTTGTAATTCGTTATGCCTTCATAACGTTCGTAATCTTCTTTAGTTAGTGATCTGCCAGCTCGATTTACCACCGGGATAAATGAATAACTGGCCTTTGTTTTCGGTGACATGAGCGCGTGGCATACATGTCGCCATGTGCGTGCCGCGAGGGACACTCGCACATTTTTGCTGGTTGTTCTAAACATGGTTTTTCCTTTTCGTTGGCTCGATTTCATACCCCATGCACGAAATCAAAAAAAAACGTCGCCGGTGATGTGCTTCATCACCGGCGACGTTAAGTCTGAATTTTGTTTAGTAGGTTTCCCTGCTAATATTCCTCCGGTTTGGAAGCGACGTCCCAAATTCGATGATTCACTGCCATCGGTTTAAGGGAACACACGACGCGTGTCACGCCCGCTTGAGAAGTCGGGACACAATACGCTCGCACGCTGGTCGTCATAAATCGTGTTGCGTTCATGCTAATCATTATTCGCGTCCCTTTCTCTTGGTTGTTCCCGAAATTCGAGAGGTTGATTTAGTATTTTCGAATCATACCACAGTAGTGTAAATAGAACCAATTCTGGTGCGGCACATTTTCGACCGACTTTGGCTTGATTCTACCTATTAACAGGATATGCATACTTTTTTTATGCCATTTTTGTGTTAAAATTGTATATAATAGATAACGTTATACTCGCGTAGCAGTGTTCAAAACTGTACAGAAATGAGGATTTGTACAAATCTGGACGGCGTTTATAAATGGGGGAAAGTCGTAAGTGTCTTATTTGTAAATAGTTACATGTTTTCAATTCATGGCACAATGATTGCATTGAATTGGCATATATAGTTTTCTCACCCCCAGGAGTGAATTAGTGCCCATTCAAATCTTGCCTAAAGAAAGTTCTAACGAAATGGGTTTAGCTCCTGATTTTGATCTCACGGAAAATTCCAATTTATCTCACATCCTGATCGTCGATGACGAAAACGGTCCGCGTCAAGCGCTTCGTATGTTGTTTAAGGAACATTACGAAGTTCATATGGCCGACTGTGTGATGGCGGGGTTGGACGAAGTCCGCTCTCAACCAATCGAAGTTATCGTGACCGATATTCGCATGCCTCAATACACCGGCGTGGATTTACTTCGCGAAGTGAAGCAAATCAATCCGGATATTCAAGTGATCATCATTACCGGATACGGCCAGCTCGAAACTGCGATGAAGGCGGTGGAGTACGGTGCGTTTGCCTACATGGAAAAACCATTTGACAACGACGTGATGATGGACATGGTTCAATCCGCTAACGACAAGTACAAGATGGAATGCGAGCGTCGTGTATTTGAAGAATTAGCGATGGAAGCGAGTCGATTCGAAACATTAGGACGCCTGGTATCGGGTACGATGCATGATCTTGGTACTCCCTTGACGGTTTTGAGCAGCCACATTGAGCTCATGTTGATGGTGCCGGAAAAAGACGGAATTGAAAAACGTTTAGAGACGATGAAATCGCAAGTTCAGTACTGCGCCGAGCTCACGAAAGCCACAATGAACTATCTTCGCTATGATCAAAGCGACAGTGGCCTCGTACAAATCCATCAAATTATTGATACATGTCTTTCGGTGAGCAAACCGTTGGTGAGAGAGTGTAAAGTAGAATTGATCGCCGAACTGGGCGAAAACCTACCCTTGATTAAAGGCGACACGGTTCTTCTTCGTCAGGTCATCATGAATTTGATTACCAATGCCTGCCAAGCGATGAAGGGGCAGGAAGAAGAAAAGCAACTCTATATAAAAAGTTGGCTCGAAGACGAGAAAGTCTACGTAAGTGTCGAAGACACCGGACCCGGAATACCAAAGAACCAACGCGAGAGCGTTTTCGAGATGTTTTTCAGCACGAAAGGGAAGTCCGGAACCGGACTTGGGCTTGGCGTTGTCAAAAATGTCTTAAGAAGATTTAAAGGGGCAGTCTCCCTGGAAGATGGCAAATACGGCGCGGGGGCGCATTTTGTGATGTATTTGCCGGTTCCAGAAAAAGACGCCGGTATGGGAAACGAAGATAACGAATCTTGAAGCCCGGGGGATTGGGTTTCGAACGCCGTTACCGAATGGGGGTTCGATAGCGAATCGCGAAAGATTCACGGAAGGGACTTGCAGGGATTAGGAGTTCTAAGTACGCGGTTGAATACAGCGTACGGGGGCCATCAATTGAGGCGTAATTGATTCATCGGGGGATGAACCGATTACGATGATGGATTAAAGATAGAAGGACGATTCGATTTCGGATCGTCCTTTTATTTTTTTATGGCAAAGAATTCGAATCTCCTCTATACTCTAAACAATATCGTTTTTAGAGTAGGTAATTGTTGATGAAGAAGATCGTATGCGACAGGTGTGGTGAAACGATTGAGTCTATCGGCTTGCGGTATGAGGTGTCGATTGACGTACGCGCTGTTTACGAAGACAAGACCATCAGTCTGATGGAATTGGTTCAGGACCACCGGCAGGAATTGTTGGACCTGATTCACTCAATGGAACAACAAGAAAAAACCTCGACTGAAATCGAAGAAACGATCTACAAATCTCTTCAATTGGACTTGTGTACACGGTGTCAAAAAAGTTACGTTCGTAACCCGATAGCGCCGAGCATCTCCTCGGCCGATGGCCTCAATCCCGAATTGGAAGAATTTCTTCGTTCCCTTCAGCCCAAACGAAAACCGGACGATCTATAATATTGATAGCTCAAACAATAGTCAGGATGTGTGAATGCGAAATTTCAAATATGGTTTAGCAGTGGTTGTTTTGGGAGCGGTCCTTATTTCATGCGGCAAGTTAGCGGATAAAGATCAATTCATCATCGCAAACTACCAGGACGAAGTCATTCGGCGCAAAGACATCAAAGAGTGGCTTCGAAATCTTCCGGATTCCGAACGGCCGTTGATACAGACGCAGGACGATTTATTGGCGGCGTTGAACAACTATATCAACAAAAGAATCATGAAGGACCTTGCAAAAGAACTTCGAAACGAAAAAAAGATTTCGGTTGAACGGGACGAAGCGCGCGAAGTCTATTTCGAGAAAAATCCTGATTATGCGACTGTATATCATATTCAAGATCCGACCCAGGCCGACTTCACGCCACACCAGGTTAAGGCGATGAAAGCTGAAATCGAATTTGGTATCGACGATGAACTTGAAGTCTTGTACCAGGAAGAGGCACATCGATTTTACACGCGGGAAATGGCCACGAACGAGAGTATTACGGTTACTCAAGAAGAGTTGGCCGTAGAATTCCAAACACGGCGCTCCGAATTCATGACGTTCGAAATGTTGGATTTCATGGCGCTTGTTTTCCAGACCCCGAAAGAGGCCGCGGCAATTCGGCAACGCATACACGACGGAGAATCTTTTAGTAATGTATTTGAGGAGATTCGCGTTCAAAATCCGCAATTCGCGATTCGGCGGGTTTTCCAAAATAACCCCGCTCAAGAAAAGTTCAAACAGTTTTGGTACAACGTCGCTGGAGGAAAAGCGGGAGATGTTTTTGGGCCTCTCGGATTGCCCGAACATGACATCGTGGGGCAAACTCAGGATGGGCGTACAGCATCTCAAAAATTTCCCGCATCGTATATCGTTTTAGAAGTGGTGGAACGTCAGGAACCTCGAGAGAAAGCGTTGGACGAGGCCGGCGTTGAATTGACCGTTGAAATGCTACTTGCGAAATCGATGGAAAAATTGCGAGATTCGTACGGTGTCGAGATTTTTCGAGACAAATTGTATCGCCCGGAAGGATTTGGAAAACAATACGAAGGTGATATGATTAATACAGGGGTAAATTAGTTTAATCGAGGATCAAGGGGTTGGTAAATACGTTTACGAATCTGATCATAAATCTCCTGTTTCGAAGATTTTACCTCATAATCCAAATTGATGAATTGAATGACCCCTTTTTCGTCGATCAAAAAGATACTGCGTTGGGCGTATTTTTTACCGACCCATTTTCGTAATGGGATATCGTATTTTTCGATGATCTCCAGTTCGGAATCGCCAATCAGCACGAAGGGGAATTCGAACTTTTCCCGAAACCGATCGCTATCTTCTTGTTTGTCGTTGCTCACTGCGATGATCTTCGTGTTGGATTCCTTGAATAGAGCGATTTCTTTTTTGTACTCGCCGAGTTGTCGTACACATCCACGAGAAAACGCTTTCGGATAAAACACTAAAAGGACCGATTGCCCTTGTAGTGAAGAGAGCGAAACGGTTTCCGATGTTTCGGGATCAACATAGGTGAAGTCCGGCGCCAAATCTCCGGGACGCAACGATTGATTCATCGGCTGCTTTTCCGGCTGAGCCGCCAATGCGGGAGAGAGCGTGGGGATCAATAGGGCGATCACCAGCAGCAGTATTTGTGGAGTGAATTTCATCTGACCAGTGTAGCATATTTGCGATAAATTCGCTATGGGAGCGGAGGAATGTATCGCCCGCGTGCAATGATATCAAGGGGATCCAAGGCTTTCTTGATTTCAGTCGCAACGTCCCAATAGGTGGAATGATTGGCCCGGATTCTATCCATGCCTTGTAAACCCGCTCTATAAATCGGAAATCCGTGTTCCATCAAGGAATCGACGAGGTCTTCATAACAATCCGATGCTTTGGCGCTTTCTCCTGGTACATTTTTGTCGAAGGCCACGTTGAATATTGCGACCAGCGAACGTTCCGTCAGTAAGATGAAACTGACGATCATATCGAATCCGTGGGCGGTGAAAATGGGTTCAACGATTTTCAAGACCTTCATCGCTTCCGCGCCTTCCATCGGCATGACTGGTGACACCCAGTACAAGCCGACTCCAAAATTGAGGGGATCCCCAGGTTCGCCGTCGGGAGGATTGCGTAATCGCCATTGCGCTCCGTTCAACGGCTCCGGAGTGGGTACTCCTTTAAGCAAATCATAATTGGGTCGGACGACTTCCAATCGCCAGGCGAGATTGTCGCCGATGCCGAAACGTTGCAGCCAATTTGATGCGTTCTCGGCCAAGGCCAGTTTTCGGTCGTTGAGAAATTTTGGTACGGCTAGCCCGCGGAGCGCTTTTCGCAATGCTTTACGTCCGGCGCGCACGGCTCCTGTGGTACCACTAATAGACCCGGAGGCTTGCCATGAAGCCATGGTAGAACGTTGACGGAGTTTCATTCTTAAATCGTTTGGGAGGGGTGTTTTTCCATCTGCTTCCTCCCAGGGGTAATGGCTACTTCCGGCGAGCACGCGAAAGTCATTTCCAATATGAATGGCGGTATCGAGAATCCCCTGGAGTTTCAACGGGCGTAGTCGGTTGACGGCTTCTTCGAAATCTTCGTGTCGTTTCAGTTGGAAATAGAAGAAGTTAAAGTCCTCGGGTTCGGGCATGAGCCAGAGGCCGATTTTCGTGATGATGCCATAGTTGGATTGGGTGAACAACCCGTTCATGAATGGTCCAACTCCGTAGGGATAACAGTGTTCGGATTTAGCATTCCCGAAATGTCCGAAACCGGTATTCAGGATGCTTCCATCGGCCAGGACGATTTCCATGGAACCACAAGTCTGAACGTGGTCGCCGTATCGAGTGTGGCCGAAGCCACGATCCGCGGTGTTGCCAATCAGGCTTGATTCCGGTCCGGCCGCCGTTGCGTCCATCCAAAGGCCCGTGTTATTTTCGTTCAAATAGTCGTAGAGTTGTCGTTGAGTGACACCCGATTCGATGACGCAATAAGCCAAATCCTTGTTGACTTCGACAATTCGATTCATTCGGCCCAGATCGATGATGGCGGCGCCTTCTGTGGGTGCACACGCATCGCCGTACCCCCAGTTTTTTCCGCATGAAATCGGGTAGACGACAATTGCGTTTTTGGACGCGACGCGAACGATTTCCTGGACTTGTTCTTTAGAAGTAGGAAATAAAATGCAACCGGGTCGGGTCGCGGATGCTTGGGTGGTTCTTGCGTAGGCGTCTATTCGGGCATCTTCGTGGGTAATCCCATCGTCGCCGAGAATGGATTGCCAGGATGCAATGGCGGCTTCCAAATCTGGTGACATCATTTCCCCCCGAGTGCTACCTACTGTTCAGGCTGACTCCGGCCAGTTTATCACGAATACGACTTGGAATGAAAAACCCTTACTATTGTTTTTTGGACAAGAATATGGGCGATGACCATCCACGTGCGACTCGTCCATTGGTTTCTTTTTTCAATTCCGTTCTGAGATAGTAGATCTTAGTATCTGATTTAAACGTGTCTTGAAAAGTTTGTTCGATTAGTCTTCCGGGATCATCCCAGCGAACAACGGTCTCCCACTCAGTGGAGCCTTTTTCGATGGCCAAGATTTCGGCATATTTGATCTCGCTCGGCGCGGCCACGGTTATGTTGCCTTCGACTTTATCGGTCGCCGAGCCGTGTTGACCCATATTGACTCCATTCAGATTCAGATCCAGAATGATTCGTTCACCGGTCGTTCCGTAACATTGTTTGGACAGGAGGGCGTCGAAGATGCCATCGCGGGTTAAATTTGGGGCACGAACAGCGGTGAGCCCGTAGTGGCTGAGCCCGGGTTTGGAAGAGTGATTGTCACTAGCGGCGATAACGCCGATGGAGGTGCCTAGCGCCCATGCGTCGCGCGCGTAGAATTCGCCTTTGCCGCTACCGGCCAAAGTGAAACGGACCATTTCGTAAGCGAGGGGATCTTCGGGATTGTAGTATTCGCTTTGGCCGTGGGCGGAATATATTTCGAGCATGGGTCGACGTGCTTCGTCGTGGGGAGCGTCCCAATCGACGCGAGGTCCGAAGCGGGGTTCTCTCGGTGATTTTTTGGGCAGTGGAAAAATGCCGGGCTCCGTTGCCGTTGAAGCGCCGCCGCCCCACATGATGCCGGGGTGATGGGGGACGGTGAATACGTTCCCTTTGTCGATGACTTCCCACAAAGCCATCACATTTGGAAATCGACGTGCGGGTGTGGGCAGGCCGTCTTTTCGAAAAAATACGTTGTGGTGGCCTGTGCCAAACGCGCATTCGTACGCTAGGATGGTGACAAACTTTCCGGGGTCGTAATGGGATTCGACTTTCCCGCGAACGACGTCCCAATCGTCGCGGGTGATGCCGTCGCCCGCAACTCCACGTTCTTCATGTCCATCGTCACCAGCGTGTTCTGTGGAAGCGAAGAAATCTAACTTTGTGATATCCCTCGCGAATTCGTAGTCGCCAGCCCCGATGGCATCTTTGCTGATTCCAGAGTGACTGTGTAGATCGCCCCAGTAAATTTTCATTTCGGGTTCTTCTTCGTAGACGCGGATGGGTCCTCCTTTGACGACATGAGAGCGACCCTTGATCGTTACGTTTGTTTCAGGCCAATAGAAGCCGGGTTCCTTGGGTGTCCATGTCCACTCGGCGATTCCGTTGTTCGTAGCCGCGTCGGAGGTACCGTTTGTCGGTACGCCTCGAAGTTGTACGGTCTGCGACTCCGCAATAGCCGGATTGAAAAAAGAATCAAACAATGACAATTGAATGGCGGAAGGCTGTCCGACGACGGCTTGGCTTTGCGAGAAGAGATTGGCATGGAGAGCAGGAAGGGGCGAGACTTGGTAGGGGGCTTGGTTCTCAATGGCTCTAAACTTTCCTGCCGCCTCCGAGTCGATATACACATTGACAGTGTCGGCGCCGGAGATATAGGGGCCGGTCGTGTTCATGAAGTCCACGAGTACGGTACCTCCATCCTCGAGAGTTCCTGAATCCAGGCTGATCCTCATGAGATGTCTGAAACGTTCTGCTTTGTTGTCGACGTTTCTTTTTTCGATGGCTGTGGTAAGGACCGCGTCGCCCGAAGTGGTTATCTTTACGAAATGGGGCGCTTCGGGGTTTTTCATTTGCACCGCTTTGGTAATCGGGAACGGGCTTGGGAACCATGCCTTCGGAAAATCGACGAGGAGTCCGCCACCGGCGCTGATACCCCCTTTTCCAATCACGATTGTCAGACGGTAATCCTCGATCTGGGCAGCAGTCAATTCGTTGGGAGTAAGGTTGGCAGTCCCCGGTGCAGTTCCGGAAGCTATTTTGGAGGGAGGGTCGTAGAAAGTGACGACGGGGTTCTGCGCATGAAGTGAGCTGGTTTGTCCAGCTAGAAGAATACACAGGAAGAGGATTTGAAATTTTTTTTGCGATGACATAGGCTTACTCCAATTAGTAAGCGCGCATTATACTGATTTCGGGGCGCTTTGGTAAGGATGGAGTGTACCAATGGGAATTTATTCCAACTACATATTTCCTAGGATTTTGGACAAGGTCATGTCCAACGGACATATGAAAAAAGCACGGACGGCGGTGTTGTCTGAGGTGAGTGGAAATGTGTTCGAGGTCGGGTTCGGGACGGGCTTGAATCTCGATTTTTATCCCGAGGCCGTGAAAAAGATTACGACGGCGGACATTAATCCCGGGATGAATAAGAAGGCGCTAAAGCGGATCGAGTTGTCGAAAATCGAAGTCGATCACAATGTCATTAATGGGGAATCACTTCCGTTTGAAGAGGAATTGTTCGATAGTGTGGTGTGTACCTGGACGTTGTGCAGCATTGGGCAGGCGGATCAGGCCCTTCAGGAATTCCGTCGCGTGTTGAAACCCGGCGGGAAGTTTTTTTTCGTGGAACATGGTCTGGCCGACGATCCAAAGGTGCAAAAATTGCAGAATCGGTTGACGCCCTTTTGGAAGCGCATTGGGGACGGGTGTCATTTGAATCGCAACATAAAGGAATTAATTCAGGACAATCACTTTCATTTTGCAGAATTCGATAATTATTATATGGACGAGTCGCCCCGGTTCGCGGGCTACATGTATCAGGGGATTGCAGAAAAAGTGTGATAAATGAGAATCTGTAAGGGTTCTAGGATGGCTACTGGGGAAGTTGAGCGTAGATTAAAAGGATAGATGAGTGAACGAAATTACAACGTTGGAAGAATTTGATGCCTTAGTGGTTCGGTCCGAGAACGATCCAGTTTTTATTTTTAAGCATAGCACGACGTGCCCAATTTCGGCGCGGGCGATCGATCGTGTCAACCAGTATATGGAATCAAAGGGAGAAGCCGTTCCCCCCTTTAGCCTGGTGAAGGTTATCGAATCGAGACCCGTGTCGAATGGTATCGCCGATCGATTGAGTGTGATACACCAATCGCCGCAGTTGATCTTACTTCATGCGGGCAAAGGAATCTGGAACGCATCTCATCACAATATCACGGCAGAGAATATTGAATCCGCCCTCGAGACTGTGACTGGGTAAGTTAATTTCCCGGAGGGGACGTTAAAAGTTCCGAACGCCAGTAGACGCCTTTGAGGCCTTCATTCGGTTCGGACAGTTGATGTACGGCCATCATTTCCCAGGCGAGCGGCGTGCATTTGGCTTCAAATTCCAATGCGAACTTTTCAGACGCCTCAGGTGTTTCCGCCTGGACGCCGTAGACCATATACCAATACTCATCGGTTACGGTTTCGTCCGTTTTGAATCGCAACGTGACTTGATAGCTACAGATTACGTTTGAAGCCTGTCCCCGGAGGATTTGCAACGCTGCCAGTGTATCTTCGGTAAATGCCGCTTCGTCGAAGATTCGGTCGACACACGCAGTAGCTTCATTTTCGAGTCGATTTCGTTTCGCGAATCGTAATGTGGTGACAATGATGTGTTCCTGTGAATCGATATCGATTTCATCATCATCCATAACCGTTTCAAACGCTTCCTGAAGAATTTCCCATGCGGGATAGATGTGGTCCTGCATCTCTTCCCATTCCGCGCGTAAGGCGAGTGTACGCCAGCCGTTTGGCTGCAAGTCCTGGAGTTTTTCGACGCATTGTTCTACTTTTTCAGCGTCCTCGGATCGGAGCGCA
>Ga0315336_1004811_pt1 | contig 15469 bp, 9 predicted proteins | sample ASW5metaG_FD_204512 | JGI IMG/M metagenome (GOLD analysis project Ga0315336, IMG submission 204512) | Ammonia-oxidizing marine archaeal communities from Monterey Bay, California, United States - ASW #5 | ecosystem: Environmental > Aquatic > Marine > Intertidal zone | place: USA: California...
TATCAATAATCACATTGTCGAATAACCGTTCTGCGCCATGTATGAAATCGGTCATTTCTTTAGAGGCCAAACGCTCGATCAAATCTGCGTTACGAAGGCCAGGACCTACCACAAAAAGATTGGGCACCGAAGTTTCTCGATCAGGGTCACGCACCAAGCTATCGCCGGAAAGCATATCCGTGATACCGATATCGGGTTCTAAACCAAAACTTTTTTCAATCACCGGATTGCGTGCATTAATATCTACCAACAATACCCGGCGGTCAGCCTGGGCCAACGCGATGGCAAGGTTACACGCCAACGTCGATTTTCCTTCACCCGGCAAAGGGCTCGTAATAGCGCACGTCTTGATACTGTTTCCGCTATTCGACCAATGGAGCATTCGCGCTACAATCTGCCGATATTGATCAGACGTCATACTGTTCGGATAATCATACGCGACCGTCGCAAGGTTCGCGTCTTTGGCAATACGGTCCTCAGAAGTGTGGGGGATAGAGGCCAATACAGGATAGTCTGTAACATACGAAACATCTTGAGCAGACCGAATATTCTGGTCGGAGAATTCGCGAGCGATTCCAAGCCCCAGAGAAACGGTAAATGCTGCCAAAACCGCCAACAAACCAAATTTGATCCGATCCGATTGATCCGGCGAATCCGATGCGTTCGCAAGTCCCATCACCGTTACGCGGGCGGGACCTTTATTTTCAACCGTATAATCACGGATTTTTTGTTGGACTTTAACTTTATCTCGTTCCTGTACGGCGATATCCGCATTCAATAAATCGATAGCGATACCATCGCGGCTTTCTTTACGTGCAAGTACATCTTCCGCCTCTACCTTTGATTTCAGGGCGGCGACCTCAGATTCCAATGCCGTAGCAACCGACGTCGCTACCTCCAGATCGGATTTGAGACGGTTTACAAATTGCGTAATCATGTCACCGCGAACCGCTACTCGTTTGGAATCCAAATCCTTGAAAGCACGGTCCATTACTTCTTGGCGCTGCACGACGAATCGGTGGCCGTCCACGTATTTGTCACGGGAATCGTAATAGGATTCCTTGTCGCGGTCGTAAATTTCAGCGAGGGCTACCACGCTTGGATCGAGGTCAATTTTGGCCTCAATATCGTCAAGATAAATCGGTGCGGATTTGTCTTTGGCATAACCGGCCGCAACGCGATCGGCGCTCTTATAGACTTCATCCTTCGTACGCATCGAAGTTCGAGCGTCGGACCACTCTGCACTAACCTGGATATACATGTCCTTATCCGGGCTGTTTCCTTCAGGGCCGAGCCGAACGCCCGGGCGAACAATCATTTCGAGTTCTTCACCCAATATTTCCAAGTCGGCGTACAATTGTTCAAGATCGGCCAAAATAGTCGTTTCCTGGTCGCGAAGCGTGTCCAGGATTTCTTCTCCGGTATTGGCAGTGAGTTCTTCGTTGAAAACCATGTAGGATTCAATTACATAATCAACGATCTGTTCTGCAGAACGAGGATCAGTATCGGCAAAAGAAACGGCCACGAGTCCAGTCCGAGGAATCGGCGTTACGCGTAATCCGCCCCGAATGTATCCATAATGCCCGGAATCCATCGCGGCCAAAACAGGAACACTGTTTCTTTTCTCAGCATCTTCAATAAACGCCGTAATCGCAGCGTGGCTCGTGATCTTGTCCATTTCGGTGTTGACATACTTGTCATATACCGTCTTGGGATCGATGACGTCCCGGCCTGCCATAATGATCTTATCTTTCAAGGCATATTCGACCTTCGCGGATGCCACATAGGGCGCTGGGATATTCATCCAAACCGCAGCAAGGCCGGATCCGGCAATGAGAAAAAACACCAGGGCCATCATGCGGCCCCGGAGTTTGAGTAAGCGTTTTACGTTGATACCGATACCGGCTGTGCTGGCACTTGGTGTAGATTCAGGCAGCAGCTCGGTTAGTTCGGAGGTGTAGTCCCCCATATTGGTCATCTCCCTAATGTTTGTGGTGCAACCGTTCCACCAGTCGCAGGTCCGCGTAAACCAATTGTAACACCATTATTCTGATTTTGCAGGCTCTCAAGCGTTTCACTCGAGATATCAAGTGTATAGAACGCATCTATTGCAGAGGAATACATATCGAAGAGGGGAGAGATAGTTCCCGTGAAGCGCTGGACGAACTCCGAAGAGCGTACCAAATGCTTCTGAGGAATATAGATGATATCTCCGGGTAACAGGCGAAGGTCTTTCCCACCTTTGTTCAACAATTTACGGACATTGATCAGCTGAACTTCGGTGTTTTCATTGTCCACTTCACGAAGCAACACGACTTCACGGAGGCGCGCGGTACTGGAGTTAAACCCGCCAGCGAACGAAAGCATGCGCAACAGTGTCATTCCTTCCGTCAATTCCACTGCACGTGGTGTACCTTCACCCAGCATGTATACCAGGTTCTTACCTTCTGGAACATAAACTACATCACCGAACAAAATGGGGATTTCACCAGCATGATCTCCCGGTGTTCCAATTCCACGCATGTCGTAGTCATAAACCTGACGTTGACCGTCAATCACACGAATCACAAACGCTTTTGTGATTTGACCCGTCATTCCGATAAAACCACCACCGGAAGAACCACCAGCATTACGATCTCTCAAACCACCGGCCAAACTAATCGCTTGGTTCAACGAGGTAGAGCGCGAATACGCATACCGGCCAGGAAGATTCACATCCCCGATTACCGTATAGGTTTTACTTTCCGGAGTCGTTACCGTAAGAGCGATTTCCGGATCCCGATAAACGGAAGCATAGGCTTCGCGGATGGCGTTTTCAGCTTGCTCACGAGTCAATCCGCCTACAATGATATCTGGAATAAGGGGAAGTGAAACATTCCCATCATATCGAACCACAATCCCTTGACGGCTCAACGTATCATCATTAAAAGAAACGAATTCCAGGACGTCCGATGCGCCGATTAAATATTCCTGGTCACTGTTTACAGCGACGTTTACGCCGTTGTTCATTGTCGCCAGGAATGCGGCAGAAGTTTGGTTTGCTGCCATTTTCATTTCTTTACGGGTGAATCCGTGCAAATCAGTCGTGTTCATCACAAGCACTTCCTCGATTCCTTCGTTAGGGTGAGGATGCGCTTTAGGAATGTATAACTTACTGTTGTCGCGTGTGTTTTCTTTGGCGACCGTCAGAGCCTCATCGTTCGTCGACTCTTCCGCAGTCTTCTCTTTTTTGTTCCGGCGCCAAAAACCTTTTTTCGTTTTTGACTCAGGCCGGGCCTGGGCTACGTGGTAGACCTCGTTGCTTTGAGTCACCGAATCAACCTCTATTGAAGTTAATTCACTGGCTCCAACCGGAACCATCATCAGGCTGACAGCAATCAACGCCGAAACCCAACTTGCGCGAGAATTTAAGAATCGCTTTAACATTGTAAGAACTCTCCTTGAAGGTTTACCTTCACCCATATCATTCTGAAAATTTTTCTCAAACTGAGAAAAAGTCACCATAACTAGACTTACTAAGTTGTCAACAGTATCCCTTATTTCGCCGAAAATTTCAAGATTTAATTTATGTCTAATAACCGACAGTAGTTAAGGAAATAATACATACTGACTTTATCGAATAGGGTACGGGGATTTCGTGATTTAATGCTTCTATGCCCCGACAATAGCCACTTGTAAAGTAATAATTATGTTACACGCGAACTACGTTACAACCCCCGGATGTAACCTTTTCTTTCCCAAAAATAACAATTACTAGTACAATTAGTCAATTTCCTCTCCAGAATCCAGGTGTAATTTCTAGAAAATCCCATGTAGTATCCTTTCTATTGGAACGAATAAATCTGCAAATTCTTTCAGGAGCTCCGAATGTCCGTTTTTGAATTTCAAAAATCTTGGTCACACAGCGCAATCGCCTTAATCGTTTTTCTTACTCCTATCATGTCGGTTCCTGCCTGGCCCGGCGAGTTGACCGATACCATAGCCACCCGGTCAAAAGAGATTGAAAAGAAAGTAATCGCGTGGCGAAGAGACATCCACGAGCACCCGGAATTAAGTAATCGTGAATTTCGCACGTCCAAATTGGTCGCCGAACATTTGATGTCCCTCGGCATCGAGGTCAAGACCGGAGTCGCTCACACGGGCGTTGTAGGTATTTTAAAAGGAGGGAAGCCTGGACCCGTCGTCGCGCTCCGGGCCGACATGGATGCGCTCCCGGTGGTGGAACAGGTCGACGTTCCGTTCAAGTCAACGGTGAGATCTACATACAACGATCTCGACGTCGGCGTCATGCACGCTTGCGGCCACGACAATCATGTCGCCATTCTCATGGGAGCCGCAGAGGTCCTCGCAAGTATCAAAGATGAAATCCCCGGCACCGTTAAATTCATTTTCCAGCCCGCGGAAGAAGGAGCGCCCCTCGGCGAGGAAGGGGGAGCCGACCTCATGATTGATGAAGGCGTCTTGGAAAACCCAAAAGTCGATGCCGTCTTTGGACTTCATATCACCCAAGGCTGGGCCGTAGGCGAAGTCGCCTTTCGTCCAATGGGCATGATGGCCAGCTCCGAACGATTTGATGTGACGGTGACCGGACGACAAACGCATGCCGCACAACCTTGGAAAGGCGTCGATCCTATCGTCGTAGGATCTCAAATCGTGTTAGGGCTGCAAACCATCATTAGCCGACAAGTGGATTCCACGCTCGCACCAGCCATTATTACCGTCGGCACGTTTCACTCAGGGGTCCGGAACAACATCATTCCCGACGAAATGAAAATGACCGGCACGATTCGTACCTTCGATCCCGAGATGCGTGAAGAAATACACAAGCGCATGAAACGCACCGTTGAAAGTATCGCCAAAAGTGGGGGAGCCACCGGCGAAATCGTAATTCGCCCAGGGACACCCGTAACCTTCAACGATCCCACTCTCACCGATTCAATGAGAGCCACGCTCGAAAGGGTGTATGGAAAAGATAATGTGTTGGTCGCTCCAAGAGTAACCGGAGCGGAAGACTTTGCTTATTACCAGGAAAAAGTACCCGGCTTCTTTTTCTTCATTGGAGGGCGTCCGCCAAACATCCCACGAAAGGAAGCCATCGTTAACCATTCACCACATTTTTTCGTGGACGAGGCTGCATTGGTTCCAGGGGTTAAATCCATGGCAAATCTCGCGGTCGATTACCTTTCTTTGGCGCAAAATTAGGATAAAAGACAACTATCGACGTCATTTTCTACCAGAATCGCTCAATATTGTAAACTATTTACCTTGTTTTAGTCCAATAAACAATGGGCATTTAGGTAAATAGAACACAAAAATCATGAAATTATCACTTTTTGTGGTACCATATTCGAGTCGAGACTATTTCGTGTGGGCAATTCATAATGAAGAAGGAAATCCCGTGGAAAATACAGCGGACATCAAAGCGCCGGAAAAACTGAACAAAGAACTGGATCTGGCAAACGATCCATTTGCGCGCCTCCATTGGATCGACTTCCTCCGATTCATGTATATCACGGTCGTCGTCCTCTACCACGTCCGCATGGGCCTTGAACGTGCCGGTATCTATGACGCCGGTCCGACCTATTTGCTCGTCGAGAATTTTATCGGCGGATTCTCAATGGCCGGTTTCTTTTTTGTCTCCGGGTTGTTCATCGTGTACTCGGCGTCTCGCGATCTGAAAGTGTTCCTCAAAGCGAAATTTCAAACCATTGTTTGGTTATATCTCGTATGGGCCGTAATCCATTGCATCACACAAGCCGCGATGAGCCAATGGACCAATCGGGCGAGAAGTTTTTCAGACATCTGGACGTTAATTTATATGGCCCCGGACCATTACTGGTTTTTATACACGCTTTTCTTCTCCATGCTATTGTTCGCATTAGCAATCCGCCTTCGAATAAGCATGCCCGTGTTCCTTGGAATTTGCATTGCTTTCCATCTCACTTCATTTTTCCCCAACATATATCTCGGCGATTGGGGCGTCGTGTACAGCATTCGAAGATACATCATGTATACCGCTCTTGGAGCCGTCATAGGCCTCGACGGAAAACCATTCCGGTGGTTGATTGATACAACAGCACGCAACCTCGTTTTGCTAGGAATAGCCGGTTCGGCCTTCGTCTTCATGTGTGCATATACGGGGTTGAGAACCGATCCGCGTGTGATACCGTTCCAGGCGATTTTTGGACTTATCGGGTCAAGCTCATGGGCGATTCTATTATCGCGTTCGGGCCGTTTCAAGTTCATCGAATACATCGGACGACATTCAATGTACATTTACGTCGCCCACGTCATGGGATTGGCGGCGATGCGAATTTTCCTGCAAAAAATACTTGGAATTGAACACGCGCTTATCCACTTTGTACTGGGTGTAGCGGCGGCTGTTTATGCACCGATTTTACTAGCAATAGTCGCAGATAAATTTGGCATGTATTATCTGTTCTCCCTCAGAAAACCCAAAGTACCAGGGAAGACGAAAACCCAAGAAGAACTCGTGGGCCAGCCCATAAAACCACAGACCTCCGAAGGCCAATCTTCGTAGTCGTACTGGTTCATTGGCCTGGCGGTTCCAATTGGGAGTGGGGACGCAACATCACCCACACAGGACGTTGTATTTGGGTAAGTTGAGGCACTGCCTCACACCCCAGATGGTCCGTCAATTCATCCACAATATCCCGGTGCAAACTCGTCGGCTCACGATGATGGCGGGGGGGGGAAGACCCCGGTCAGCTTCGTTATCCCAAGTCATTCGAAAGAACTCGGTAGATTTTCCATCGATACTCGATTCATTCCGGAAGTCCATCGTCATACGGTTTGAGCACAATCCAAACGGGTTGCACTTCGTCGTTGCTCATAGGATGATAGAGCCCAATTTCGTTTTCTGTTTTACCCGCCCACATCACCAAAACCCCTGCGGTTTTCTTCGACGTCGCTTGCGACAAAGCCCATTCCGTAACATCTAAAGTAAACAGCTCACTGTCCTTCTTCGGGAGATCCTCGGCGGCCACGTGATATTTTGCGCCTGCTGCCACGTCCAGATGAAACCTACGGGATACACCCTCGCCGTCGTATTCGAGCGGAAAGGGAATCGGGAAGAATCCTAGATCCGTTTTGAGTTCTTGAAGTCGACCAGGGTCAAACAAGAATGCGAGAAGCACTCTTCCTCCCAGCGGTACCGATGTTGGGAAGTTCTCAGTGGAAAACAGACAACCGTTGTCGTCGCCAATGTACGTCCGGCTTGACCTATCCGGTTTGGAAAGCAAAAAATGCGTAGGATCCGAACCCTGTTGTTTTGCAACATGGCTTTTTCCCACTCGCGCGACCGTATGGATTACCCAGTCGGGAAATTGTCTGTTGATGTCATGCGAAAACCAATCAAACTCGTCCGGATAATCGCCGAATCCGTTCAACGCGGATCGAGTAAAGTATCCATAGGCTTCGATAAAATCTTCGGTCATCGGTAGAACAATTTCGTTCGAACCTGACAGCTCAATGAGATCAGAAAGTGGATCGCTTTTTACAACAAGGTCATTGAGGTATTGATTTTTTTCACGGCTCCGAACGCCATAGTAACTGAATTCGTCGCTACCGGAATATTTAAAAACCCCTTCCGCGGTCTGAACACGCAATGTCTTGCCGAAAAAGTCAGTCGTCGCTCCGGACTTTACCATGTACGCTGAAATATTGGTCCGACCCGCTCGTTTGAAAACCCGATAGTCGATTTTTCGATCTCCTGACTTCGACCTTACATATTCGACCGGCAATAATTGTCCTTGATCGAGCACCAATTGCCGGACACCTACCCAATGCAACAGATCAGTATTTAGCTGTTCGCGCACCGTTACCAAAATGGCCTGTTGGCTTTCGTCCACTCGGCCCATCGCTGGAAGCTTGAATGCCACCGACTTGGGTTGGCTGTCCGGAGCCGTAATCGGATACATCTTTTCGCCTTCACCCGAATAAAGGGTGACCGTCATGCTGGAAGCCATATTGGTGACCGGATCGAGAAAGCTCAAATGGTACGTCCCGGCCCGTATCGGCCCAATCGTCAAAGCACCATTCGAATCGGTGACCTCCTTAATCTTCGTATTCTCTTCATTGAACGCTTTTCCGCTCAACGTCACTTCAATTCCGCCTGCCGCCGGACCGGTTGTCAACCCTCGGTTCATTTGAACCTTCACCGACGGATACAACTCCTCCGCCATCGTTGGGCGCTCATTCAATGCCGACATAATCGCCTGGTTCGTCGCCATCATCGAACTGTTGCTCGTCTGCATTTGCTGATAGAAAAATCCCATAAACCCTAAAAACGAAAGGCAAAGAACCACAATCAGTGCAAATTGAACTCGATCTCGCATCACATTCTCCTTCATAGCGTCCCACCACAAGCTGCGCGCTACAGTAGCCGGATCACCAAATTGATTCAGGACTCGCGTTCGTATCGTTTCATCTTCCTCATCGCCCGCTTCTGTCTCACGGTCAGCCGCACACGCCAAATGATCCGCAAGTTCATCGACGATGTCCCGCCGTAGACTTCCCGGTTCACGATGGTGCTGGGGAGGAAGCCCCTGTTCCGCTTCGTTATCCCAAGGCATAAATGAAGCCTTTCGGGAATTTTTCCAACCTATCCGTCATTGCGGTGCAACCTCAGAATACGATCTAAGCACCACCCAAAAGGGTTGTTGTGAAAAGCCATTCTCCGGAGTTTCCAAGTACAAGAAATTCTCAGTCTTCTCCGACCATTTGACCATGACGCCCGATGCGTCCGAAAAGCCGTTCGACCCGTCGGTCCAGGGAGTAAAATCGATCGTCCAGGCTCCCGGGATGGTCGCTACCATTTCCTTCGCTGAGATCGTGTACCACGGTTTTTCGTCTATGCGGGCTTCAAAGGGTTCCTGCTTCTGTACGTTGTCGAAGTCAATTGGTGAACGGACCGCGTAAAAGCCAACCTGGTGATCAGCAGCTTTGAGTTCGCGATGCATTGTCGGAAATACCAATAAAACTTTATCGTTGTCAGAAACTGAATTTGGTAAGTTTTCAGTCGAATAGATCCATCCACGGTTCCCGGTGATCGGACGACTGAGGTCCTCAAAAATCGGAGAAGTTGATGTAAACGGGTCATATTTTAGCCGATTGCCTCGATCATCTTTGACAAGTCTTTGTTTGTACAATGCCTCGATCTTCGACGAATTATCTGTGATTCCCAGTAAACTTTTTCCAACGGGTATCACATCATGAATCACATGCCGCGGGAAAGATTTATTCAGATCCGAGGCGAAGATGACCATTTCCGATGCCGTTTCCCCAAAATCGTTAAACGTTTTCCGGGAGAAAAGGGTGTATGTATCGATGAATGACGCTGGCAATTGCAACGTGATGTTCATCCCATTCTCAACGCTGATCATCGGTTCCATAGCAATTTTCTGGTGGTCCAGGGCTCTTCTCTGGCTTTCATTGGGTACCGACTCTCGATCCCGGTCGGCCACATCAAAAGTAGAATAGTCCATGCTCGCAAAACCCGATTTTTTGAACACCCCTCGAACCGATTGGAACGTTAGCGATTCACCGAAGAATTCGATGGGTTGGGCGTACGCGTAGAAGGCCCGCGGCGATTGGGTTCGGTTCATTTCCGTTCCTTGTCTTCTTCTCGTGGTGTTTGATGCCTTCGCCGGATCGTAGGGTCGTTGGTAACTGACTTTGGTCAATTTTCCGTTGTCCAAAGCCAGAAGCATATTTTTTGACCAGGTCGTGTCTCCGTGTTGAAAGATGTCCGTCAGTTCAAGGATGACGGCTTGTTTGTCGGGGATGACGTATCCCATTTCTGGCATAGTGAACGAGAGGCTTTTTGGTGTCGGGTTTGGAGCGACGACCCGCAGTGACTCAAGGCCTGTTCCGGTGTAGAGCGTGACGGATTGCGAACCGGTTAGTCCTGTCACTTTGTCATCGTAGGTCATTCTGTATGAACCGGCTCGGATGGGTCCGAATCGAACATGCCCATTGGGATCTGTCGTTTCGAGGATTCTTGAGGTGTTCTCGTTGAACGCCAGCCCGGTCAGCGTGACTTCGATCCCTTCGGCAGGACGGCCGTCTTCTGACCCGCGTGTCACTATGAATTCAACGGAGGGGTATAATTCTTCCGCCATAGAAGGCCGGTCATTTAATGCCGTCAACAGCGCACGATTCGTGGACTTCATGTTGTTGTAAAAAATTCCGAGGAAACCCAATACCGACAAACACAATACGACTACCAATGCAAACAGAATTCGGTCTCGCATAATCGTCTCCTTCATGGCGTCCCACCATAAGCCTCGGGCTATGGTGGCGGGATCGCCGAATTGATCCAGGACTCGTGTTCGAACTACGTCTTCTTTGTCGTGAACGGCATCGGACTCCCGTTCGGACGCGCATACCAAATGGTCGGCCAATTCGTCGATGATATCGCGACGAAGACTTCCAGGTTCACGATGGTGACGGGGGGGAAGCCCCTGTTCGGCATCCTTACCCCAATGCATGGTTCGGTACGCCGAGAATTCCGTTTACGCCGATACTGAACTGCTCCCACTCAGACTTTTTTTCTTCCAACGCTTTCTTTCCCAGCGCCGTGATTCGATAATACTTGCGACGGCGTCCGGTATCGGCGTTTACCCAATACGATTCCAGAAGGGTTTCCCGTTCCATACGATGGAGGGCGGGATAGAGGCTGCCTTCTTTCAGTTGGAAATATCCTTCTGACTTTTTCAGGACTTCCTGAGTGATGTGATATCCGTAGGTGGATTCGGGCAACACGACCTGAAGAATGAGCATCTCCACGGTGCCGCTTAAAAGTTTGGGGTCCATAATACGCTCCTAAGAGTTATACCTTGCTTGTCTATACATAGACTAGCGATGTAAGTTCATTTTGTCAACCCCCTTTATCCTGAAATTGATTTGACGGAATTGATACCGTAAAATCTTACTAAACCCTTATTTAAAGGGCTTTTCGAGGGGATGAGTTCCGGAAGTTTTCTACAATCTGGAACGATAAACGGTTGACCTTACCAGTTTGAAGTCGAGATTCTATGGCGGACGAAACAAACTCTAGTTCACATCAGGCCCGAATTTGGGGAGTCGTGTTCTGGTGCCTTTTTTCTATTTTTGCAGTGTGCGTACGGGGCGTACGTTGGGAAGAAACTTACGAACATGCCTTGGCCATAACACGTACCGCTCCCTATCCCGAAGGTCACCCGTTCTACATTTACCTCCGAAACGTATTCAGTCTCCAGAGTTATCTTTCAGCGGGACTATTGTGGTTGACCCACAGTCCGCTATTGATCAACTTTTTGCGCAATGTCGCTCAATTGATGGTCTTGACCGTACCCATTTATTTATTCGCAGTCACGTTGACACGCAAAGCGTTGTGGGCCAATATGGCCGTCGTGTTAGCGTTGTGCGATGTGTACCGATTCTTCGGCAGTCACTATGCTATTGAAAGCTGGGAATTTTTTTATTCGGTCGGACAAATCGGAGCAGGATACGCGCTACTCGTGTTGACAGCATTCGTAGCCGGATGGAAGCGAGGCGCGTGGTTTCTATTGGGACTCCTCTTTGCCGTCCACATCGGCCAAATGCCGCCACTGTTTTTGTTCGCTGGATTCATGTTGTTGGCCGAGAAGAAAGAAGAAAGACGAGAAGAGTTTTGGTGCGGGATTCGATGGGGCGGACTTGGTTTTTTATGTTCGGTCATCTTTTTTATCATCCTCCGACAGTTTCATGTGGATTATCCTACTGAAGGCGCCTACTTCGCCGAAGGCGACGTGAACTCCATATGGATAGAATATTCCACACGCCACGACATCCATCGATTCATCGAATTCGTTCATCCGTTTTCACACAGCATGCTATTGATTGCGCTCGTGTTCGTCGCCTCCGGTTTAGCCTGGCTTTGCAACAGTCAAAACGTGACTTCGACGCACAATCAAAGAAACGTTTTCATTTACGCCGCTTCCGTAGGCGCAATCGCATTGGGTGTACGAGTGGTTCATTCCTTACTGGAAAAGGATATTCCCTTCCTCGTGATCGGCTGGATGCCCTATCGTATCCCCAATCACCTTGCGCCCGTACTGATAGGTCTTGCGCTCATGTTATTGGTTCGGGGAGCCGCGTCGACACCTGATTTCAGGCGCTACCCATCGTCAGTCTGGCTGGTCATATTATCTCTCTTGACACTACCCATTGCTCTTGGAGGTATGTTTATTCCGGAAAATATCTATAGTCGATATCTGGAACAAGGCGAATACGTATGCTTCTTCTTAGTCGGCGGCGCCTTAGGAGTGTTGTGGGAAGATTTGTGGTATTCCATTGACGAACAACGAAATCACATCGTGTGGGAGTTTTTTGTGGGGCTGGTCCTCGTCGTAGCTTTCAACCAATTTGCGGGCGCCTGCATGGTCGCCGGGGTAGGCACCCATTTTGTCCTCGCACGTATCCGACGCGGAAATTGGCCGACTGAAAAATTGCTGGGCACCGCCGCCGCCTGTTTGATGGGATTAGTCTTAGCCTCCATCATGGCTCGGGAATGGCAAACGCGCGAACATCTACCGAAATCCGATTTCCAATTGGGCGCCGCCGAATATTTGAAAGAAACAGGCGATCTCGACGAACTCATCATCACTCCCAATTGGGAAGTGGAGTGGAGTGCGAAAATGGAAATCCCGATTTTTGCCGACTATCAAACACCGCACTTGGTGACCTACATTCCCAGACTTGGCCCAACCCTAAGGAAGATGCACGCCGAAGTGTTCGGATTTGATATGGACGGCTCGTCGGCGCTCGAGTTGGTCGACATGGAAAGCCTGACTCCGGAACAATGGCAGGTTCTCGGCGATGCCTACGAGTTTTCCTATCTCATCCATCCCGCAGAATACCCCATGAATCTCGAAGCGGTGTATTCGAAAGATGGAATGAACCTCTACAAAATTCCTCGAAACAGGTAACAGTCGAGCTGTTGAAAAAGTCCTAGAAATGTCCGACGACGGAGAAGTCGTTGAAAAAGGGCTGGAGGCCCGAAAGATATTAGCCCAGGGTAAGGTCGTTTTCGAAGAAAAACGGCCGCAGCCCTGGGTAAAGAATGCAAAATGAAACAGAAGTCTGAAGGACCGACAGAACCTAGGACCATTGCGGACTTCTTCACCAACTCCACAGTTTACTGTTTTTCCCAAACGACCAAAATCGACTTACCCAAACGACGACCCGTCAACGGATCCAATATTCGCGATAAAGGAACCATCCAATTGTCCCACGTTTTGATCTGTCCCAACGTCGGTAAACTGGAACGTAGCAACATACGATTTGCCAGACTTGCCAACATGCCTACCGAATCCAAAAACTCACAATGAATCATTTGGAGCGTGCTCGAATCCGTTTCGGGAAGATTACGCGTATCGTAACGACGAACATGTCCGACATGTTCGTCAAAGGGGCTGTACAAAAAATTATGTGCCGGACCCAGCATCACAAGATAACCACCGGGACGAAGCAACCGGGCGGCGTTACCGACCTCCTCGCCATCAGCCTCGATGTGCTCCAACACATCCATATAAATGACAGAATCAAAGGACCCCGCATCCGAAACGTCGTCCGATGTGCCGAGGAGCGTTTCGCAACTCAATGAAGAGTCCATCTTTTGAACGGTTTTCGCCAACCGTTGATTCAAACCGCGATCAGGTTCAACACATAACCATCGGTTTTGTTTGTCGCTCCGCAACAACTCAGTGTTACTGCCAATCCCCGCACCAATCTCCGCAACGTTGCCGTCCAGATAAGGCGTGATACGGGAATGCCAATAGCGTTTCCAATGGTGAGCCTCCGCAAACAGATCCAGTTCGTTACCGGGGTATTCGTACGAATCGTCAGGATTCGTCATGGTCGTATACGCGTTCGATGAAATAGTTGTAATCGCGACCCGGCAAATACCCCAACAGCGTCCGATTATTGAGGATTAAGAGATTCAATCCAAAAATAAAAATCGTGACAGATAGCAAAATGAACGATGCATATAATCCGCCGACCGCGAAGATCTGCAGATCAGTGTAGCCCCCGATCAGCCATAAGATGAGCATGATCACACTCGTCAAAATCGATAAAACGGATAGTGCACTCGCCGAAACCAGCATGCGAATCCCAATGATGGCGCCGTGTACAGACAATGCCGCTAATCCATGCGTCACCAACGCCGTGAAGTTCATTTTAGGGTTCCCGGCCAGCCGTTTTCCCCGGGCTATAGGAACCGAAGTGCGAGGCAACGAAGTCGCAAATATCGCCGCTGCATAATGGCTCCACGTCTCAGAGATTACCGAGAAGTTGCTCAGATATCTCGAAGGGATCGCGCTGAAATTTCCGACGCGAACCGAAATGCCCGTCAACACAAGATGTGCAAACCGGTAAAGATGATAGAAGAGAATAAACAACAAACTTTCGGAGCGGCGCATACGTTCCGCAAAAACAATCTTCGCACCATCCGTTCTGCGAACTTCATCCAGGAGCTTGGGCACATCTTCCGGCGTATCCTCACCGTCCGCATCCATCACCACCACGACATCACACGGAATGTGTTCCAACGCGAACGTCAACCCGATACCGATCGCTCGTTGATGACCAAGGTTACGGTGATGGCGAAGGATTTTGAGCGATTGAATGCTTTGAGCCGCGTCCACATCGAAATTAATGTCGGCCGGTTCATTCGATGCATCGTCTACGACCAAAACCGTTGTGGACGAAACGTGCGAATAGCCACTCATCACCGAATCCAACCGGGGGAGAAGGAGGTTTAAGCATTCCCAATCATTAAAGACAGGAGTGACAATGAGTAAGCCGTAATCGTCACCCGATGTCGACTCATTATCCGTCATGAAAGTGCCTGGCCCCTGTAGTCAATGTCCCGAAACCCAAATATCTAACCTAGATTCGCCCCGTCTTGGGATTCCAGCAACAAATTGTTCAACTGAGTCTGTTTCGCCACAGACATATGAGAAAATAGAGAAGACCGCAACTCGTTCACCGGTTCCACCAGCTCGGCCATGATAGTCTGCCCCTCTTCCGTCAGAGAGACAAACAACACACGCTTATCGTGTTCAGAACGTACGCGCTGGACTAATCCGTTCCGCGTAAGCCGATCCAAAATGCGAGTGACGTCCGGTACACGAGTCAAAATTCGTTGTCCGATTTTCTGCGTCGCGATTCCCTCTTCACCGGCCGCCTGAATGACCTTCATTACGCTGAATTGCGTGTGGGTTAAATCGTACCCCTGGAACATCTGATTGAAGGCCGCCGCCAAAAGGTCATGTGTTTGGGCCAGAGTGTCGTACAAGTGTTGTTCATCAGAACCGAACGACAATTGTTCAGGAGAATCTGTGGTGAAAGTTTTGCGGGCCATGATGATAGTGTAAGGACAGTCCAGTGTAAGTGTCAAGATTGAAAAGAAGCGAAATAGTAA
>Ga0315336_1004812_pt1 | contig 15468 bp, 10 predicted proteins | sample ASW5metaG_FD_204512 | JGI IMG/M metagenome (GOLD analysis project Ga0315336, IMG submission 204512) | Ammonia-oxidizing marine archaeal communities from Monterey Bay, California, United States - ASW #5 | ecosystem: Environmental > Aquatic > Marine > Intertidal zone | place: USA: California...
ACGATCGATGTGCCGGGCATCGAAGTCGAAGTTAGCGACGCGGTCGGCGCCGGAGATGCATTCACGGCTGCATTGATTTACGCCCGGCTGAAGAATTGGCCTTTGTCGACGACCGCCCGGTTTGCCAACGAGGTCGGGTCGCTCGTCGCCAGCCGACCGGGGGCCATGCCGCCCGTGTCCGATGAATTCGAAGCGCTCATTGCAAAGTTCGTTCCTTGAATCCAGTCGTGGTTGGCCCCACACTGGAATAGCGGGGCGACTCGGAATATAACGTGGAAACACTTGTCGGCAGATGTTCGGGCGAACGCCGCTTGGCCGTCTGCGTCGACAACCGGACCATATGATAGCTCGTCGGAAAACCAACGGAAAACTCGTCAACGGAAAGTTAGAACTCATGTCCAGACGCCTGGTTATCGGAATCATGTTCGCCGTCTCGCTGTTCTTTGTCGGATGTGGAACGGAAGGCAAGCAGACGATCACGAATGATCCGGTTGTGCCCACCGCGCCGGCGGCCGAGATGACGTACCAAGTCAAACTTGAGACGTCGAAGGGCGACATCATCATTGATGTCTACCGAGATTGGTCCCCTTTAGGGGCCGACCAGTTTCAAAAGCTGGTCAAGAGCGACTTTTATGACGACTGCCGGTTCTTCCGCGTGCTGTCGGGTTTCATGGCCCAATGCGGAATCAACGGTGACCCGGCAGTTCATGCCAAAGCAAAGCAGGAAATCCGTGATGATCCCGTTGTCGTATCGAACAAGCGAAGTTACGTGACATTCGCCAAGACGGGTGCCCCCAACTCGCGCTCGACACAGTTTTTCATCAACTACAAGGACAATTCCAACCTCGATCAGATGGGTTTTTCGCCATTCGGACGCGTTTCGGCGGGCATGAAGGTCGTCGATGCGCTGTTCAGTGGATACGGTGAAGGTGCGCCCAGTGGGCCGGGCCCCCGTCAGAGCCCAGAAGTAGGCAGAAATTATCCGAATATTGTCGAAGACGGCAACAAGTACCTGAACGAGAAATTTCCCAAGCTCGATTACATCATCAAAGCCACCATTGTCGGTGAGAGTGACACGGCGCCCGCCGTCCAGGCGAAAGGTGAACCAACACCCCAAGCTCAAGAAGAGCCGGCCGTCCAGGCCGAGAACGACAAGCAGCCGTAGCGTCAGGGCATGAGGTCCCGTTTGACCTAGGTCAAACGACTCCGATGCTCGTATTTCAGCTACAATCACGTCTGCGGCTTCCACAACCAGAGGAGGCAGCGTCTAGCCGTGGTCGGCGCGCGTTTGCACGAAGAGCGCCTTTTTTTGTCCGGGCAGCGTGAAGCCAAAGCCGCAAGCTTCGAAGATGTTTTCGTTGGCGGTAATCGCCATCACCTCGAACACGTCTTCTTCGCGAGCACGTTCGACACAGGCGGCGACGAGCTGTTTGCCGATTCCGCGTCCCCGGCACTCGGGACAAACGGCCAGGCTGCGAATTTCAGCCAGCTTTTTCGAATAGACTTCCAAGGAAGAAAACCCGACGATTTTCTCTCCCTGCTGGGCGACATAGCCGAACGGAAGCAAGCTTTCCAGCTCGTCGATGGTTCGAGGCAACAGCTGGGCGGCGCGGACGAAGGGCTCGATAAAAACGGCCACCGCCTTCAAGTCAGACACCGCCGCCGCTCGAATCGAAATGGATGGGAGTTCGGTCACTGCCGCCGGCTGTCCTTTGCAAGTGATCTCAATGCGGCTCGCCCGCGAGCCGTCCCGAAACCCGGCTGTGTTGGAATTTGACACAACAATATCGATCGCACCCGTTGCCCGTCAGAGGGTTCTGGGACCACTTTCCGACGCGCGATTCTATGAGTATCCGGTTGACGAGCAAAAGGCAACGCAGGCGACTGGTGTTTCGAACGACGCGCTCACACACCGTCAAGGTCGTCGACGAGGACAAGAACGGCTTGGGTGCCGCTGTATCGATGTGCCGTTGACATGCCTTGTTGATCCGCAGCATTGTCGAGGGCGCGGGGTGAATTTCGAGCACTCGCCCTGGATCGATTTGCCTTTGAGAACGCCGGCCGTGCGATGTGATACGCCGACGGCAGCAGGGCGGGATGCGGGCAGATCGATGAATTGTGATCGTTCCCGCTTACAGCAACGCACAAAACAACGTGCCCGGTTCTGCCTCGTGCGGAAGCAAGTGTCGTTCGCCGAGCAGTGCGCAGGCGAAATACGACACGCGGTAGCCTCGTTTGTTGCTACCGCCCTCGTCGAACCTGACTCCCGTCAGCTTCGTCTCAGTTGCTAGACTGAAACGCACTCATCGCGGGCACGAATTAGAGCATTCTGCTCTAGCACGGCGGACGCCTGGCCGATCTCGAGGGATGCCCCATGCCGATGTGCTGCGGCGAATTCGTCCGGTTTGCGAGAATCGTATCGGCATTCAGCCCCATAGTTCGCCGCGTTAATATTGCCACCGGATAATGATTTGTCCAAGCGACCTGTGGTCGTTCGTACGATGTCCCCTCCGGGGCTCGACCCCCAGCCGCGAGTGAATACACGGGCTTAATGCAGAAGAATCGTCCACCCGCGAATCCGTCACATCCGCCGTACTGTCCCGGTCGCAGGAGGTCTACGTAAGGCCGAGCCATCATGGTGCTCTCGCTTTTCGGTTTGGAGATGTCGTCTGTTGACCCTTTCGACAGCGAGGCAGGGCCAGCAAACTCGAAGCGGCCAGTCGGTGCCAATTTCGTTTCGGATGCCTGAAGGTTTCGAAGCATTCGCCACGCTGTCGAGCAAGGGCTCATGATGCCATGGTGTCGCCGGATCTCGGCATGCAAAGTGATGCCGATCGGTGAGTTGGCGGGCAAAACATGGCGGCCGGTCGCGCAATCGGGGCGAACACTCTCCACTGAGTAACCGTAACGGATTCTCGAAACCGGTCAGCTTCCCAGCGGCGTCGGGAGAAACGGCGGATGTTCAATTTCCGCCGACATGGGTTCGTATCTACGGGCTGCGAGAACAGCGAAGCCCAATGCGGCTATAAAACGGCCCAAAATCGGCGTTCAGACGGCAGAATTTGGTGGCCCGGCGATCGCGGATTCACTCACCAATGCCCCTTGCCTCAACAGGCCCGGACGTCCTAAAATGCCCACGGCACATCGAGTTGCGTTCCCAGAACCCACCGAAGGACATCGTGCGCCCTTCGACTGACGCGTCAAATCGCACCACAACCGGGTTTTGGGGTGGCTTCGAGTTGTGCGAAATTGGCCGTCGTCGTGCGCATCGGCACGGGAATCCGGCACTCGACGCGAATTGGACGATTCGCTGCCTAAAACTCTCGACGATTCGGTGGCGGGTTCCTGTTGTTGACCGGGCACGCCGCATGACACCCAAAGAGCGATATCCGTCGTGAAGATCCTGGTTGATATGTGGAAACCTGTTCCGTACAGGCTCGCGACATCGAAAGCCGGTGTAGGGTTATGAAGCGCATCGCCGTACTGGGATCAACGGGCTCGATCGGAACCTGTTGCCTCGACGTGATCGGTTCTCATCAAGAAACGATGGAGGTCGTGGGTGTGACGGCCCACAGCAGTTGGGAACAGTTGGGACGTCAAACCCAATCGTTCCATCCCCGTTGGGCGGTTGTCGGCGACGAATCACTCAAAGCAACGACTGCGGCCGATGCGTTTTCACCGCGTACCGAGTTGTTGTTCGGACCAGCGCAAATCGAACGAGTCGCCAGCAGCCCTGAGGTCGACACGGTGATCTCGGGCATTGTCGGCGCAGCCGGCTTACGGAGTACGTGGGCAGCCGTTGACGCGGGAAAAACGGTGGGAATCGCCAACAAGGAAACACTCGTCGTGGCCGGCCCGTTGATCATGGAATTGGCGCAGCAGAATAACGCGACGCTCATACCCGTCGATAGCGAACATAGCGCCGTCTTTCAAGCCATGCAGTCCGGCCGCCGTGAAGACGTCAAACGCGTCGTTCTTACCGCCAGCGGCGGGCCTTTTCGAGGGCAGACACACGACAGCCTGCAAGATGTCACACCAAAGCAGGCACTGGCCCATCCAACCTGGAACATGGGGCCGAAAATCACCGTCGATTCCGCTACGATGATGAACAAAGCCCTCGAGATCATCGAAGCAAAGTGGCTGTTCGGCCTGGAACCGGATGAAATTCAAGTGATCGTCCATCCACAGTCGATCGTGCATTCGTTTGTCGAGTTTGTCGACGGTTCGGTCGTGGCGCAGCTGTCGCCGCCCGATATGAAGCTGCCGATTCAGTATGCCCTCACGTGGCCCGAACGAACCGGCGGTCCGAGTCCCAAGATCGACTGGCAGTCGACGATGACGCTCGACTTCGAGCCTCCCGATTTTGATGCCTTTCCAGCTCTCAAGCTGGGCTTCGACGTGGCTTCGAAGGGAGGCACGTGCGGCGCCGTGCTGAACGCCGCCAACGAGATCGCCGTCGAACGGTTTTTGAACGAAGACTTGAGGTTTTCCGACATCCCTCGCGCTTGTCGCGCGATTCTTGAAACACACGATTTTGATCCCAGCCCATCACTGACTGATCTGTTTCGGCTCGATAGCTGGGCTCGTGAAGAAACACGTCGCTGGCAGCCGTAATAGGCAGCCGACGATGTGCGCGATCTAATTAACACCGCCTTGAAAAGGCATTATCGATGAATCTGATTCCTTCTTTGGAAGCCGTCCTAAACATTGCCTACGTTGCATTGGGGCTGGGGCTGGTCATTTTCTTTCATGAACTTGGCCACTTCGCCGTTGCCAAATGGTGCAACGTGCACGTCGAACGGTTTAGCATCGGCTTTGGGCCAATCCTTTGGAGTCGCAAGAAGGGAGAGACCGAATATGCACTCTCGCTAATTCCATTCGGCGGTTACGTGAAAATGCTCGGCCAGGATGACATGGACCCCAGTCAGCTGTCGACCGAGGAAATCGCGCAAGATCCGCGCTCGTATTCCGCCAAGGCGGTCTGGCAGCGGATGCTGATTATCTCGGCCGGCGTCGTCATGAACATTGCCACAGCCGTGCTGTTCTACGCGACGGCTTTCGGTTTCGGCGTTGAGGTCCCGCCCGCCGTCGTCGGATCGGTACAGGTGGGCATGCCGGCTTGGACGGCTGGAATCGAAGCCGGTGACACGATCACGCATATCGATGACCGCGAGATCGAATCATACGGCGACATCACTTATGCGATCGCTCTCTCGAACGGTGGTGTCAACGTCGAATTCAAGCGACCGGACGGAACCACGCGTAGCAGATCCCTTATGCCCGACGGTGACGGAACAAGACGGTTGATCGGCGTCGGGCGGTCGCAGGGGACAAAAATCGCGATACCTGCCAAGAAGGAAAAGCGGCAGCCCATTATCGCCGGGACAGCGGCCGCCTTAGCTGATCCGCCCTTCCAGCCGGGTGACACCATACGCACCATTGGCGATGTTCCGATCGAAACGTTCCACCAGTTGCAGCAGCAATTTTCCCGTGGACGAGGTGAAACGCTCAGCGTGCGCGTTCAACGTGACGGCGCCGACGAAGATGATCTCGTCACCCTGAGTGTGCCACCCAGCCGGTTTCGCACGCTCGGCTTGCGAATGGACATCGGCAAGATTACCGGTATCAAGGACGGGTCGCCCGCCCAAAACGCCGGCCTCGAAACCGGTGATCGGATTACCCGTATCAACGATAGGGCGGTTGGCACCGAATTGAATCCTTTGCAGATTCCCGACCTGCTCGCTTCGCTGCAAGGACAGGAAGTCGGCATTTCGATCACCCGGGAGGTCGAAGGTGGCCAGCCAACCCTTGTCGATGTTCGCCTCGTGCCGCTCGACAAGCCGGGCTGGATCGAACGCCCCGCCTCGAACGGTGTTGCCTTGTCGGCGCCGGCCATTGGAATCGCATTTGACGTGATTCCGATCGTACTCAAGGTCGAAGAGGGCAGCCCTGCGTTCGGTGAAATCCATGAGCGCGAGTCGATCAAGGCCATGAAGCTCGTGCTGCCCGAAGGGACCAGCGACATGTACGGAGATGAGGAGATTGTCATTCCGCTCGATGAAAAGGATGAATCGGGCAAGGCAGTGATGAGTTGGGCCTTCGCCTTCTGGCAGATGCAAATGGCGCCTACGCGCAACGTCGTGCTCACGATTAGCGACGCAGGAACAACCCGGGTCGTCACCCTGACACCTTACGTTGCCGAGGATAGCGACTGGTACCTGCCGACTCGTGGGCTCGCGCTCGTCGGGCAGGGCAAGATGCTCAAAGCCACCGAAGTGATGTCCGCTATGCAGATGGGCCTGCGTCACACGCGCGACTCGATCATGAACATCTACCTGACGATCAGAAACCTGACGGCCGGCCGGCTGTCGATCAAAGAAATGCGAGGCCCGATCGGCATCGCGACGATTGCCTACCAATTCGCAGAGAACGGCTTGTCGAGCCTGTGCTTGTTTTTGGGCTTCTTAAGCGTCAATCTGGCGGTGCTCAACTTCCTGCCGATTCCGGTGCTCGACGGTGGGCACATGGTGTTCCTGTGCTGGGAAGGCGTCACACGCAAAAGGCCCAGCGAACGAGTGTTGGTCGCCGCGACATACGTCGGTATGGCCTTCATTCTGGGGTTGATGATCACCGTGATCTACCTCGACATCTTCGAGCACTGGAAATCTTAGTGGCGCGCCCCACGGAACTGTAGCGACTCCGTTGCTCGTTTTTCAGCTTCAATCGCGCCTGAAGCCGCTGCAACGAAACTAGACGTGGTCTAGCGGCACGTTGATTGCCGAACGCGACGTGATATCGTGCCGTTCGAATGGTCTCCGGTGTCACGGGCACGTTGCCCGCCGCCGTCGGTGCGCTGTCAAAGTGCGAGTTCGCCTGTCAGAGTCTTTCGAAAGCCGTTCAACAGAGGAATACACCATGGATTTGCTCAGCACGATTTCCGGATCGAACATGGAGGGGTTTTTCCCGGCGGGATGGAACTTGAAGAAGATCGACGACTGCGTCGATCCCGATCCGTCGACGCTCACCGATCGGCAAGAGTGGTGGCACGAAGAGTTCGAGCCGGTGCTGTGCCAGTCACTGGCCGACTTCGACACGCTGATGGGCCATGAAATTGCGATCACGATCAAGCGCAGCCGCGATGCCGGTGAGAAGTTGGCCCTCATCCTGCCCGTCGGGCCGATGGGCATGTATCGCTGGGCGGTTTACTTTCTCAAAGAGTGGGGCGTGCCCTGCGATCACGTGACCGGCTTCAACATGGACGAATGGAGCGATGCGCATGGCACGACGCTGCCCTCCACGAGCACGGGAGCCTTCCAACACGCGATGCAAGATGCGTTTTATGGGCCACTCGGTGAACTCACCGTGCCGGAAAACCAGCGCAACTTCGCCACCAAAGAGAACCTGCCCACCTACTCTGAGAAAATGGGCGAACTGCGATCCGACGGTGCGAAGTTGGCGGTGATCTTCGGGATCGGCCGCGTCTGCCACATTGCATTCTGGGAGCCTCAATTCGCCGCCGAATTCGACAGCGAGGACGATTGGAAAGCAGAGACGCACCGCATCGGCGCGAATTTGCATCCTCTGACGATCGAACAAAACGCCATCACCAGCTTCAAGAGTCGAACGACGTTGGTGCCCGCTTACGCCAATACCATCGGGCCCGGTCTGTTCCTCGGCGCGGACAAAATCATCGGCGGCTGCGACGGAACATTTTCCCGGGGCATGATGTGGCAAGGACTAAGCGTGTGGATGACGCTCCGCCACGAACCGACGATGTGGATTCCATCGACCTTCATGCCGAAGCAGCCCGGCCGGCTGTTTATTCTCGACGAACTCGCCGGGCCGCTGCTCGCCGATTGTAACTGAACGCGACGACGTACATCAGACGCACCGTATGACCAAGTTCTATGTCCGGTGTGAGAATGTGAATTCACCCGCTACGGCTCAAAGTCGGGCGACTCATCGGGCTCGTGTGTGGCATTCTCGCTGCTTCGCTGTATGAATCCGGCCAGAGTGGCGACCGCTCCGACGAGCATCACCGCTCCGATGGTCGTCATCAAACCACTTGACGGGCCGGGCCAACCTGACACGGAGCACAACGGCTTCCACAACACGATTCCGAAAAACGTGGCCGTCGCGGCAATCAAAGCCAGCGGGGCGCACCGCACCGCCGGAATCAGCACCGCGATAAGCCGGCCCGCGGCAGTCAGCAAAGCCACCGAGAGCACCGCCTGCCAGCCCAAGTAAGCGCCCACAGCGCCGAGCAACACCACGACGTTGTAGCAAGATCGTTTGCGATCAACGGTGCTGGAATCCGACAGGCCCAACAAAAGTGCAACGCACACTCCTAGCACACCCCCGGCCGCTGCGACGGACAGCGCATCGATCGCGCCGGGCACAAAAGTTGTACCGGACGTAACTGTGATCTGTTCCTGTCCCCAGCGAACGGGGACAACGACTAACGACGGGTACGACAATAACGCGGCGCCTCCGGCGGCGAGTCCGGTGACCCACAGCCGCGCCGGCACGCGATAGCCGTCGTAGTCGATCAGGGCAAAGCCCAACACAAAGTACAAAAGCATCGAGTGGTAGCCGCAGATACCAATTAGCGTCCAGTTTGGAAAATGCGAAAACCAGTTTGTGGAGTGAACCAGCCCGGGAATCTGCATCGGCAGGTTCCCGCCAAGGCCGATCACTTCCAAAAACAGTAATGTGCTCAAGGCCACGGCCACCACCGCCTCGACGATCGGATAGCGGAGCGAAATGCCCTCGCCGCAGTTACGGCACCGTCCCCGCAGCATCAGCCAACCGGCAATCGGAACGTTGTCGCGAAAGGAAATCGGGTTCTCGCATTTGGGGCAGCGCGATCGGCTCGCTCCGACGGAGATGCCGCGCGGCATTCGCCACACGATCACATTCAAAAAGCTTCCCAGTGCCGCGGCGGTCGCGAAGAACCACACCACAAGAACCAAAGTGGCCAAGAGAGGGCTCAATTCGCTCATGATACCGATCGCACGAATCTCCGAACCTAGTCCTCAGCCGCGCCAGGGTCTCGGGCGTGTATTTGAGAATTTTTGTCACTTTGTGAGTCGATTTGCGTGAGCCGAGCTTTCGGGCTGCTGCACTGTCGCTGCGCTCGAAACGAAAGTATCGCATGGCGATGCGAGGTGTCAATGAGGCATACAAGGAGTTCCGCCCGGCTGATTCTCCGGCGCGATCGCGTTAGAATCGAAGGGAATTGTGATAGAGGAAAGAAGTTACGGGAGTGGCGCGGCAATGCAGGACGGGCAAAATCTCGAATCCAACACAACGCCACTCGGCCCGCACATGCCGACGGCATCGATCGCAACGCTAAAGCGCCGAGCCCATTTGCTGAAGCGGCTGCGCACGTTCTTTGATGCGCGCGGCTACTGGGAGGTCGAAACGCCACTGCTCTCGCACGACGTGATCGTCGACGCACACCTGGAACCGTTTCGCGTGCCCGTCGGCCAAGCTGCCGAACCGGGCGATGAGCCGGCTGCAGGCTTGATGTATTTGCAGACATCACCCGAAGCCGGCATGAAGCGGCTCGTCGCCGCCGGAGCCGACAGCATCTACCAGATCACGCGGGCTCTGAGGCAGGGCGAATGCGGCCGCTACCACAATCCCGAGTTTACGATGGTCGAATGGTACTCAGTCGGCGACACGCATCACGATCAAATGCAGTTCGTCGAAGATCTCGTCGTCGATATTTTTCGCGCGGCCAGCGCACTGAGTGAGGAGAAATCTCGAACTGCGCCGGCAACCGACACCTCTCGAGCAGGTACGCCCGAGATACCATTCGCGAGGCTCACATACGACGAAGCGTTCGAAAGGTCCATCGGATCACGCGTGCTCGACAAGTCGGCCGCTGAACTAGCCGACTTGGCGAGACAACAGGATATTACGCCTCCGTCAGGCTTAAGCTTCGACGACCGCGACGGATGGCTGAACCTGATTCTCGCCGAGCGGGTCGAGCCGAAACTGGGCCGGGATCGGCCTGTCTTTGTGTACGATTACCCCGGGACACAGGCGGCGCTGGCCCGCGTTCGACACGATGAACGGCCCGCCGTGGCGGAACGCTTCGAGCTGTACGTGCGGGGCATCGAGGTCTGTAACGGCTATCACGAACTGACCGACGCCAAAGAGCTCCGCCGCCGCATCGAACAGCAGACTCAACTTCGCGCAGCGCTCGGCACGCCGCCGCTGCCGTCGGCCAACCGGTTGCTGGACGCCATGGACGCGGGGCTTCCCGCCTGCTCCGGCGTCGCGCTGGGTTTCGACAGACTCGTGATGCTGGCCTTGAACGCGAAATCGCTCGCCGACGTCATGGCGTTCCCGTTCGATCGCGCTTGAGTGCCAATGGATGCGGGAGCATTGTCGAGTCGACAACGACGAGCGCCGAGAACCCACCGGGTGCGTTGAAAATGGCCCCATGTTGGCCAACGATCGAAGTGGCATGTCATTGGTCGGAGATTTAGATCGACTGCTGATTTCATCGAAAATCGGCGCATCGACACGATAGAATGGAGAGTAGAACCCATCCTGAAACCCGGTTGTGGGCGAAATCGACACTTCAAAACAAGGTTGCTCTTGAGCCAACAGAGGGTGTCAGGACTACTTCTAGTCCGTTCACCTACACATCAATCGCAAAGCAACAGCCATGCGAACATCCCCAAGATTATGCAATTCCGTCATTTGGCTTTTTGTACTGTTCTGCCGAATGGCTGCGCCGGGTCATGCCGGTGAGTTCGATGTCGTCAGGGCACGTATTCACCACTACCTCACCGAAGAGCAGATCCCTTCCATTTCAATTGCCGTTGTGCGCGGCGACAAGATTCTCTGGGAGGAAGGGTTTGGATGGGCGGATCGCGAGAAGCAGATTCCGGCGACGGCACGCACGCCTTACATGCTCGCGTCTGCTTCGAAGCCGATTGCCGCCACTGCCGTGATGATGGCACAGCAAAAGGGAATCCTCAGTCTAGATGAGTCTGTCAATAAATACCTGGGAAAGGTAAGACTTCGCACGCAACTGGGAGACGCATCAAAAACTACGGTGCGAGATGTCTTGATGCACCGGAGCGGACTGCCGAATTATGCGGAGGTCTTCTACGTCGATGAGTTCAATAAGGCACCGGCGATGGAGACCTTGATCCATGATTACGGTACAACGATGGTGCCTCATGGAGAGTTTCATTATTCGAACATGGGTTATCCGCTGCTGGCTCATGTCGTTTCGCGCACTTCGGGCCAAGACTTCTCAGCGTTTGTTCGTGAACAGGTTTTCGTTCCCCTCGGGATGGATAGCTCGTTCGTGCCTACGGGCAAACAACTCACAGTTCATCGGGCGATCCGGTATGGACAGGATCACAGAAGGCTTCGTGAATTCGCAACGACAATCGTCACGGCTGCGGAGATTTACTCCAGCGTTCACGACCTGGCCCGCTTTGCGATGTTCCACATGAACGTCGAGAGGGCCGATATGAAGCGGCTTCTTTCTAAAAAGGCCGTCGTTGACATGCAGCGTGACGCGACCGAAATCAATCGAATCCATTACCGGTACGGGACAGGCTGGTCGATCGGCAAGGACGCAAAGGGACGCCGTCAGGTCTTCCACGGTGGTGGGTTTCACGGTTGCGATTCTCACATGACTCTGATTCCGCAGGAAAAGGTTGCCGTCATCGTCTTGTCCAACACGAACCGAAGATGGCCGGGGATTGCGGTGAGCCAAGACATCTTGGACCGTACGTTTGCCATCTTACTGAATGATACCATCGAGAACGTTCGGCTTGATTACGGCTACGATGCGTCGGGAGACACCCAACGCCCGAAAGAACTCTCCGGCCGTTGGAAGGGCACGGTACGCACGCCAAAACGCGAACTTCCGGTCAAGATGTGGTTTCAGCCGGATGGCGACATTCACGTCAAGCTGGGAGACCAGTTACCAACACTTCTCAACCATGCTGTCTTTTCCGATCCCGTGTTGTACGGTGACATGGGCGGCAACATCGGCACCGCAGAGGCACATCACCCCGCAGAGGATAAACTTGAATGGAACGTCCGCTTGATCGATGGAAAACTATGCGGCGTCATTTATGTGAATTACTCAGGCGAGCCCGAGAACGCAATTGGATACACTCTTCCGTATTGGGTTGAGCTCAAGCCTCGGAAATAGGACAGCCGCAACATTTGGAGAACGCAAGCGGATGGAAGGGTTCGCCGATCGTCAATCTGTCGCTACCCCGTTGAACCGATCGCCGTTCGATTCGTTACCAAGCTCTGCTTGGTGACGAATTTGTGATCGATCCTTCCGAATCTGCGCTTCAAGATGCTGAACCCCACTCGCAGGGCATTCCGGAGTTGTATTTTCCGAGATGCCGATTCGGCACTGTGTGGCAACAATTCGTCTCGTCAAAAGATGTTGCGCTTGAGTAACCCGCCCGTCGAACGCTTAGTGGGTGTTGCGAACTCGAAATATGCTGCAATAAAAAGAAACGTTAACCGAGCGGACGTAGATGTGCCGGAAAGCTGAATACTCCTGCGGCTCGTCAGCACAAGTTCCACGCAACGTCGTTGCAAACTGTGACAAAATCGACGATCGCCACGTGCCGAGATCACAATCGCAGGGGTCGCCAACAGGAAGCGAGTGGAATCGCATCCCTGTACGGGATGAGAGAAGTTTTCGTGTATAGTGCTCTTTTGCGACGAGCGGTGCCGACAGTGCACAATCCGAATAGGAGACCTCGATAGGAGAGACATGAAATGCATTCGAAACGAGCAATGTCGCGACGCGCGTTCGTCGGCACATCGGCAGGAACCGGCCTCTTGCTCGGTCTCGGAGAACTGCCCGGCCTCCGAAATTTGCCGATGGTCTCGTCGGCTGAAGCAAGCCAAGTGAAGAAGACCGTTACATTCACGTCGGACATTGAACCGACTGTACGCTTTCTGGAGGACACGCCTCGAGATCGGATTCTCGAAGAGTTGCTCGTGCGGGTCAAGAAAGATCTCAGTTATCGAGAAACCGTGGCAGCGTTGTTCTTGGCCGGCATCCGAAACATTCCCGGCTCCGCTTTGGCCCACCATCGTAATGTTGGAGGTGCGTTGCACGCGGTACTCGTGGTTCATTCCGCCCACTTGGCGAGCCTAAACTCCGTCGATCGGGAGCGATGGCTCCCAATCCTTTGGGCCGTTGACAATTTCAAGCATGAGCAGTCCCAGCCCAAACGCGTCAATGCATCACGACGGCCTACTTGGCAGATGCCACCGCTCGACGAGTCCACGATTCCCACGGGCACAAAAGCACGTGCCGCTTTTGTGGAGGCCATGGAAAACTGGGATGAGGGAGCCGCAGATGTTGCTGCAGCGGGACTTGCCAGATCATCGGGATCAAGTGAGGTGTTCGACTTATTGTGCCGCTACGGATCGCGCGATTACCGGTACATTGGACATAAGGCAATTTTCGTGGCGAACGCATGGCGCACGTTGCAGAGCGTCGGCTGGCGTCACGCTGAGCCCGTGCTGCGATCATTGGCCCGCGCGCTGACAGCGTATTGGCACAGCAAAGGACATCCGGCGCGTTCTGAACTTCGTGCAGACCGATGTTGGCGACGAAACACCGAGTCGATCGCCGGCGTTCGAGTAGGCTGGCAGAGCGGTAATATTGACGAGAGTGCAAGTACGGAATTCTTAGCGACTCTCCGGCAAGGGTCGGACGTCGAGGCAAGTGATCAGGCCGTTGAATTGCTGAATCAAAGGGTTTCGCCGCATTCACTGTGGGACAGTATCAAGTGCGCAGCATGCGAAATGATCATGCGAAAGCCCAACTTCGGCACATTGCATGCGAGCACGACCATGAACGCTCTGCATTACACCTTTCAAACGAGCGGTAATGACGAAACGCGCCGACTCATCCTGTTGCAGGCTGCTGGATTTGCGACCCTATTTCGAGAGGATTCAAATCAGCGGCTTACACATAGTGAACGAATCGACGGAATTGAGCCGATCGATGTGGAGCCCGATCCCGCGGATGCCTTAGACGAAATTTTCATGTCTCTCGAAACGGATCGCCTGAAAGCCGCCCGCAAGGCGCTGTCGTATTTACAAAACGACGGAGACCCGACACCGCTTATTCAGCGTGCGCAACAATTGATCAACAGAAAAGGAGATAATGCGCACGACTACAAGTTCGCGTCGGCCGTTCGGGAGGATTTTTGGAGCATGTCCAGTCCTTGGCGTGAACGCCAGCTCGCAGCAACGCTACTTCTGGCAAGAGGGCCGCGAGAAGCGGATACAGCAGTGTTTCAGCGCATCCAGACCGCGCTCGGCTAATTAGCAATCGGTACCGTCGACAATCTCTTCGGCGGGTGCGCCGCGAAGGTCGCGCAACACAACTGGATCCCGATGTTAACAGTCAAGCTCGCGTACTGCGGAGGCACTCATGATCTTCGATTGGTTCAAGAAACTCTTCGCGTCCGAGACGGTGAATGACCCGTTATGGGAGACGATGGAGAGAATGGATCCGCTGCTTTCCTATGAGAGGTTTCAGGCACTTGAGCTCAGCGAGCAGCAGCGTCCGCTGGTGAAAGGCTTGATCGAGGGCACGATCAAGCCGAGCGAAATCGATGCGGTTCACGAGCGGAGCGAACAGCACGGCGAAGATGTTGACGGAATTGACGCCATCGTGTTCGCACTTCAACACGTCTTAGAGGGGCCCGAAGTCACGTATGTTTTTGAAGACCAAGTGCCCGTTCCCGCCGCTCGATTTCCGATGTTTGTCGACGAAAGTGCGCTCGCTGTGGTCTTCAACGATCGTGCGTGTCATTTTCAAATCACTTCGCTCGAAGAGTTCGTGTCTTCCAACGATATCAACAGTTACACCCTCGAGGCGCTCGATATAGACCAGTTGCATGATCGGGCAACAGGCCGTACACGGGCAGTCGCCGCGCCGTCTGTGACCACTCGAGCGTCGGTGGACAGGGGAGGGAAACAGCGAATTACGATCGAGCGGAAGGCAGATGCCGAAGGCCGCGTCTATGAGCCTGTGGGATCAGCAGAGATCGCGTCAGCGTTGAACCAAGCCGGTTTCAACGTCACTTCCGACGACGTTTCTCTTGATCGCCCAATCGAGAAATTGGGGCTCTACAAAGTGCCCGTGCAGTTCGACGAGGAAACGAACGCGACGCTGTTCGTCTGGGTCGTCCCATTGGTTGAGCCTGAAAACAGCGGTTCATGACGAGGAGCGCGCGGAATGGAGACGACAGGTTCTGAACCCGATGGGCGCCGCGATCCAAATCAGCGAACAAGATGCCACACGATACTTGAAACTGCGAAGCACGCGGCTCGTATTTGACGCTTCCTCCAAACTACGGCATTGCCAATCGTAGCGTCCGCGCATCGGTAGCAATGAAATCTTGTCATGTCGTAAACCTCCGCCCGCACAGGGATCAGGCG
>Ga0315336_1004813_pt1 | contig 15465 bp, 11 predicted proteins | sample ASW5metaG_FD_204512 | JGI IMG/M metagenome (GOLD analysis project Ga0315336, IMG submission 204512) | Ammonia-oxidizing marine archaeal communities from Monterey Bay, California, United States - ASW #5 | ecosystem: Environmental > Aquatic > Marine > Intertidal zone | place: USA: California...
AGCAGCGAAGCTGCCCGAGCTGCAGATTTGAACTAGTCGGCAGGACAAGAGGCCAGTAGCTCAATTGGTAGAGCAGCGGTCTCCAAAACCGCAGGTTGGGGGTTCGAGTCCCTCCTGGCCTGCCAGCCCCCGGACATGTGTTTGCGGGGTTGTCGCTGTGAGTCTCTCGTAATGCTGAAGCGTTTTTACTAAAGGTCATGGATACAAAGGCACAAAACGAATCTACGTTCAGAGACAAGGCCATCATGTTGTTGGCGGCTGGGGCTTTTGCGGGAGGTGTCTGGGTTTATTACGCCTATCCAGAAGTGTCATTACTACTAAGAGTTTTAGGCGTACTTGTTGGGGTGGCACTAGCGGTATTGATAGCACTCCAGTCTGCCCAGGGACAAGCTCTTTGGAGTTTTATTCATGGTTCGCGGGTGGAATTACTTAAAGTCGTTTGGCCTACGCGGGAAGAGGCGCTTCAGACGACGGGAGCAGTTTTTATTTTTGCGGTTTTGATGGGGTTATTTTTCTGGTTACTTGATTTATTTCTGCTTTGGTTTACACGTTTTTTGACTGGCCAGGGGGGCTAAAGGAATGGGCCTTCAATGGTACGTGGTTCATGCTTATTCGAATTATGAACATCGGGTGAAGGAATCGCTGGAGGAACGCATCGAGCGGCATGGCATGGAAAACAAGTTTGGAGAAATATTGGTTCCAACTGAAGAAGTTGTTGAGATGAGAGAAGGGCAGAAGCGTAAGAGTGAAAGGAAATTTTTCCCTGGTTACGTATTGATCCAGATGGAGATGGAGGAAGCAACCTGGCACTTAGTAAAACAAATTCCGAAAGTTTTAGGCTTTATTGGCGGAACAGCGGAGCGGCCGGCACCTATATCGGACAAAGAAGCTGAAACGATTGTTAATCGGGTGCAGGAAGGTGTTGATAAGCCCCGCCCCAAGATATTGTTTGAGCCGGGGGAGGTTGTCAGAGTAAGAGATGGGCCTTTCAATGATTTTAATGGCGTTGTTGAGCACGTCAATTATGAAAAGAGCAAGGTAAGGGTGGCCGTGCAGATTCTCGGTCGATCGACACCGGTCGAGCTCGATTTTGGCCAAGTGGAGAAGGCGTGAGATAGCAGGATATGGCAAGAAAGGTAGATACATATATAAAACTACAAATTCCGGCTGGACAGGCGAATCCCAGTCCTCCGGTCGGTCCGGCGTTGGGCCAACATGGTGTCAATATCATGGAATTTTGTAAAGCGTTTAACGCGGAGACACAAAGTATGGAGCAGGGAATGCCTATACCTGTAGTGATTTCTGTGTACAGCGATCGTAGTTTTACATTCATTACAAAAACCCCGCCAGCTGCAGAATTACTGAAAAAGGCAGCGGGAATAACTAAGGGCAGCGGAATGCCAAATAGTGAAAAAGTGGGCCGGGTCACTCGAGCCCAACTTGAGGACATTGTAAAACTCAAAGAACCTGATCTTAACGCTGCAAATATGGATTCGGCAGTAAGAATTATTGCGGGAAGTGCTCGCAGTATGGGCCTTGAAGTGGAGGGCCTTTAAATGGGCAAATTGAGCAAGGCCAAAAAAGCGCAACTGGAGCGTTTGGATCGGGGTAAAGCATACTCAGCTGACGAAGCGTTTGGGCTTGTGAAGGAGCTTGCAAGTACTAAATTTGGCGAGTCCGTAGATGTATCGGTAAATTTGGGTGTTGACCCGAAAAAATCGGAACAAATGGTTCGTGGATCAACGATACTTCCGAACGGCACCGGCAAGCAAGTTCGAGTGGCAGTGTTCACGCAAGGCGATAGTGCCGATGCCGCAAAACAGGCCGGCGCTGATATTGTTGGATTGGAAGATCTTGCAGAAAGTATTCAGGCTGGCAACCTAGATTTTGACGTAGTTATCGCTAGTCCAGATGCGATGCGTGTTGTGGGTAAATTAGGCAAGGTGCTGGGCCCCCGAGGACTCATGCCGAACCCCAAGGTAGGAACTGTTGCAGTAGATGTAGCAGCGGCCGTGACTAGTGCTAAAACAGGCCAGGTCCGTTATCGTACAGACAAAGCGGGTATCGTGCATTGCCCCATAGGGAATGTGAACTTAGATGTGAAAGCCTTGTCTGAGAATCTTGCAGCCTTGTTAGCCGACCTAAACAAGTCTAAGCCTGCAAGCGCCAAAGGTGTTTACATGAAGAGGGTGAGCGTTTCATCAACCATGGGACCCGGCTTGGTGATCGACCAGGCTACTGTGCATTCTTAAGGTATTAGTTTATCGAAGAATTAAATTTTTATTCTATCCATGCGTGGATAATGAGAGGCCGGCAAAGCTGGCCATCATCGAAGATCGTAGGTTCCCTGTAGGTGGAGGAAAAAACAGGGGGTAATGGTACCGGTGACCGCCTACGCAGATGGTGACATCCGCCTTAGTTTGTCTTGGTGGAGATTGTATCGTCTGATTTTGTGTGGCAGAGGTATAAATGATTCGTGGTTTCTTTAGCGGTAGCTTGAGAAGCTTCGTTTTTGTCTTCTAGGAGACAAACATGGCACTAAACATTGAGGCGAAAAAGGCCCTAGTTGCTGAGGTTAATGCGATTGCGTTGACTGCTCACTCGGCAGTCGCTGCAGAGTACCGTGGTTTGACGGTGACTGAGATGACAGCATTGCGTAGCGAAGCTCGGAATTCTGGGGTCTATTTAAAGGTGGTGAAAAATACATTGGCGCGCAGGGCTGTTGAGGGAACAGAGTTTGAGTGTTTGCGAGATAGTCTTTCCGGTCCTGTGTTGCTTGCATTTTCCCAGCAGGAACCAGGGTCGGCGGCAAGAGTTATAAAGGGATTTTCAAAGGAACATGAAAAGCTTAAAGCGGTTTCAGTATCTATAGGTGGGGAACTCTTCGGTGCTGAAGATCTGGACCGTTTAGCATCGCTTCCTAGCTTAGATGAGGCACGCTCTCAGTTACTCAGTGTCTTTAAGGCCCCTTTGTCACAGCTGCTGCGGACACTGGACGAGCCTCCGGCAATGTTGGCGCGTTTACTGCAGGGTCGGGGGGACCAGTAGCCTGCGGAATTAATTTTTTAAAAGTAATTATGTACTCAAGAAGGATATTGTAAGGAGAACTAAGATATGGCTTTGTCTAATGAAAAACTCATCGAAGAGTTGAGCAATAAGCCGGTAATGGAGATCGTCGATTTAGTAAAGGCACTCGAGGAAAAATGGGGTGTTTCTGCTGCGGCACCGGTGGCTGTTGCCGCTGCATCGGGAGATGGTGCAGCAGATTCTGGGGAGGCTGAAGAACAGACTGAATTTGACGTTGTTTTGACCGGTTTTGGAGAAAATAAAGTACCGGTTATAAAGGTCGTGAGATCGCTCACTGGTCTTGGTCTCAAGGAGGCCAAGAATCTCGTTGAAGGGGTGCCCAATGTAGTGAAGGAAGCGACTTCGAAGGAAGATTCAGAAGATACGAAAAAACAGCTAGAAGAAGTGGGCGCCAGCGTCGAAATTAAGTGAGACGAGGCGGTGGAATTTTCCAGGTAGTCGCCTGCCCTGTTGCAGGGTTGGGCGGTATTTCTTTGTATGGTGGTTTAACTGTCCATTTGGCAGTTGACCTATTTCAATGCATCACCAGCGTGAAGTCACGTTGGATGGAATGCTACAGTTGAGGTAACTCACGATGGCTTATTCTTTTACTGAGAAGAAGCGGATTAGGAAAAATTTCGGGAAGCTCCCAAGCGTTTTGGATATTCCGTATTTGCTATCTATTCAGTTGAATTCCTACCAAAAGTTTCTACAGCAGAAAGAAAAACCGGAGGAGCGGAAGGATAGAGGGCTGCAAGCAGCCTTCCGCAGTGTTTTTCCAATTGTTAGTCACACTGGTTACGCGGCGTTGGAATATGTTGATTATGATCTTGGGGAGCCGGTTTTTGATGTAAAGGAGTGTCAACTGAGGGGTATGACTTATGCGGCTCCTTTGCGTGTCAAGGTTCGCTTAATGATCTATGACAAAGAGACGTCCGCTAGTAAGAAAAGAGTCAAGGATATACGTGAGCAACCAGTTTATCTCGGTGAAATGCCTCTGATGACCGATCATGGAACATTCGTCGTCAATGGAACGGAAAGAGTTATTGTTTCGCAGCTGCATCGTTCGCCGGGTGTATTTTTTGATCATGACAAAGGCAAGACTCATTCCTCAGGGAAACTGTTGTTTTCAGCAAGAGTAATTCCTTATAGAGGGTCTTGGCTTGATTTTGAGTTTGATCCAAAAGATTGCATGTTCGTTCGAATTGACCGCCGAAGGAAACTACCAGTCAGCATTATTTTGAGAGCGCTAGATCTCACAAATACTGAGATACTTGATATCTTTTTTGAAAAAAATGAGCTTCTATTATCACCAAAAGGAATTCAATTAAAATTAATTCCCGAAAGACTTCGCGGGGAAATTGCTGCCTTTGACATAAAGGTGGGGCGGAAGATGATCGTCGAGAAAGATAGGCGAATAACAGTTCGACATGTTCGGGAACTTGAGCAGGCTAAAGTAGACGAGTTGACTGTTCCTTTGGAATATCTGGCTGGTAAGATGTTGGCCCACGATGTGATCGACGAAGAAACTGGAGAGTTGCTTGCAGCAGCGAATGATGAGCTGACTGCAGAAATTATTGAAAATTTTCTGGAAAAAGGCGTCGACAAGATCAACACGATATTTGTTAATGATCTTGACCGTGGTTCCTTCATATCTAATACGCTAAAAATTGATGCTACAAAAACACGGCTTGAGGCCCTAGTGGAAATTTATCGCATGATGCGACCAGGCGAACCCCCGACTAAAGACGCTGCTGAGAATTTATTTCAGAATTTGTTTTTTAACCCGGAGCGCTACGATCTATCTGGTGTGGGCCGGATGAAATTCAATCGGAGAGTGGGCCGCCCAAACTCAGAAGGCGAGAGCGTACTTAGCAAAGAAGACATACTCGATGTCTTGAAAACACTCATTGAGATCCGCAATGGAAACGGCACTGTTGACGACATTGACCATCTCGGTAATCGTCGTGTACGCAGCGTTGGAGAAATGGCTGAAAATGCCTTTAGGATTGGCCTAGTAAGAGTAGAGCGTGCTGTGAAGGAAAGATTGACGCTAGCCGAGTCCGAGGGGCTAATGCCCCAAGAGATGATCAATGCGAAACCTGTAGCCGCTGCAGTCAGAGAATTTTTTGGGTCTAGTCAGCTCTCGCAGTTTATGGACCAAAACAATCCTCTTTCAGAGGTGACGCATAAAAGACGTGTTTCAGCTTTGGGTCCTGGGGGGCTTACCCGAGAGCGTGCTGGCTTTGAGGTGAGGGATGTTCATCCAACGCATTACGGTCGCGTGTGTCCGATTGAGACGCCTGAAGGACCCAATATTGGACTGATAAATTCTTTAGCTGTTTACGCGCGTACCAACGAATATGGTTTTTTAGAAACCCCTTACCGAAAAGTTTTGAATGGCAAGGTTAGCGCGACAGTTGGAACAGAAGATTACCTATCGGCGATCGAAGAGGGCCAATATGTTATAGCGCAGGCGAATGCTAAATTAGATGCGAAGCGAAGCTTTGTGGACGATCTAGTGTCTTGCCGTTATCAGAATGAGTTCGCATTGATGCCACCTGAGCGCATCGATTATATGGATGTTTCGCCTAAGCAAATAGTTTCTGTTGCGGCTTCTCTGATTCCGTTCCTTGAGCATGACGATGCGAACCGGGCACTGATGGGTTCCAATATGCAGCGTCAGGCCGTACCAACTTTGCGCACCCAGACACCCTTGGTTGGCACGGGCATGGAACGTGCAGTCGCAATTGATTCTGGTGTGACAGTTGTTAGCCGACGAAGCGGTATCGTGGATTCAGTTGATGCTTCCCGGGTTGTCGTAAGGGTAAATGACGACGAGACTAAAGCCGACGAAGCGGGTGTAGATATATACAACCTCACCAAATATACACGATCTAATCAAAATACATGCATTAACCAGCGACCACTTGTGAAGGCGGGAGACAGCATTGATAAGGGAGATGTTTTGGCTGATGGCCCGTCAACAAGCCTGGGGGAGTTAGCGCTTGGTCAGAATTTACTTGTCGCCTTAATGCCTTGGAACGGCTACAACTTTGAGGATTCTATTTTAATCTCCGAGAGGGTCGTAGAAGAGGAGCGTTTCACGACGATTCATATCGAGGAGCTTACCTGCGTAGCACGTGACACTAAATTAGGTGCAGAGGAAGTTACAGCTGATATACCTAACGTTGGTGAGACTGCGCTAGCTAAATTGGATGAATCTGGTATTGCTTTCATTGGTGCTGAGGTTCAGGCAGGAGATATTTTGGTTGGCAAGGTTACTCCTAAAGGCGAGACACAACTTACACCGGAGGAGAAGTTACTTCGAGCAATTTTCGGAGAGAAAGCGTCTGATGTGAAAGATAGCTCTCTCAGAGTACCTCCGGGTATGGATGGTACGGTGATTGACGTGCGTGTGTTCACTCGCGATGGCGTTGAAAAAGACTTGCGAGCAGTGGACATAGAGCATCAGGAGCTTGAAGTTGTGCGTAAGGATCTCAACGATTTAAAGCGAATCCTTGAGGAAGACATCTATCAGCGTGTCGAGAAGTTGTTGTCAGGAAAAGTGGCATCTGGTGGACCCCAAGGACTGAAGTCCGGGTCCCGGATTACCAAGGGTTACCTCAGTGAGATTGCTCGTGAGAAATGGTTTGAGGTTCGGGTGCGCAGTGAATCAGTAAATTTACAGCTTGAGCAGGTGGCCGAGCGCCTCAGGAGCCAAAGTGAGGAGTTTGAGCGGCGCTTCGAAGAAAAAAAATCAAAAATTACTGCTGGAGATGATTTGGCTCCAGGAGTTTTAAAAATGGTTAAGGTTCATCTGGCAGTGAAGCGAAGAATTCAACCGGGTGACAAGATGGCTGGACGGCATGGAAACAAGGGTGTTATCTCAACCATTGTTCCCGTGGAGGATATGCCCTATATGGAAGATGGAACGCCGATAGATATTGTTTTAAATCCTCTCGGCGTACCTTCTAGAATGAATGTGGGGCAAGTCTTGGAGGCGCATCTAGGTTGGGCTGCTAAGGGCCTAGGGGCACAGATCGGAAGCATGCTGGAAAAACAAGACTCTACATCCACTATAAGAAAATTCTTAGATCAAATTTACAACAAGACTGGCGGACAGAAAGAGGATGTTAAAAGTCTTGCCGAAGACGAGTTGTTGGAGCTCGCAGAAAACTTGCGTGATGGGGTTCCCATAGCTACGCCTGTTTTTGATGGTGCTCACGAGAGCGAGGTTAAGCATCTTTTAGAGATGGCCGGTTTGCCGCAGTCGGGACAGACAAAACTATTTGATGGCCGTACTGGGGAGCCTTTTCATCGGTCTATCACCGTTGGTTACATGTACATGTTAAAGCTAAATCATTTAGTCGACGACAAAATGCATGCGCGTTCAACCGGTCCTTATAGTCTAGTCACCCAACAACCCCTTGGTGGTAAAGCTCAGTTCGGTGGTCAGAGATTTGGAGAGATGGAGGTGTGGGCGCTAGAGGCTTATGGTGCTGCGTACACTCTTCAGGAGATGCTGACGGTCAAGTCAGACGATGTGCAAGGACGAACAAAAATGTACAAAAACATTGTCGACGGAACCCATGAGATGCAGGCTGGGATGCCGGAATCTTTTAACGTGCTGGTAAAAGAAATTAGGTCGCTCGGTATTAACATAGATCTAGAAGAATCTTTTGAGCGTGCGCCTAATGCATACGATTGATATACATAATTTCATAATAGGTGATATCAGATGAAAGATCTGTTGACGCTTTTCAAGCAGCAAACTGTATCTGAGGATTTCGACGCCATTAAAATTGGTCTCGCATCCCCAGATATGATCAGGTCGTGGTCCTTTGGTGAGGTAAAGAAGCCTGAGACCATCAACTACCGAACTTTTAAGCCAGAACGGCATGGGCTTTTCTGCGCGAAAATTTTTGGGCCCATTAAAGACTACGAGTGCCTGTGTGGAAAGTATAAACGCCTTAAGCATAGGGGCGTAGTGTGCGAGAAATGTGGTGTTGAGGTCACGCTGACAAAAGTGCGCCGAGAGCGCATGGGCCACATAGAGCTTGCCAGCCCGGTGGCACATATTTGGTTCCTTAAGTCCTTACCGTCCCGCATTGGACTGATGCTTGATATGACTTTGCGGGATATTGAGCGGATTTTGTATTTTGAAGCCTTTGTAGTGGTAGAGCCTGGAATGACCCTTCTGGAAAGAGGGGAACTACTGACTGATGAGCAGTATTTGGAAAAGATTGGTGAATATGGCGATGAATTTGATGCTCGTATGGGCGCGGAGGCTGTGCGGGATCTCCTCTCAACATTGGATGTAAGCTCGGAAGTTGCCCAGGTTAGGCAGGATATTGATGCGACCAACTCAGAGACAAAGATAAAGCGCCTATCAAAGCGCCTGAAACTTCTTGAGTCGTTTATCGAATCTAATAACCGACCGGAGTGGATGGTAATGACAGTGCTGCCCGTGCTGCCACCAGACCTTAGGCCTCTGGTTCCATTAGATGGGGGCCGTTTTGCGACATCAGATTTGAATGATCTGTATCGGCGTGTGATCAATCGCAACAATCGATTACGTAGACTGTTGGAACTTAATGCCCCCGATATCATTGTGCGTAATGAAAAGCGCATGCTCCAGGAATCGGTGGACGCGTTACTAGATAATGGGCGACGCGGGCGCGCGATCACTGGCACAAACAAGCGTCCCTTAAAATCTCTTGCTGACATGATAAAAGGCAAACAAGGTAGGTTCCGCCAGAATCTTCTTGGAAAGAGGGTTGATTATTCAGGACGATCAGTAATTGTTGTTGGTCCAACGCTAAAACTGCATCAATGTGGCTTACCAAAAAAATTGGCCCTGGAACTTTTCAAACCCTTCATTTTTTCAAAGTTGCAACTGCGCGGAGAAGCTACAACCATTAAGGCTGCCAAACGACTCGTTGAGCGAGAAGGGACCGAGGTTTGGGACATTTTGGATGAGGTCATTAGGGAGCATCCCGTGATGCTCAATCGAGCTCCAACCCTGCATCGGCTAGGCATACAAGCTTTTGAGCCCGTTTTGATCGAGGGCAAGGCAATACAGTTACATCCACTGGTTTGCACGGCATTCAATGCGGACTTTGACGGCGATCAGATGGCTGTTCACGTCCCGCTCTCTCTGGAAGCTCAGCTTGAAGCCAGGGCTTTGATGATGTCCAGCAACAATATTCTTTCTCCAGCTAATGGTGATCCGATAATCGTTCCATCACAGGATGTGGTGTTAGGGCTTTATTACATGACTCGAGAACGGGTCAATGCTAAAGGAGAAGGTTCAAGTTTCACGGATTTTTCCGAGGTGCACCGGGCGTACGAAAGCGGTACGGTTGCCTTGCACGCAAAGGTCAAGGTTCGTGTGATTGATAAGTCATTATCTGAGGATGACGTACCACATCAGGCAGGGGTGGTTGTTGAAACAACGGTGGGAAGAGCGCTGTTGTCAGAAGTAATGCCGAAGGGGCTTGGGTTTGAACACATAAACCGGCCCATGAATAAGCGAGCCATTTCTGCGGTCATAAATGTTTGCTATCGAGCCTTGGGACTAAAGGACACCGTAGTGTTTGCGGATCAGCTTATGTACACAGGGTTTTTCTATGCTACGCAATCGGGTGTGTCTTTTGGTGTTGATGACATGGTGGTACCGGAGGAGAAAGAAGGGATTCTGAGTCTTGCAGAGGGGGAGGTAAAGGACATCCAGGATCAGTTCGACTCAGGCTTGGTTACGGATGGAGAGCGTTACAACAAGGTCGTCGACATCTGGTCCAGAACGAATGATCAGGTTGCGAAGGCAATGATGACAAAGCTTGGCACTGAGGTTGTAAAGACCGTGGAAGGTAGAAATATTCAGCAGGAATCTTTCAACTCAATCTTTATGATGGCTGATTCTGGGGCCAGGGGTTCTGCTGCCCAAATACGCCAGTTAGCAGGAATGCGGGGATTAATGGCCAAACCTGACGGATCAATCATTGAGACTCCTATTACCGCTAATTTTCGTGAGGGGCTAGATGTTTTGCAATACTTCATTTCCACGCACGGTGCTCGTAAAGGCCTGGCAGACACTGCCCTTAAAACAGCCAATTCTGGCTATTTGACACGGCGACTAGTTGATGTTGCTCAGGATCTGGTTGTAGCAGAAGTGGATTGTGGTACTGAGAATGGACTTCTGATGACATCGTTGGTTGAGGGTGGGGACATAGTGGAGCCTCTGCGCGAAAGGGTTCTCGGGAGGGTGGTAGCGAGCAATGTGGTCATACCTAGCTCCAAAGAGGTCGTGTTAGAGGCAGGAGCGCTTATAGATGAATTAGCCGCACAAAAGATAGAGGACGAATCCGTTGATCAAATCTTGGTTCGTTCTCCCATTACTTGCGCGATGCGTTACGGAGTTTGTATCCGCTGTTATGGCCGGGATTTGGGTCGAGGTGATCTTGTAAACAAAGGTGAGGCAGTTGGTGTTATTGCTGCTCAGTCTATCGGTGAGCCAGGCACACAGCTGACAATGCGTACTTTTCATATTGGTGGGGCGGCTTCCCGTTCTGCAGCCGTGAGCAGCGTGGAGGTCAAGAGTGCTGGCAAAATCCGCATGTATAACGTTAATACTGTTGAGCATGCCGAGAAGCATTATCTAGTGGCAATCTCCCGCTCTGGTGAGCTTGCTGTTATAGACAAGCTTGGCAGAGAGCGTGAAAGATACAAAATACCTTACGGCGCAATTGTTACTGTGCAGGATGGGGCTCCCGTTGAGCCAGGGCAGCTCATTGCCACATGGGATCCGCATACTCATCCAGTTGTTACGGAGGTGGGCGGTTATCTAGAGCTAGAGGATTTCATTGACGGGGTGACCGTGACTACACAGGTGGATGAGATTACCGGCTTGACCAGCATTGTGGTGCTTGATGCAGCGCAACGCGGCTCCAGCGGAGCTGATTATCGTCCGACTGCGAAGTTAGTGGATAAAAAAGGAAAGACGCTGCATTTTCCGAACACAAATATTTCAGCTTTTTATGTACTTCCCCCTGGAGCAATACTGAGTATGGAGGGAGGTACGAAAGTAGTTGTGGGAGACGTAATTGCACGCTTACCGACTGCGATTACCAAAACCCGTGATATCACTGGAGGTCTCCCCAGAGTTGCTGATTTGTTTGAGGCACGGCGACCGAAGGAAGCAGCTATTTTGGCGAAAGATACTGGAACTGTGAGTTTTGGCAAGGAAACCAAAGGCAAGCGGCGACTTGTAATCACTGATGAGGAAGGTATTAATCACGAGGAATTGATTCCAAAGTGGCGACACCTAAATGTATTTGAGGGCGAAAAGGTGGTTAAGGGTGAAACTATCGCGGATGGAGAGCTAAATCCTCATGACATCCTCCGGCTTCAGGGCGTGGAACGATTAGCTGATTATCTGGTTAGAGAAATTCAGGATGTTTATCGGCTGCAGGGCGTAAAGATTAACGATAAGCACATTGAGGTAATAATCCGGCAAATGTTGCGCAAGACGGAGATTGTTGACCCGGGAGATACACATTTTCTTCGCGGCGAGCAAGTGGACAAGGCGAGGGTAGTTGAGGCAAATGAAGTTGCTGAAGCTGATTCACGAGAACCAGCTACATATGATCCTGTTTTACTAGGTATTACCAAGGCATCCCTCGCTACGGAGTCATTTATCTCAGCGGCTTCTTTTCAAGAGACTACCCGGGTGTTGACAGAAGCTTCCGTGAGGGGGATGCGGGATGGATTGAGAGGGCTTAAGGAAAATGTCATTGTGGGCCGCCTTATTCCAGGAGGCTCAGGTTTTGCACACCACGAGGAGCGCAGAAGAACACAGGAAGAAATTTTGGCAGATGAACTTAAGGGCCTTGAAGTAACGCTAGGCCAGGAAGAAACAGAATCTGCGGTAGTCGGCGAGGAAAGTGTTTCAAATTTGGCGCAAGAGACGCCTACAACTACCTCTGGAGAGGGAAGCATTGAGAAGAGGGAGAAGGTGCCTGAGGAGGCACAGAAGGCACCGACGACCTAGAAGTAGATATTTGGTGTATCTGGTTAGTGGGTTTTGGTTGACACTGTAACTACGGGCCCCCTAGAATCCTCGGTCCAGCGGATTGGTCAATAGCCAATTCATCAGGCGCTCTATGCCGTTTGAGGTGGGAGCATGAAATCGAGGCCCGGGTGCCAGCAAAAGGCAGCGGGCCCGTGTTTATTTGGGCAGAGTATGGCAACTACTAATCAATTGGTTCGAAAGCCTCGTTCTACCAAGAGGGCAAAGAGTAATGTACCAGCGCTAGGGGCCTCTCCTCAAAAGCGTGGTGTTTGCACGCGGGTGTACACGACGACCCCCAAGAAGCCGAATTCTGCTATGCGAAAGGTAGCCCGAGTCAGGTTAACCAATGGCTTCGAAGTTACTAGCTATATAGGGGGTGAGGGGCACAATCTTCAGGAACACTCAGTGGTTTTGATAAGAGGTGGGAGAGTTAAAGATTTACCAGGTGTTCGGTATCACGTTGTTCGTGGTACCTTGGATTGTTCTGGTGTTGGAGATCGACAGCAGGGCCGCTCAAAGTATGGTACCAAGCGCCCCAGAAGCTAGCAGTCAAGAGTTATGTCAAGAAGAAGCCAAGCCCCCCACCGGGTAGTACTCCCAGACCCCAAATATGGGAATAAAATGTTGGCAAAATTTATGAACATGATAATGTTTAGTGGAAAAAAATCAGTTGCCGAGCGAATTGTGTACGGTGCATTAGATAGAATTGCCGATCGAACGGGGAAGGATGAAAGTAATGCCTTGGAACTTCTTAGTCAGGCCCTGGATAACATCAAGCCTTCTGTAGAGGTTAAGTCGAGGCGCGTAGGTGGAGCTACTTACCAAGTGCCCGTAGAGGTACGAGCCACTCGGCGTGAGACATTAGCCATGCGCTGGACTATTGAGGCGGCCAGAAAGCGTTCCGAGAAGACTATGGCCTTGCGTCTCGCTCACGAGCTGTTGGATGCAGCTGAAAATCGTGGATCTGCAGTGAAGAAGCGCGAGGACGCCCATCGAATGGCTGAGGCCAACAAGGCCTTTGCTCATTATCGGTGGTAGTAAATGTATTCGGAGCATGGATGTGGCACGAAAGACTCCTATCGAGCGTTATCGCAATATTGGCATCATGGCTCATATCGACGCCGGCAAAACTACTACGACTGAGCGTATTCTTTTTTATACAGGCGTTTCGCACAAGATGGGGGAGGTGCATGATGGCGCTGCGGTGATGGACTGGATGGAGCAAGAACAAGAGCGCGGCATTACTATTACTTCGGCGGCGACAACTTGTTTTTGGAAGGGGATGGACCAACGTCATCCCGAATATCGAATTAATATTATAGATACTCCCGGTCACGTAGATTTTACTATCGAAGTAGAGCGCAGTCTTCGGGTGCTCGATGGCGCAATAGCAGTTTTCTGTTCTGTGGGGGGGGTAGAGCCCCAGTCAGAAACGGTTTGGCGTCAAGCTGACAGATATAGTGTGCCGCGACTTGCCTTCGTTAATAAGATGGACAGGGCAGGATCAGATTATTTTCGGGTAGTTGATCAGATTCAGGATCGCTTGGGCGGAAAGCCAGTGACATTGCAGATTCCTATGGGCGCCGAAGATAAATTTCGAGGCGTTATAGACTTGATCAAGATGAAGGCAATTTCTTGGGATGACCAGACTCAGGGTATGGCATTCGAGGAGCAGGAAATTCCAGAGGAGTTTCTGGTTCAGGCGCAGGAATTAAGGGAAAAACTAGCTGAATCGGCAGCTGAGGGAGATGAGACACTTTTAGATGCTTACCTGAAGACAGGTGATTTAAGTACTGATGAAATAAAAAGGGGCCTCAGGATTCTTTGTATCGCTGGTAAAATCATCCCGGTACTCTGTGGGTCAGCTTTCAAGAACAAGGGCGTACAGGCCGTTTTGGATGCAGTGGTGGATTATTTGCCGTCTCCCGCTGAGCGACCCCCGATTAAAGGACTTCTAGAAAATAATATGGAAGATGAGCGTCCCGCAGTTGATGATGCTCCATTTGCTGCATTGGCATTCAAAATAGCAACGGATCCGTTTGTCGGAAATTTGACTTTTTTTCGAGTGTATTCTGGGACTCTTGGCTCCGGTGACAGCGTTTATAACCTTGGTAAAAGGAAGAAGGAGCGTATCGGGCGGATTTTGCAAATGCATTCTAACGATCGAGAGGAACTCCAAGAAGTTCGAGCTGGAGATATTGCAGCAGCGGTAGGACTCAAGGACGTTACAACTGGTGACAGTTTGAGCGACCCTAATGCTGCAATAGAGTTAGAGCGAATGGAATTCCCTGACCCAGTGATTTCGGTGGCCGTTGAGCCTAAGACCAAGGTTGACCAAGATAAAATGGGAATGGCATTAAACAAACTTGCTAAGGAGGATCCTTCTTTCCGTATTCATACAGACGAAGAATCTGCGCAGACCATTATCTCGGGGATGGGTGAACTTCACCTGGAAATCATCGTAGAGCGTTTGAAGCGCGAGTTTAATGTTAATGCGAATGTAGGTAAGCCCCAAGTTGCCTATAGGGAAACGATTCAGAAACCTGTTAAACAGGAAGGTCGCTTTGTGCGTCAAACTGGTGGCCGAGGTCAGTATGGACACGTGTTTCTGAGAATTGAGCCATTGGAGTCTGGCGCTGGATTTGAGTTTGTAAATGAGATCGTTGGAGGCGCAGTTCCGCGCGAGTATATACCGGCAGTTAGTAAAGGAGTACAAGAACAGATGGGTAATGGGGTAGTCGCTGGTTACCCAGTGGTGGATTGTAAGGTCAGTTTATTTGATGGTTCATTCCACGACGTAGACTCGAGTGAAATTGCTTTCAAAATTGCTGGGTCAATGGCCTTCAAAGATGGCGCAGTTAAAGCTAGCCCCGTGCTTTTAGAGCCAGTGATGAGTGTAGAGGTGGTTACACCACAGGAATACATGGGTGACGTAAACGGGGACCTTAATCGTCGTCGTGGGATTTTGCAGGGATTAGAGGATAGCCCGGCCGGTAAAATCATACGAGCTGAGGTTCCATTAGCAGAAATGTTTGGTTATGCGACTGATCTTCGTTCTATGAGTCAAGGGCGTGCTACATATTCGATGGAGTTTGCACACTACTCTAAGATACCGTCAAGTGTGGCTGCGTCCATAATCAAAGAGAGAGCCTGATATATATATTTATATGTCAAAATACACCGTAGAGGTAATTAATTGTGTCCAAAGCAAAATTTGAGCGAACTAAGCCACATGTGAATGTAGGGACGATAGGCCACGTGGATCATGGAAAGACGACACTGACCGCGGCGCTAACGAAAGCAATGGCTGAGAAGCATGGTGGTGA
>Ga0315336_1004814_pt1 | contig 15464 bp, 11 predicted proteins | sample ASW5metaG_FD_204512 | JGI IMG/M metagenome (GOLD analysis project Ga0315336, IMG submission 204512) | Ammonia-oxidizing marine archaeal communities from Monterey Bay, California, United States - ASW #5 | ecosystem: Environmental > Aquatic > Marine > Intertidal zone | place: USA: California...
AGCACTCAGGCCGTCGAGGCGGTCCTTCATATCATCGGATAATGCGTCGTAGGCGGCGGTCAGGTCGCAAAACAGGGTGTCGCCGCCCGCATCCGGGACTTCCACGGCATACAGCAGCGTCGCCTTCGCCGGGTTGGCCTTGTAAGAGACATCGGAATGCCAGAACGTGCCGGCGTCGGCTAGGCCTTGGGGTTTACCGCCCTGTTCCGTGCGGTTCGACAGCACGATGATCAGCGGCTCATCCGGATGGTGGTATTCGGTGAAGACGTGCGGTTCCAGCTTTGCGCCGAGGATACGGCTGGCGGCCAGAACATGATCCGTGCTCAGCCCTTCCTGGCCCCGGATGGCGATGACGCGGTGCTCGAGGAAGGCTTGGTAGATGCCGGCACGGTCGGCATCATCGAACGGCACACTCAAATCAACGCCGAGAATCTCGGCGCCGAACCCGTCCGAAATCCGCTGCACGCTGATTGTCATTCGTAGCGTTCCTCTTTCCAAGGATCACCGTCGTTGTGGTAGCCCCGGGCTTCCCAATAGCCGGGCTTGTCGTTGTCGAGAAAGACGATATGGCGGGTCCACTTTGCGCTTTTCCAGAAATAGAGATCGGGGATAATCAGCCGCGCCGGGCCGCCGTGTTCACGGGCGATGGGTGCGCCTTCCCAGGTATGCGCAAAGATGACGTTGCCGGCCTGCAGGCGTTCAAGCGGCACATTGGTGGTGTAGCCGTCATAGCCGTGGATGACGCAGAACTTGGCTTCTGGGCGTGGCTGTACCTGGGTTAAGATGTGACTGAACAGGACGCCATGCCACTTGTTGTCATAACGCGACCAATCGGTGACGCAGTGAATATCCGACGTGCTCATGGTTTGCGGTTGGTCGAGGAAGTCCTGCCAGGTCCATTTCAGCGGCCGTTCGACCATGCCGGCGACGGTGAATTGCCAGTCGCGGGTATCGATGAGCGGCTGGTGGCCCAAGTCGAGGACGGGCCAGTCCCTGGTTTCGTGCTGACCCGGCGGCAGGCCGGCCTCAGCTTCGTCACCGTCGCGGCGTTTCCCCGGTTTGCCGCCTTCGCGGGCCCAACGTTCCTTGGTCTCGACCAGTTTCTTGCGCTCCGGCGTCGGTTCCGGGTCGCGGAAGTCACCGAGCACCGATCCGGGCGCACCTTTGAACAAGGCGTCGAAATCATCGTCGCTGGGTTTATCCGGCATGCCTATCCCTTGTCGCGCATGAGCCGCGCCTTTTGACGGCCCCAGTCGCGGTCTTTTTGGGATTGGCGTTTGTCGTAGTGCTTCTTGCCCTCGGCGATGGCGATCTCCGCCTTGGCGATACCGCGCTCGTTGAAATAGATGCTCAGCGGTACCACGGTCATCCCCTTGCGCTGCGTCGCGTCCCAAAGCCTGGCGATTTCCCGCCGGCGCAAGAGCAGCTTGCGTTCGGCACGCGGTTTATGCGTGACCACATGCGCACCCGCGTATTCGGGGATATAGGCATTGCGGAGAAAGATTTCACCGTCGGTAACGTCGGCATATGACTCGCCGATGCTGGCCCGGCCGGCACGCAGCGACTTCACCTCCGAACCTGTCAGGACCAATCCGGCCTCCAGGGTTTCGAGAATATGATAGTCGTGGCGCGCCTTCCGGTTTTGCGCGGCGTATCGCCCCGGCGCCTTCGTTTTCTTATTTCTGGCCATGTCATTTCAGCCCGGTCAGCCACACTGGTCAGTTGAGCAGGCCGGCACCGACCAGGGCCGCGCGGACCGTTTCCTTGGCCGTATCGGTGGCTTCCATCATCGGCAACCGGACCTCGGCGCTGCACTTGTCGAGCAGGCTGGCGGCATATTTTACCGGCGCTGGGCTGGCCTCGCAGAACATGGCCTCGTGCACGGGCATGAGACGATCTTGCAGTTCCAAGCAGGTATCCAAGTCGTGTTCGCGCCAGGCCCGCTGCATGTCCGAGCACAGCCGGGGTGCGATATTGGCGCTGACGGAAATGCAGCCAATGCCGCCTGACGACAGGAATTGGACGGCGGTGCCGTCCTCGCCCGACAGGAAACAGAAATCGTCGGCGTCTGCGCCGGTATCGTTGATGGCGATCCGTGTCTTCTGGGTCCGAGTGAGGTCGGCCGTCGCGTCCTTGACGCCGACGATGTTCGGCAATTTCGCCAGTTCCGCCATGGTTTCCGGCGTCATATCGACGACGGATCGCGGCGGAATGTTGTAGATGATCACCGGCAGGCCTTCGTCTTGCACGGCCTTGAAATGCGCATACATGCCGGCCTGGGTCGGCTTGTTGTAATAAGGCGTGACCACCAGCACGGCGTCGGCACCGGCCTGTTTGGCGTGTTTAGCGAGATCGACGGATTCCTGCGTCGCATTCGATCCGGCGCCGGCGATGACGGGCACCCTGCCTTTCGCCTGATCAATGCAGATTTCAGTGACTTTCATGTGCTCCGCATGCGTCAGCGTCGGCGATTCGCCGGTCGTACCGCAGGGAACAAGCCCATCCGATCCTTCGTCGATTTGCCATTCGACGAAAGCGCGGAAGCTCTCTTCATCGATCTCACCATCCTTGAACGGTGTGATCAGGGCAGGAAGTGACCCCTTAAACATCGTCTTAATCTCCCGGGACCGTATGCGTCCTTGGTTCAGATTTGCCGACATCGGCACCATTGCCGAAGTCAGGGCCGGGACATTACTCCCGTTGGTGTCCGGGAGCAAGGACCGCGGGAGGTTTCAGTGAAGCCTCAATTCGTGGCCGTAAAGCCGGAATTCCGCCGGTTTGACGAGATCGGCGCAGGCGACGCGGACGGAATGCAACTCACCGTCCAGATTGTTCTGCCAGAACCGTAAAAAGCCCTGCAAGACAGGAAAGCGTGGCGCCATATCCAATTCCTGCCAAATATAGCTTTGCAGAAAGTCTGGGAAATCGGGACGGCGATAGGTGATATCCGCCGTCGTCAACCGGTAACCGCGAAGCTGTTTCGACAGGCCGGTGTTGTGGGGTTTGCCCAGCGCCATGATTCGATCCTCCATCCTCTCGTTTGCGTGGTTCGTCTCCGTACTCCCTGGAATTTGTAAAATTCTTGCGGAAATCGGTAAGTCCCGTCAATAAAAAAGCTATATTTTTCAACGATTTAGCAGCCGACGCTTAGGAGTGCTGCCAATTTTCCGTGATCAGCTCCGAGATGGGTTGTCGGTGTCGACCGGCGCGGGCTACCCTCGGGACAATAGAACAAGGACTACTGCATGCTGGGCCGCGCCCGCCATTCCATTCTGTTTCTCTTGCTAATCGTCCTGGCCCTATCCGTTCGGCCGGCGGCGGCATTGAAGCCGCCGCCGCCGAAACCGCCGGCGCCGGTCAGCGAGGCATCGACACCGCCGGTCCCATCGGTTTCACCGACGGCAACGTCCAAACAACTCTCGGCCGGTGATGCCCTTTGGACCCGCAATGCGTTCCGCGCCGCAGAGATGGGGCGCTGGAAAGCCTTTGGCGGTTTCGCCCGGCGTATCAAAAATCCATTGGCGAAGAAGTTGCTGATCTGGCGCCGGCTACGCTCGGCCGGCAGCGGCGGCGGCTTCGCTGAGATCGATAAGTTTCTCGCCGCCAACCCCGATTGGCCGTCGCGCGGCCGTATGCGCCGCAATGCCGAGGCGCGCATGGCCATGGCGCCCAGTGATGTATTCGCCTGGTTCGGCACCGACGCGCCCTTGAGCGCCATCGGCCGGGTCAAGCTGGCCGCCGCGTTCATCGCCATCGGCGAGGCGGCGAAGGGTGCGGCGATGATCCGCCGGGCTTGGATCGAGGGTAATTTCTCGCGTTCGGAATCGCGCGCCGTTTACCGCCGCTACAAGAAACTATTCAACACCGAGGATCACCGCCGCCGCCTCGACCGCCTGCTCTGGGAAGGCCGCTACGGCCCGTCCAGGCGCATGCTCTATCTGGTATCGGCGGATTGGCAGAAACTGGCCATGGCGCGTTATTCGCTGCGCCGGCGCACCGGTAACGTCGACTATCTGATCAAGCGGGTACCGAAGGTCCTGGCCGGCCATCCCGGCTTGGTTTACGAGCGATTGCGCTGGCGGCGGCGGAAGAACAAGGACAATGCCGTTGAGATGGCGAAAAACCTGCCGGCGTTCCTGCCCTTCCCGAAGAAGTGGTGGGATGAACGCGCCACCTTGTCACGCCGCGCGCTGCGCAAGGGACATATTTCAGATGCCTACACCATCGCCAGCCGCCACGGCCTGCAGCCCGGCGGCGCCGAATACGCCGAGGCCGAATGGCTGTCCGGGTGGATCGCACTCAGGTTTCTGAAAGAAAACGATGATGCGTTCAATCATTTCAAGCGCATGCATGCAGCGGTCAAATTCCCCGTCAGCATTTCCAGAGGCGCCTATTGGATTGGCCGGGCATTGGAGGCGAAAGGAAACGCCGACGAAGCCGTGACCTGGTACAGAAAGGCCGCCGAGCATCCTCTCACCTATTACGGTCAGCTGGCCTTCGCGCGGCTCCGGCCCGGTAAAAGCCTCGAGTTGCCGGGCGTCGTCAGTCTGCCCGACGATCCCATGGAGGCCTTTGACAATCACGAACTGGTGCGGGTCATCCAAATTCTGGGTGACATCGCCCAGCACGATTTCGTCCGCGGCTTCGTCAACCGGCTGATGGAACTGTCGGAAAAGCCCAACTGGTGGGCGCGGACGGCCCGTTTGGCACGCCTCAGCGGCCGGCCCGATCTCTCCATCCGCATCGCCAAGCAAGCCGCCCGCAACGGCACGCCCTTGCCGCGCGAAGCCTTTCCCGTCGTCCGTCTGCCGGCGCTGCCGAAACACGCCAAGGGCGGGCCGCTGGAGGCCCCCTTGGCGCTGGCCGTCATCCGTCAGGAAAGCGCCTTTCGGATCACCGCGAAAAGCCACGCCGGGGCGCGCGGCCTGATGCAGCTCATGCCGGCGACGGCGAAGAACGTCTCGAACGGCTTGAAGCTGCGCTATTCCAAATCCCGCCTGGTGACCAGCCCGAAATATAACATGACCCTCGGTCAGGCATATCTGTCCGAACTCGTCGGCACCTTCAAGGGGTCCTATCCGCTCGCCCTGGCTGGCTACAACGCCGGACCGCACCGCTCGAAACGTTGGATCAAGCAGCACGGCGATCCGCGCGACGCCGAAGTCGACGCCATCGACTGGGTCGAGATGATCCCCTTCGACGAGACCCGGAATTATGTGCAGCGGGTGTTGGAAAACGTTCAAGTTTACCGCCTCGGCCTATCGAAAACGAAACAACCGCTGGGCCTCGAGCAGGATTTGCATTTCGCCAGCAAGTGACCGGACCTGGGAGATGCTTTAGTATGTAGGACGTTCGTATCCGGGGCGTGGAAATCCAGGGCGTGGACATCCAGAACGCGCGGGACCGAGGGGGAAAACATGACCGAACCGTGTCAATTGGGCGCCACACAGGCACGCCGGCTCATCGGCAGGAAGGCGCTGTCGCCGGTGGAGTTGATGGAAAGCTGCATCGACCAGATCGAGGCCGTCGATCCGGCCTTGAATGCGGTCGTCTGCAAGCCCTACGATCAAGCGCGGACCGCCGCCAAGGCGGCCGAGGACGCGGTTATGCGGGGCGATCCCCTACCCGCGCTGCACGGCCTGCCCGTCGGCATCAAGGATTTGAACGACACGGCCGGCATCACAACGACCTACGGCTCCGTGCCCTACAAGGATCACGTCCCGGAGGAGGACGAAACCTCGGTCGCCGGATTGCGCGCCGCCGGTGGCATCGTCCTGGCAAAAACCAACACGCCGGAGTTCGGCGCCGGCGGCAACACCGACAACGCGCTGCACGGCCCGACCCGCAACCCGTTTTCCCTGGAAAAAACCTGCGGCGGCTCGTCGGGCGGCTCGGCCGTCGTCCTGGCCGCCGACATGATGCCCCTGGCGTTGGGTTCCGACACCGGCGGCAGCCTGCGCTTGCCGGCGACGTTTAACGGCATCGTCGCCTTCCGCCCGTCAATCGGCGTGGTGCCGTCCTCGGCCCGTGATTCCATGCTCACCACCTACCAGACGAAGGGCCCCATGGCCCGCTCCGTCGCCGATACCTCTTTGATGCTCGCCGCCATGGCCGGCTTTGATCCCGTCGACGCCATGGCCTTCCCGCGCGATGCGTCGCAATACCTGAGCATGCAGGATGTCGATCTAAGCACGCTCCGCGTCGCCGTCTCCACCGATCTGGGCTGCGCGCCGACGTCGAAGAACGTGCGCGCGCTGTTCGAGGCGCGGGTGCCGGAATTCGCTTCCGTGTTCAAATCCGTCACCTGGATCGACCCGCCCTTCGACAACATCCTCGATGTGTTTTGGAAATTGCGCGGCATCTACATGATGGCCAAGCACGCCGACAAGATCGACGGTTACGGCGCCGAGACCAACCCCAACGTGACCAGTAATGTCGCCGCCGCCGCCGCCATGACCATGGCCGAGATCGGCTCGGCGACCAAGGCACAGCTCGACATCTATCTGGCTTTCCAGGAATATTTCCAGGGCATCGACCTGTTGATCTGTCCCGGCGTCACCGTCGAGCCCTTCCCCTTCGATACCCTTTATCCCGAGGAAGTCGACGGCGAGCCGTTGGAAAACTATGTCCACTGGGCCGGTTTGACGTCATCGTTGACGGTGGTCGGCCATCCGGTGGTGGCCATGCCCTGCGGCATGGATACGCAAGGCACGCCCTACGGCATCCAGGTCTGCGGCCCCATGCACGGCGACCGCTTCACCTTGGGCGCGGCGCATGCGCTGGAACAGGTGTTCGCCGATAACCCGTTATTGGCCCGGCCGCTGCCGGATTTCGGCATGCTCAGGGGCGCCGCGTAGGAACTCCGAACGCCGGCGCGTAAATGGCTACTGCCCTGACTTCTCGGCGCGTCGCGGCGGCTGATAGATGCCGACGGCTTCGGCCGCCTTGCCCATGGCGCCGATGGCTTCTTCCATGGTCAGCAGCGGCGTCGTCTCGACCTCCGTGACCGTCCCCGACGACGTCAAAACCATCGACAGCGAGGCCGCCGATTGGTTGTCCGGCAGTTCATAGATGAGGACGATGTCGTAATCGCCGAAACAGAAAAAGTAGTAGTGCAGCCGCCCGCCGATGCCCTGCAGAAGCTTCGTCGTCGTCATCATCCGGTCTTCCGGCCGTTCGACCAGGGCCTGCATGAAATCCTGCGAGACCTTGGCCCGCGCCAAATAAAACGCCATTGGAATGCCTCCCTATCGTTGTGTTTTCGCTCACCGCTTCCTTGCCCGCCATGATCGGCCTTTCGTGATCCGGTGACAAGGGGTGGTGGCTGCATGGGGGGGTGTTGGGCAACGGCACCAAGGCGCCCGGAAATTTCGTCACACCCCATTTGAAAGATCCCAAGAAAACGACATCGCTGTCGCATTTGCGACTTTATGAGGTGAACTTATCGTCTAAAATAGCCACAAATAAAATATGGACAATCCAGTCGATACCGTTCCGCTCCACCAATCGAAGAACCGGTCACCGGCGAACATGAAGAACCAGGACCATCGGAGAAAGCCATCAACATATGGGCTGAATAAATGTCACGCACAGCCGTATTCACACTAGGAGACAAGGCCATGAACAAGAGTATTACCAGAATCACCGCCGCAATTCTCATCATTGCATTCGCCGCGACATCGGCGTTGGCTCAAGTCAAGGTCAGCGAAGACGAGAAAAGCCTTTGCATCGAAGCCATCAAGGACCTGACCGACGGCAAGCCGCCCGCCGAGGCCGTCAAGCTGTGCAACGAAGGCAAGATCGAAGCGGCCATGGAAAAAGCCATGTCTGCGCAAGGGGGCTGATAAACAGCCACGCAATTCACTGAGTTTTTACCACTCGCAAGCATTTCGTCTCATAGGGAGACTACCGATGAATACCGCCATCCAGATTACCCAAAAGCTCAACCTTCTCGGCAAGAAGCTTTTTGCCTTGGCTGTCATCGCCGCATTGTTCGCGCCGCTGACTTGGAGTCTGCCGGCCCACGCCATGACCTTCGAGCAGGCTGCAAAAAAGGGCACGGCCAGGATCGGCGAGCTGGATGAAATGCGCGGGTTCCTGGCCAAGGCGACCTCAAAGGCGCTGGGCAAAGTCACCCTGAGCAACATCCAGGCCGACGGCAAGGGCCTGACCGGCGAGGTCAACCTACGCGGCAAGCCCTGGACCATCGTCATCAATGCCGGCGACGGCGAGAAGAAAAGCTTCGTCGGCTTCGGCCCGAAGACGGGGTTCACCTTCGGCGACCTGATCGGCAACAACCCGATGGCGAAATTATTCGACACCATGAAACTGACGCGCCCGATCCTGTTCATTTCCGCCGCCGACGTCAGCATGGGCAGCGACGATCTGCCGGCCAGCATCAAGACCTATCTCGGCCCGCTCTATGAAAACCCCGGCAGTTTCACCCTGGACCTGACCCAGGGACTGAGCCTGATCTCAGCCCTCGACATGAGCAAGGCCACCATCCTCGACAAGGCGATCAAATTCCTCGGCGGCAAATCGTCGAAGGTGCAATTGAAGGGCGAAATGGACGTCGCCGTTATCGATTCGATGATCAACGTGCTCGGCGCGCCGCCGGGACCGAACCTGAAACTGTCGGCCGCGTTGCCGACGTTCCGGCCGACCATCGGCGGCAAAATCACCATGCCGGCGAACGTTCAGTTCACCTACCGGGTTAATTTTTTCAAGGGCGGTAAATGGCTCGGCCTCGATGGCGTCAGCAAGTTCAAGATCGGCAGGCAGATGGTTGACGTCAAGCTGGCGCAAACCTTCCACTTACCGGCCACGGGCGTCGCCTATTCGAAGACCAAAATCAGCATTTTCGAAGACAAACCATGGAAAAACGCCTTCGGCCTCAAATGGTTGACCGTCAAGGGCTACAACATGCTGTTCAAGCTCAAGTCCGATGCCAGCATGTATGTGGAGTTCGGCGGCAGTACGATCTTCGGCTCAAAAACCATCAACCTTGCCGGCGGTGCCGGAATCAGCGCCAAAAGCGGCGGTCTGCCGATCCCCAGCCTGCTCGATTTTTCCGTCGATGACGGCCCCGACAAGGTCGGCACCCTGGCGCTCCGTGATATGCTTTCGGTCTACAACGAAATGGCCAAATCCACCGGCAACAAAGCCCTGGTGGACCTGGACAAAGTGCCCGATGTCGCCATCTCCGGCACCGGCAAGGGCAAGGAAAACGCGCCGCACATCAAGCTATTGTTCGAAGGTTCCGGCGACGACGGTTTCGATATTTCGGGCAATCTGCGCATTCTCGGCACCAATGTCGCGGTCGTCGAAAAGGCCTTCCTCAAGACCAATTCCGGCGTCGAAATCCGTGCCCACACGGCGAAGCTCAAGGCCGGGCCGATCGGGCTTCCCAATGCCGCCGTCGAGATCGTCGTTCTGCTCGACCGTGATAGCGGCAAAGCGCCGAAACCGCGCGTGCTGGTTCATTCCGAGGCGCTGTCGTTGTTCGGATCGAAGCAGGAACTGGACCTGAAGCTGTTCATCGACAAGGCCTTCCTGGCCTCGAAACTGGAAGCCGGCGACCTGTTCAAATTCAACTTCCGCGCCTGGGCCGGATTCACGCAGCCCCTGACCACACTGAAGGAACTGGCCAGCGCCGATTTCCGGCTGGCGGCATCGCTGTCGTCCGATCCCGGCGCGTGGATTCGCAATATCGGCCGTCAGAACGTCAAGAAGGAGTTCGACAAACTGACCCCCGGTTTCGACGCCGCCCGGAAGGCCGTCGACGACGCCAAGAGGGAAGTTGACCGGCTCAGCACCGAAATCCGGCGCCAACGGGCCAAGGTCAAGCGCGAACGCCAATCCGCCACCGACGCCATCAAGGGCGCCGAGGACGAGGTCAACCGCCTGCAAGGCCAAATCAATCACTTCGAGGGCCGCCGAGTCTATTTCAACAGCCGCATAAAGCCCGCCAATCAAACATTGAACGTTTGCGTCCTCTACAGTCTGCGGCGCAGCGGCTGTCATAAAAAGGTATGGGGGCACTGCGTTGTGCCTCGCTATTCGCAATACTGCGCGTCGCGCAAGAATCTTCCCAATTACCCGGCCCGGGCCTGGACCGAGGCTCGTAACCTGGAATGGCGCTCGCAGTCCATCTGGGCCGATGGCAAGAAACACGCCGTCATCGCCGCCAAATTTCCCGCCGTGGCGACGTTGAAGGCCCTGCGCGCCGGCATTAACAAGCTCCCCACCGACCTGGACCCCCGCGTCGCCGGCCTGATCGCCTCGAAGGAAACGGCGAAGCTGGCGTTGGATTTAGCCAAGGAGGGCATCAAGGGCATTTCCGCGTTCCGGGGTATTCTGACCAAAGCCCTCAATGCCTTCACAGCGCCAAGCATCTTCGTGCTTGAGCAAGGCCTGATCAAAGGCAGCCTGACGCAAAGCAATAAGGGCGATCCGGTGATCCTGGACCTGACATTCAAGGTTCATAAGAAAAGGTTCAAGAACCGGTTGGCCTTCTGGTTCGGCAATGAAGTCGAAACCGCCAAGCAGTTCAGCCTGGTGGCGCTCGGCATCGCCGTCAAGGAAGTGGTCAAGCTGGGGAAGGCTTCGAAAATTGTTCCGGGCGCCCTGCTGGACAAGGTCGAAAACCTGTATTTCGGCAAAAAGCATGCGGCGGATGCCATTCTGGCGAAGGCGATCAAGGCCAACGGCAACATCAGCACCGATCCCGCCGACGCCAAACTGCGGCTGTCGCGCAGTCTGGAACTCGACCAGACCGTGCGCCGGGTCAAACGCGAAGCCGCGCATAAACGCAAGATCGCGTTGCGTAAGAAGTTCGGGGATTTGCTGTCGAAGAAACGGCTCGAACAGCTCGACAAACTGACCAAGGGTAATAAGTGGAAACGGATGCCCGGTGCGGCGCTCGACATCGGCGCCGGCAAAAACGGCTCGGTCTGGATCATCGGCCAGGACAAAAGCATCTGGTCGTGGACCGGCAGCAACTGGAAGAAGCAAATAGGTGCCGCCAAGCGCATCGACGTCGGCCCCCAGGGCCGCGCCTGGATTATCGGCACCAATAACGCTATCTACCGCTGGAACGGCAAGGGTTGGGACAATCCCGGCGCCGGATACGGGCTCGACATCGGCGTCGGCGCCGACGGCACCGCCTGGGCTATCGGTACCGACAGCGGCATCTACCGCAGCAACGGCACCGCCTGGGTAAAGATGCCTGGTGGCGCTAAGCGCATCGATGTCGATCCCAACGGCCACGCCTGGGTCGTCAACTACAGCGCTGATATCTATCGTTGGAATCCAGGCAAGAAGAACTGGGACAGAATGCCCGGCAAGGCGCTCGACATCGGCATCGGCGCCGACGGCACGGTGATCATTGTCGGCGGCGACGTTAGCCCCTATGTCTGGGACGGAAAAAAATGGAACCCCATGCCCGGCGGCATCAGTCACATCACCGTCGACAAGGACGGTAATCCCTGGGCCGTCAATTCATCCAAGCAGATATGGGCCTGGGACAATGCGGCCAAGGCCAGGGCGGCCCGCATCACGCTGACGCCGTGGAAACCTTACGGCAGCGGCTACGGCAAGGCGCTGGCGTCCAAGGAAGGCGATATCGTCACCGTCACCGGCCTGGTCAAACACGGCGATTACAACACGCCGCTGATGACCCTGCCCAAGGGCATGCGCCCGTCTGGGCGGCTGATATTCAACGTCGATAACCACGGCGCGCCGGTGCGTATGGACGTGATGCCGGATGGGCGGATTATGTGGACCGCCGGGGCAAAAGCCCACGGCTGGTTGAGCCTGTCGGGCATTACTTTCAACGTCAAGAAGGGCAGGCCCCTGCCACTCGTCAACGGATGGAAAAATTATGGCGGTGGTTATGCACCGGCAACTGTCAGTAAATCCGGCGACATCGTCACCGTCTCAGGCCTGATCAAAGGCAACTATTGGGGCCACGTGGCGACCCTGCCCAAGGGCATGCGCCCGCCCCGCTATTCGGTCTTCAACGTCAACAACCACGGCAAGTCGACCCGCGTCAACGTGACCAAGGATGGCGCGGTGATCTGGCAAGCCGGCGGCAAGGACTACGGCTGGATCAGCCTGTCGGGCATCAGCTTCAGCGTCAAGCCGGATATCGGCCTGCCGCTGGCCAACTCCTGGGAAAATATGGGCGGCGTTCACGCACCGGCCACGGTGAGCCGCCAGGGCGACCTGGTCACCGTCTCGGGCCTGATCAAGAACGGCGGATGGGGCCTGTTGGGCAATCTGCCCTTCGGCTTCCGCCCGCCGGACCGGATGGTGTTCTCGACCAATAACCACGCCAACTCGGCCCGCGTCGACGTCTTGGAAAACGGTAGAATCGAATGGATGACGGGCGGCAAGCAGCACGCCTGGCTCAGCCTCGATGGCATCCGCTTCCAGACCGACGATCCGCCGATCGTCGACAAGTGGAAAAAAATGCCCGGCAAGGCGCTCGACATCGCCGCCGGTGCCAACGGCTCGGTCTGGCTCATCGGCCAGGACAAGAGCATCTGGTCGTGGACCGGCAGCAACTGGAAAAAGCGGTCGGGCTGCGCGACCAGCATCGATATCGGCCCGCGGGGCCGCCCCTGGGTCACTGGCTGCGATACCGCTATCCGCCTCTGGAACGGTACGGGCTGGGACAAGATACCTGGATACGCGCTCGACATCGGCGTCGGCGCCGATGGCAGCGTCTGGTACGTCGGCACCGACAGAGCGCCCTATAAAAAGGTCGGCCATTCCTGGCCAAAGATGCCGGGCGGAAACCTCCTCGCCATTGACGTCGATAAGTATGGAAATGCCTGGTCCGTCAACGTTCACGGCGAAATCTTCCGCTGGACCGGCACGAACTGGGTCAAGCTGCCGGGCCTGCTGGCGCGCGATATCGGCATCGGCCCCAACGGCGAGGTCTGGATCGTTGGTGCCAATGGTTCGCCCTATGTCTGGAACGGCGCGGAATGGGATTACAGGCCGGGGAGCATCAAGCGCATCACCGTCGACAAGGACGGCAACCCCTGGGCCATCAACGCGGGCAAGGACATCCATGCCTGGGACAAGGCCGGCAAGGCCAAGGTGGCGCGGGTCAACCCGGAATTCGATCCGGACTGGTATCTGAACCATCATGCCGACCTCAAGAGGGCCTTCGGCAACGACCATGCAAAGGCCACCAAGCACTGGAACGACGCTAAGAAAGAAGGCCGCCAAACCAGCGCTACCTTCTCCATCAAGGCCTATGTCAACCGGCACCCGGACCTGATGAAATCCTTCGGCACCGACTACGTCAAGGCCTGGGACCACTGGTACAAGTGGGGAAAAAAGGAAGGCCGCAATCCAATGCCTTAGCCGGACGAAACCATCCGAAGTTATCGGCGGCCCCGGCGAAATCCGGGGCCGTTGATTTTTTTGTTGGCTGGCATATGAACGGCCGGCGTGCCCGAAAAACCGGGGTCGGGGTTTTTTTGCCGCCCTGCCCTTGCGGCGGCGCCGATACGGGCATATATTGCAATTAGAACATAAAAAGAACATGATTCACCCCAACAACCTGGGAAGAGGTTAAGGTATTGAAAAGGTGAGATAAAAATTTTTAGGATGATGACATTATGTCATCATCCTGAATGGGCCGGGAGAGGTAAGTGCTGGAACTTTATGCCAACAATTTGAGCGGATTATATCAGTATATGACTTACACAATTGTACCGAAGCGTCCGGAAATTTCGGCACGAGACATTATCCATGCGTATTGTTGACCCCTACCCGCCCGCATGGCACGACTGCGCCTTCATCGCTTTCAGGGAGACGGCCCCATGAGTAACGCCACCATGCAAAACATCGACGCCTGCGTCTTCGACGCCTACGGCACGCTGTTCGATTTCGCCGCCGCGGCGGCGCGCTACAAGGATGAGCTGGGTGACAAGGAAAAGCCGCTGTCCGACATGTGGCGGGTCCGGCAGTTGGAATACACTTGGCTGCGCAGCCTTATGCGCGAATACGTGGAATTCTGGCAGGTGACCCAGGATGCGCTCGATTATTCCATGGCGGCGCTGGGCATCGACGACGACGGCTTGCGGAAAAAACTGCTCGACGTCTATTGGCAGCTGGATGCCTTCCCCGAGGTCCCCGACATGCTGAAGACGCTAAAGGCCGGCGGCATGAAGACGGCGGTGCTGACCAACGGCTCGCCGGACATGGTCCAGGGTGCCATCGACAGCGCCGGCATCGGCGACGTTTTGGATAATTCCTTCTCCGTCGACACAGTGAAGATTTTTAAACCCGACCCCAGCGTCTATCAGATGGTGCCCGACGCCTATGACATCGACGCGACGCGGGTCTGTTTCATGTCGTCGAATGCCTGGGACGCGGCGGCGGCGGCGAACTTCGGTTTCCGCGTCGTCTGGATCAACCGCTATGGTCAGCCGCAGGAACGCATCCCCGGCGATCCCGAACACGTGCTCGACGATCTCAGCGGCCTGCCGGCGCTGCTGGGGCTTTGAGCGCGGCCATGGATTTCACCGAAGGCCATGTCACCGCGCAGGACGGCCTCAGCCTTTATTACCGGGATTACGGACCCAAATGGGACGGCAAGACGCCGGTCCTCTGCCTGCCCGGCCTGACCCGCAATTGCCGCGACTTCCATCTGATCGCCAAGGGCCTCATGCATGAGCGCCGGGTGATCTGTCCCGATATCCGGGGCCGCGGGCTTTCGGACTATGATCCGGATTGGCGGCACTACGATTTTTTCAATTATATCAGCGACATCCGCGCCATGCTGGCGGCGCTGAACCTGCACCGGGTCTTTATCGTCGGCACCTCCATGGGCGGCCTTCTGGCCATGTGCATGGGCGCCGTCATGCCGGGTGCCATGGCCGGCGCCTTGATCAACGACGTCGGCCCCGATATCGACGACGCCGGCCTCGACAATATCATCGCCTATGTGCGCAAGGCCGATCAGGTCTGGGCCGACTGGGGCGCGGCGGCGGCCTTTCTCAAATCCTGCTTTCCGGAAATGCCCGGCATGACCGACGATCTCTGGGAACGCGCGGCCCGGCGCAGTTGCAAGCAGCGCGACGACGGAAGCGTCGTCAGCGACTGGGACCCGGCGATCGTCAAGCCGATCGAGCAAAATCACGAAACCGTCGATCTTTGGCCGCTGTTCCGCTCGCTCCGGCGGATGCCCCTGGTCGGCGTGCGCGGCGGCCTGTCGGATGTCTTGAGTGCCGCGACGTTTCTGAGTATGCAGGACGCCATCCCGTCCATGAACGCCGTCACCGTTGACGGCATGGGTCATGCACCGACCCTCTCCGAACCCGTATGCCAGGAGGCCTTGAACAATGTCCTCGCCGACGCCGACCGAAATGCCCACTGAACCGGACATCAATGACGTCCGCGCCGCCGCCGAGCGGATCAAGGACTACGCCGTGCGCACGCCGCTG
>Ga0315336_1004815_pt1 | contig 15459 bp, 8 predicted proteins | sample ASW5metaG_FD_204512 | JGI IMG/M metagenome (GOLD analysis project Ga0315336, IMG submission 204512) | Ammonia-oxidizing marine archaeal communities from Monterey Bay, California, United States - ASW #5 | ecosystem: Environmental > Aquatic > Marine > Intertidal zone | place: USA: California...
GTGCACGGCCAGAACGGTCTCGAGGGCGTTGCCGCCGCGACGCTCGTGGGCATCGCCGGCGACCAGAGCGCTGTTCCGAAGTTGCGCGCGCTGCTGAAGGAGGCTGAGCCGATGCATGTCGACGTGCCCCTGCAGGCGCTCGGTGGCCTCGGACCCCAGGCCATCGCAGCGCTTCCCGACATCCGGGCCCTCTGGGACAGCGGAGATGACTTCCAGCGAGCCCCCGCATTGGCGGCGATGGGCCGAATCGCGGGAGACCGGGAGGAGATCCACCAACTGCTCGTCGACGGACTCGGCGACCACAGCGAAATGGTCAGGGGACGGGCCATGGCCGGGCTCGCGAACCTACCCGGTCGCGAGGCCGAGACGGTCGAGTTGCTGATCCGCCGCGCCGGTCGCTACGACCCCTGGGACCGACAGTTCAGCGATGCCTGCTACGCCGCCAGAGTGTACGACGACCGGGCCATACCCGTCGTTCGAGAGCTGCTCTCGGATCCAGAGCCTGGCGTTCGCCGCGCCGCAATCGAGATGGTCGGATTCCTGAAGATCGTCGACCTCGCACCGCAGATCACAGCCCCGGGAGCGTCCGAGGACATCTCCACACGAGTCGGCGTGATGGAGGCCCTCGAACGCCTCGAATCACCCACTGCAGTGCCGTGGCTGCTCGAGCGACTCGACGTCGAAGACTGGACCCGACGCCGAGTCGCCGCCAGCGCCCTGGTTCGGATCGATCCCGAGGCCGCCATTGCCCGTCAGCGGGACGCACCCGACTCGGTACTCCTGTCCGCGCTCCGCTTCGCACCGATCAGCGAAGCTGGATTGGCCGTGGTCTTCGATGCGATACGGGCCGATGATGCGAGCACAGCTGCCGAAGTCCTGGAGCGCTGGCTCGAGTTCTAGCGCCAGCCGCCGGCGACGATGAAAGCGCCCCAGTCCGAGGGCCGCCCCTCCCCATGTTCCCGACGATTCTGCTCGAGAATCTGGAGTTGGGCATGTCGCAGCGCTGCTCCCGGGCTCTCGGGTCTCCGCTTGTGAAGGTATTTGGCGTAGAACTCCCCCATGAGTAGCGTCGTCTGCTCGTCGGGAATGGACCACAGGCTCATGATCATCGACCGGGCGCCGGTGGACGAAAATGCACGCCGCAAGCCCATGACTCCCTGCCCCGCTCTCAGGTCCCCCAAGCCGCTATCGCAGGCGGAGAGCACCACGAGCTCGGTGCCGCGCAGGTCCAGGGTGCTGACCTCCGACGCGGTGAGGATACCGTCCTCCGGATCCAGTGGAGCCCGGGGGAGATTCACGCCGGCGACGACCAGCCCAGACAAGGCCATGGGGTCGACGCCGACGCCGACATCGGTTTCCAGCGCCGATCGGCAGATGCGGTTGGCGAAGAAACCGTGGGTGGCAAGGTGAATGAGGCGCTTTCCCGACAACGCCTCCAGGACGTGCGCCTCGTCGGCTTCTTTGCCACCGAGCTGCACGACTGGACCCCTCTTTGCGGCTCGCTTCGAGCCCTGCCAGGCCTCCCGTACCGCATCGATCTCCACCGTCGTTCCAGGCAGCTGGGCGTAGTCATCGGCAACGCAGCCAGCGCGACCTGGTCCGATCTCGCCGTAGTCGACGCCGCCTACGAGCAGGGCGCCGTCGTCGGGCGCGAGCGCGTCGGACCACCGCAGAACGGCCTCGGCTGTCTCCAGATACGAGAGCTGGATCTGCTCCACCAGATACTGTTCATCTCCTACGGGCAATGCCGCGAAGGACACCGTGGCGAGCTGGCCATCGCCGACGATGAAGACCCGATCGGTTTCGCCGAGTGGGCCCTCGAGCGGCGTCCAAATCGCGTCGCGAACAACCGCCCCGCGCTGATCGATCCGGGAGGTGGAGATCGGATTGCGCCCGTCGCTGGCGTTCAATGCGGCCAGGTGCGACGCGATCATCGGGTCGATCTCGTCGACCTGCCCCAGCTCGACGCGATGCACGATGCAGTCGTCCGCGCCCAGCGCGAAAGCGGCGTAGTGCATCGACCCGGGACGCCGGTACTCGACGTAGTCCACCAAAGCCGACCCGGGGGGCAAGGCCTCGCAGATCTCGTCGATGCTCGCCCGCTCAGCATGAAAACGCGCGGCGAGGGTGTCGTCTGCAGCGCTGAGCCGTCGCTCCAGGGCGTCGCGCTCGGCGACCCACTCGGACAGATCAGTGTCGGCACCCGAGGCGCCAAGAGTCAGTTGACCAATGCGCAGCCGCACTTGTTCCAGCGCCTTCAGATCGTCCAGCAATGCGGGATTTCCTCGAGCGCCCCCCTGCCTGGAGGTGAGTTGACGCGCGACGGCACCTTTCCACTGGAGCGCGGCATCCCACGCCGTGCGGGCATCTCCCTCTTGGGTGAACACGCTCAGAAAACGCCACAAGACACCTTGATGGGCCGCCATGAACTCCAGCCCTTCCCGCTCGCTCAGCGTGGGAAGGACCTCAGTCATTTGCACCGTGGAGAGCTCGGTGGCGCGGGCGTAGAGCGCGCGGGCCGAGTCCATTTCCCCCTTGGCTCGATACACCTCGGCGAGACGCGCCAGCGCCAACAGGTACTCCGGGCGCGCCGTATCCTGGCGCTCCCACGACGCGACGACGCTTTGATGCGCCGAAAGTGCAGCCTCCAATTCCCCTAGCTGGAGGTGCATCTCCCCAAGGCGACTCGTCGCCAAGCGGACCTCTGAATGGTCGGGTCCATAGGCCGAGGTCATTGTCTCCAGGGCCCTGGCCATCAGGGGTTCACACTCCCTCGCCCGCTTCGCCTCCACGAGAACATCGCAGAGCCCGAGCAAGGTCCGTGCCGTCATCGGGTGGTCCATTCCCAGTGTCGCTTCGCGGCTCTCGAGCGCCCGCCGGATCAAGACTTCCGCCCCGTCGAGGTTTCGCAGATTGGTCTCGATTCCGGCCAGGTTCGCCAGCAAAGCGCCCAGCCGGACATGCCCCGGATAGGCGCGCTCCATGATCTGCAGCGCGCGATTCCCGTATTCCAGGGCGAGCTCGTGGTCCCCCATGCGAGAGAGGACCGTTGCCATGTTGGCCAGCTCGACGGCGTTCTCGGGATGTCCCGCAGGCCGACCCTCTTCGACAATGGCGAGGGCTCGCTCGAAGAAGCGCCTCGCCTCGACGTGGTGCCCCAGCGACTGGAGGAAGGAGCCGAAATTGCCGTTCGCGACCCCCAGATCCGGATCGTCGGGCTCCGAGATCTCCTCGTAGATCGCCAGGGATCGCGTGTAGTACTCCCGCGCCTCCTCGACGCGCCCGAAGTGATTCATCATCATGGCGACGTTGTTCAGCGACATCGCCACGTCGGGGTGGTTCGGGGCCAACGCGCCCTCCCACAACGCCAGGGACTCCACATAGAGGTCGAGGGCTTCGCCGGCGGCCCCCCGTTGGCGATGCAGCCCTGCCAGGTTGTCGAGGTAGGTGGCCACGTGCTCGGGAACCGGATCGGGTCCGGAACGGGAGATGGCCAGCGCCTCCTCGAGGAGCGGAAGCGCGGCGCCCACCTTGCCCTGGGCACGGAGCATCATCGCGAGGTTGCTCGCGGCAATAGCAACATCTTCGTGGTTGGGATCGAGCGCCTCTCGGGAGAGGGCGAGGGCGCCGACTGCGGCAACTTCGGCGTCGGCGTATCGACCGGCCCGGTAGTGCTCGAGCATAGTCTCGTACAGGGCGTCAGCCTCCGCAATCCGCTCATCGACCTCGACGCCGAAACCGATTGCCCCGGCAAACAAGCACAGCAGCAGGAAAGGCCACATCGTCGCCGAGGCTACCATTGCGGCTGTAGGCGCTCTGGACGGAGATCTCATGCCAGCGACATGTGCAGACGGCGGCGCCCTCGGAAGTGCATCGGTCGAGCTCGCCAGATCGACAGATCTCGCCGTCTCCGCCCCCGAGCCGGACGGCGACGACACGCGGACCTGCGGCGCCCTCCACTGCGACGACTGCGAATCCCCCGTTCGATGCATGGATGGCGTCGCGGCCAAGCGCCGGCCCACCGCCGACGATCTCGCGAAGTCCGAATGGCCACCGGAATTCGTCGCCCCGAACGCCTATTCCTCCGGGTATCGGCTCTATGTCTGTCGATGCGACTTCTACCTGATGACCCACGGCCGAGAGTCGATTGCCAGCATCGTCATGGAGCACTCTCCGTTGATGGCGCCCATGCCGTCGTGGCGCTGCGCCGGTCACGCGTCCTAGAAACAAGGGTTAAACAACAGGCATGATCGAGGAGCATCAGGTCGACGTGGTCGTCCGGCACCCGCTGGTCGAAGACCTCGGCAGAAACCCGGCCGAGCAGCGTCGCGCTGAGGCGTTTGCCCGCGACCTGGCCCGTTGGCTGGTAGGCGTGCCCCGCTCCGAGCTCAGTCCCCTGGCCCGCGTGGTGACCGTGGTTGCCCAGCGAGAGTTCCGCGACACGAGGAGCCTGTGCAAGGACCGACCGCTGCTGGCGGTCGAGGCCGCGGCGCGGGCGACGGCGATTCTGTGGCCGCTGCTGCGCGGGCCGCTGGAACCCGACGAGCCGCCACCCGAGGAAGACGAAGGTGGAGAAGAGGGGGACCAGCCCGCGGGCGGCGGTGCGGGTGCAGGTGCGGGTGCAGGTGACGAGGGAGAGGAGAGCGAGGAAGGAGAGGAGAGCGAAGAAGGCGAAGAGGGCGAAGAAGGCGAAGAGGGCGACGGTGAGGAAGAAGACGAGGGAGAGGAGGAAGAAGAGCAGATCACTGCCGAAGATCTGATCAAACAGCTCGCCGAGGTCGACGCCGTGGACGACCCCGAGCTCGAGTCCCTGATCGCCCAGCTCCAGGCGAAGATGGGAGACGGCGCCGACGAGATCGATCTGGGCTCAGAGGCCGCCGACATGCTCGAAGGCGCCGGAGACGTGGCCACCGAGGGCGCCCTGCAGACCGATCGCGTCGCCCGATACCTCGAGCACTTCGTTCCCGGGGTCGGATGGTCCCACGCCCCCGGCCAGCTCGAAATCACTCTCCTCGAGCGTTTGCGAGGATTGACCGCGCTCCTCGACCAGCTCGAAGACCTGCGCAAGCTCGCCGATCACCTGGGTCGACTCGAAGACGCCACCCGTAAGAAGGGCCCCCAGCATGGCGGCCGCGAAGAGGTCACCGGAGTGCGTTTCGGCGGCGACGTAGCCCTCGCTTTGCCATCCGAGCTCGGCTTGCTCGGAGACCCCGCCACCGAGGACCTCTTCTACCAGCGCTACACCGAGAAACGGTTGGTGTCCCTCGAGCTCACCGGGTCGGGCGACGATGGCTCGGCCAGGGGTGACAAACGCGGTCCGATCATCGCCTGCATCGACACCTCTGCTTCGATGGAGGGCGCGCCCGAGCTCGCAGCGAAAGCGTTGGTACTGGCGGTGTGCCGCAAGGTCATCCCCCGCGGTCGGAGGGTGCATTTGATCTTGTTCGGAGGGCCGGGAGAACGCACCGAGATCCGACTGAAGCGCGGTCTGGGTGGACTGGAGGGACTGCTCGATTTCCTGGAGCTCTCGTTTCACTCCGGCACCGACTTCGACGGGCCGCTGCTGCGCGCACTGGACCTGTTGGAGGAGGAGGACCTGCACGCCGCCGACATCCTGGTGGTCACCGACGGGCTGTGCCGGGCGGCACCCGAAGTCGTCGACCGGGTGAGCGAGTCGCGACAGGGCCGCGGCGTGCGGGTGTGGTCGGTGGTACTCGGGCGCCGAGACGTGCGCGGGGTGGCCCCGTTTTCAGACGAGGTCTGGCAGCTGGATCCAACCGAAGCCGCGGACGCCGTCGGACTCGTCCAGAAGATGGGACAACGTCGCTGGTAGGCGAAGACGACTAGCGAAGCCGGTTCGGAGCGAAGCCGGTTCGGGGTCAGGCGCGTCCTCTTTGGTTGGGGTCAGGCGCGTCCTAGCGAAGCCGGTTCGGAGCGAAGCCGGTTCGGGGTTCGGGGTCAGGCGCGTCCTCTTTGGTTGGGGTCAGGCGCGTCCTAGTGGCCCCAAGGAACAAGACGCGCCTGACCCCAAGGAACAAGACGCGCCTGACCCCAATGGACGACGCTAGGCGGGTCCACCACCCGATGTGATTCGCGGTGGTATCGTCGACCGATGGCGCCACTCGTCCCGATCGGGCCGTTCGATCTGACGGAACCCCTGGCCCGGGGCGGGATGGGCGAAGTCTGGCTCGGCGCCCACCGCACTTCCGGAGTCCCGGTCGCAGTCAAGGTCCTCAGCGCCGACGGATTGGCCAACAAACAGCTCCTCGATGCCCTTCGCAACGAGGTCCGCGCGGTAGCCGGGCTCGACCATCCCCACATCGTCTGGGTCTACGACCAGGGCATCATCGACGAGCGGGCGGAGCGCAGGTCGCTGAAGCGCCTCGTGGCTGGCACCCCGTGGCTGGCCATGGAGCTCGCCCGCGGTGGCACCCTCTCCAAACACCTCGGATCCCTGGAGTGGATGACCCTGCGGGAGGTGCTCATGCAGCTCCTCGATGCCCTCGCCCACGCCCACGCCCGCGGGGTCCTCCACCGGGACATCAAACCGGCGAATGTGCTCTTCGGAGGCGCGCGCCCGGGACTGAAACTCACCGACTTCGGCATGGTCTACGCCGTCGAACAACACGCCCGACCCCTGAAGGGAAACTCGGCAATGTCCGGTGGAACACCTGCATATATGGCCCCGGAGCAGATCCTGGAGCAGCTCGAAGATCAGGGACCGTGGACCGATCTGTACGCGCTGGGATGCCTGGGCTGGACCATGACCTGCCGCCGACGCCCCTACCCGGGCCGCGACGCCACAAAAGTGCTGAACGGACACCTGGACAAGGAGATCCCCAGGCTCGCCCCGGCGTTCGTCATCCCCGATGGATTCGAGGACTGGATCCGAAGGTTGATGGCCAAGAACCCAGAGGATCGTTTCCGGAGGGCCGCCGACGCCGCGTGGGCACTCGGACAGCTCGACGACGTGGAGCCCACCGCCGCGACCAACGCGGCACAGCCCATCCTGGCAAGCACCCAGCTGACGACATTGATCCTGCCGCTCGGGACATCGCGAACCCCGCCGAAACGTGCCGTTGAGAGTCTCCCCGAGATCGAACAACCGCCTGTCCCGGAGACCTGGCGCCGACTGGAGCGCACCCGTCCAGCGGTCGAGCTCGTCGGAGCGGGGATCGGTTTGTACGGCCTGCGCACACTGCCCGTCGTGGACCGCGACGAGGAGCGAGACCGGCTCTGGAAGTCCCTACGAGACGTCGCGGCGACCGGAAAACCCCACGCAGTGGTGCTCCGCGGTCCGGCCGGCTGCGGAAAGAGCCGCCTGGGCGAGTGGCTGTGCGTGCGCGCCCACGAAGTCGGCGCGGCGACGACCCTGCGCGCGCTGCACAACCCCATCGCCTCGCCCCACGATGGGTTTGCAGGCATGCTCGGGCGCGCCCTGCGTTGCTTCGCCCACGAGCGGGAGGAGATGGCGCCGCACATCCGCGAAGTGCTGGCTCGCAGCGACATCTACGACCCCCAGGAGATGTTGGCGTTGGTGGAGCTGCTTCGACCGGCTCCCGACGCGGAGAGCGCGGTCTTCCGTTTCGAGAGCACCGCCGAGCGACACGAACTCATCTGGCGCACGCTGGAGCGATTGGCCACCGAGCGCCCCCTGGTCCTGTGGCTCGACGACGTGCAGTGGGGTCCCGATGCCCTGCGATTCACGCGGCGGGTGATGGACCGTCGCGATCGGCGTGCCGCCCCGGTGCTCTTCGTGCTCACCGCTCGCGAAGAGGCCCTCGACAGCAGGGTCTCCGAGGCACAGATGCTCGACGAGCTCGCGGCATTGGACGGCGTCTCCGCGGTGCCGATCGGACCGATCCCCGCCAGCCATCGCCTGGAGTTGGTTCGCGAGCTCCTCGGTCTCGAACCCGATCTCGCCGCCCGGGTCGAGGCCCGCACCAACGGCAATCCGCTCTTCGCCGTTCAGTTGGTCGGAGACTGGGTCGAGCGGGGCCTGCTCGAGGTCGGACCCAAGGGCTTCCAGCTCCGCAAGGGCGCCGCCGCCGCCCTCCCAGACAGCATCCACGACGTCTGGGTCCAGCGTATCGACCAGCTCGTCAGGGGTGAGCCAGGTTGGCGAAAAGCCTTGGAGATCGCCGCGATCCTCGGTCAGGAGATCGCCGTTCGCGAGTGGAGGGACGCCTGCAAACACGGGGGCGTCAAAGCCCCCATGTCGCTGGTTCGCGCCCTCGAAGACCAGCGCCTGGCCCGCATTGACCACGAGCGCGGCGGATACGGGTGGAGCTTCGTTCACGGCATGCTCCGGGAGAGCCTGGAGCGAGGCGCGCGCGCCGCCGGGCGCTGGGCCGAACACCACGACGCCTGCGCCCTGATGATGGCGACGCGAAGCGGCCCCGGAACGGCGGCGAGACACGGGTGGCATCTGCTCTGTGCGGGCCGCGTCGACGAGGCCCTGCACCCCCTTCAAGAGGGCTCCAAAGAACTGATCCTCATCGGTGATTTTGGAGCCGCGGACCGGATTCTCGACGCCCGCGAGCAGGCGATGACCGACGCCGGCATCCCGGAGACCGACGCGGCCTGGGGTCGGGGCTGGCTCGATCGCCACTCCTTGATCCGCGAGCAGGGACGACTCGAAGAGGCCAGCCGCTGGGTCCGAAAGGCCCTGTTGGGAGCCCGGGAAAACGACTGGCCCATCGTCGAAGTCATCGCCCTGACCTACGAGGCGGAATTGCTGGCCCAGAAATTCGAAATGAACGACGCAGTAGCGGTGGCGACCGAGGCGCGGTTGCTCGCCGAGGAGCGTGGACAGGAGCGAAACCACGCCTGTGCCCTGCATACCCTCGGCTTGGTGGCGCGCTACCAGGGCCACCACGCCCAGGCGCGCGACCTGTTGACCCACGCGGTCGAGTTCTACGAGCAGATTGGAGAGCACCACCGGGTGTGCATCGCGTGGCAGGCGCTGGCCAATGTGGCCTTGGACAGCGGAGATCTCGACGAGGTGGAGCGCTGGGTCCAGCGATACCGCGAGCGGGCCGAGCTGCACGGCTTCCGGGCGCTGGTCGCCAACGCCGACGTGCAGTCGGGCGAGGTCTACCGCTACCGGGGAGAACTGGATGTCGCCGAGCGCTGCTATCGATCTGCCCTGCGAGTCCACGAGGCGCTGGACCACCAGGGCCAGGTCCTCGACCGCGTCAACCTCGGCTACGTGCTCATCGAACGCGGGCAGATCGCAGCGGCGAGACCCTTCATGGAGCGGGCTCTGCGGGACGCCATGAAGGCCTTCCACCACTATTGTGCGGCCATCGGCATGCTCTGCATCGAGGCTGACGGCGATGACGAATTCGCCTGGACCCGCCACCTGGGGGACGTGAGGCGCCTCGGGCAGGGACGGGTTGATGGCGACTTTGCCCGCATGTCACAGATCGCCGGACAGAGGGCGGCGGACGCCGGCTTCCCCGGAAGAGCAAAATCGGCCTGGAACGTGGCCCTCGACCAATGGGAGCGACTGGGCCGCGACACCGAGGCCGCCGAGCTTCGAGGGGCGATCGAGCGCCTCTAAATGGTCGGATACGAAATCACTGAAATCTCCGTTCACTACTACAACGGATCAACCGATACGGATTCGACACCGGCGCTCGTTTTTCTCGGGCCCTGTTATGTTGCAGACGCAATGACAGACAAGCTCGGCGCCAAATTGGGCGAAAATCCCAACCTTCCGGAGAAGCGGGCTTGGACCCGGTACAACCCGGACCCAAAGGTCCCCGTCGTCTTCCGCGGCATGCGCTCGCCACAGCTGTCCGCTGGCGACATTGTCGACATCAGCGCTGGTGGGCTGCGCCTCGAGGCACCCTGCGCGTCGGGCTCCCCCATGCTCTGGGGCGACAAGTTCGTGATGACGGTGGCCTACAGCGAGTCCAATCGAAAGGCGGGCATCGAGGGCCTGGTTCTCGAGGCCGTCGCCGTCGAGGTCATCTCCAACGCCAAGACCTTCGTCATCCGCGGTCGCTTCATCAACCCCGGCGACCACACCCAGATCGCGACCTACATCCGCACCCTCGAGATTGGAAAATCGGAGATCCCGCAGCCCACCGTCGACTTCTCCCCGGAGCGGGAAAAATCCGGCTGAGGACAGGGCCGACTGCTACCCTGTAGGAAGGAATGGACCGTTTCAGGGGGCAGCCTGACCTATACGCGTGTGATTCGGCCGGAAGTGCCGATGCGAGGGGAGCTCGACAGGTTCCTCGCGAGCGGCTGGTATCGCATTGGCCCCACCCTGATGACCTGCCGGTGCCTGGTTTTCAGCGGCGTGCTCCGCTCCTCACTGTGGACCCGCCTGCCCCTGGAGGGCTTTGCGTTCCGAAAGGGCCTGCGCAAGCTGATGGCGCGCAATGGCCGCCGCTACCGGATCACCTCCGGACCGTACACAATCGACGCTCAGCGCGAGGCCCTTTACCAGCGCTACAAGCAGATCGTCCAGGGCGAGCGCTCCCCTACCCTCCGCGATTTCCTGTTCGGAGACACCACGACCCACGCCTTCGACACGCGCGAGCTCGCCGTCTGGGACGGGGACAAGCTGGTCGCTTTCTCGTGGTTCGACGAGGGCGCCGAGAGCCTGCAGAGCCTGATCGGCGTCTATGAACCGTCTCTGAAGAAGCACAGCCTCGGTTTCTACTCGATGCTCATCGAGATCGAGTACGGAATCCGCACCGGCAAGAAGTACCACTACTCGGGCTACGTGCTGCCCGGTGATCCGTCCATGGACTACAAGCTCCGCGTCGGCGAGCTCGAGTTCCTCGACCAGGAACAGCGCACCTGGCGCCCGTGGTCCGACGTCGACAAATACGCCCTGCCGACGACCCGACTCGAAGATGCACTCGATGGCGTCTCCGAGGCACTGCGCGAGTATGGGGTCGAGTCTCATGTTCGCGCATATCCCTGGTTTGACGCCGGGGTCTACAATCCGGCGTTGGCGCGCTGCATCGACCAGCCCCTGATCCTCGAGTCGAAGCCGATGATGGCCCAGCCGCTCATCGTGACCTGGGATCTGGAGACGGCCGAATACCGCCTGTGTCGATGTGTGCGAGCGGTGGCCATCATCCCCGGTGACGACGAAGACGACGCCCGCGGACGCCGGCCAGATCTGTTGGTGGTCACCGAACACATCGCCGCGGCGACCACAGCTGCGGAGATTGCCCGAGCCCTGACCCTCGCGGCCGGCCGTCCCCTCTACATCCGGCGATAGCCGGCCAGCGGCGAAACCGGGCCCGTCTGTCAGTCTCCCGGCTGGGCGGTCCGGTCCCATGGCGCCCGCCAGCGGCCCTGCAGGACGCGGTAGGCGATGAAGTCGACGAAAGCCAGGGCGACGGCGCCCGCCGAGAGCACCGCGACGGCTCCCAGCGGCCAGACGATGACGCTGCCGCCGATGACCCCGAAGATCCCGCCGAGCAAGGTGATGTAGGACAGCTTGTCGTCGGAGAACTCGAGGAAGGCGTTCTCGAGCTGCTCGGGGGTCACGCCGTCGAGCTGCTCCATGATGATCTCGCGTAGATCGACCTCCTGCACCATGCCGAGGAGCATGGTGGTGAGCACGGAGTCGATGGATTCCTGGCGCGCCTCCAGTGCCTTGGGAAACTGCTCGAGCACGCCATCGAGGTGGCCGATTCCGCCGCCGACGGTCTCGTCGAGGGTGGCCAGCTCGCGGTTGATGAGCTCGACCAGCGGCGCCTTCCACACGTCACGCAGCCGGTTCACCATCCAGTTCCGGAAGCGGCCTCCAGCGAACTCCTCGATGCTGCGCTCTGCCCTCCGCAGCGTCGCCACGCGAAAGTCCGGGTCGGCGGTCAGCTCTCCGACGTAGGTGAGCACCATCTGCTTGAGGTCGTCCTTGAACTCGGGGTCGGCGACCACCGCCTTCATCTTGTCGATCGAGGCGTCGGTAAACCGCTGAACGATCTGGGTCTCCTTGACCTTTCGGGTGATGAGTTCCTCGTTGATCAGGTTCTCGAGGACCTCGTCGGCGACCTTCTCGATGAGCTCGTCTCGCTGGGACGGGATGAGGCCGTGGCCAAACATCGGTCGACTGTGGCGCGGCCAGAAGAGCATCTTGATGGCCACCCAGTTGGTCCCGAAGCCAATGGCGCCAGCGACCGAGCACGACCGCAAGATCCCGTAGAAGTCCCACAGGAAGGACAGCGCGAACACCATCAGGCAGATGGGAAAGAACACCTTGAGCGCGAGTTGGAGGCCGCCGCCGGTCTGAAAGGCGAGCTGCTCCAGAGACAAGCCGCGCGGTGCACGCTCGGTGGGCTCGAAGGGCAGACCGGTCCGCGGATTGGTGATCTTGGCGCGGTACTTCTCGAAGAGCTCGAAGAACCGCATCTCTCGCACCTGATGCACCCATCCGGGCTTGGCGAGGCCATCGGCGTCGAAGTGCTCCTGCGGGTCGGGCTCGGTCACGGCGACCGGCTCACTCGCGGAGGCCCAGGGCGCGCATGCGCAAGACCAATCCCCTCTCCGAGACCTCGAGCTTCTCGGCTGCGGAAGCGATGGTCTCGGTGGCCTCGATCGCGGCGACGATGTCCACCTCGGCGAGCTCCTTGGCGGTCGGAACCTCGTATTTCTTGAGGAGCTGGTAGAAGCGGTTGCGACCGATGGCCAGAACTTTCACCGCGCGACCGATCTGGAAGTCGTTGGCCTTCAGGGCCGCGAGGAGCTCATCGCGGGTCGGCTCGACGCCCCGGGCGCGCGATGCCGTCGACTCCGTCACCGAAGTTGTGGCCGGAGGCGCCAACGCCGGCACGGAGGGGGCGATCCGGAGGGTGTCGCCCGCATCGAGCCCGATCTGCTCCAGGTGGGCGCTCTGCACCACTGCCCGCTGCATGACCGCACGGAGCTCGCGGCTGTTCCCCGGCCAGGGATGGGCGAGGAGCGAGTCCATGAACTCGGGGGTGAGCCAGAGACGGTCTTCACTCAGCGGACGGCGACCGACCCCGTGTTGCTCGAGAGCGGCGCCGAGGAAGTGCACCGCCTGGACCGCGATGTCCTCTGGTCGATCGACGAGCGGGGGCAGGCGGATCACCAGCTGGGCCATGCGGTAGTACAGGGCCTTCCGGAACTTGCCCGCTTCGACCATCTGCTCGAGGTTGGCGTCGGTGCTGAAGATCAGGCGCACATCGACGTGGGCCGTAGCGCCGCCGAGGGGCTGGATCTCCCCGCTCTCCAGGGCGCGCAGGAGCAGCGGTTGCACCTCGTCCTGGACCTCTCCAATCTCGTCGATGAGGAGGGTTCCCCGGTCGCTCTGCTGGAAGAAGCCCCGGTGGGCTCCAGCGGCTCCAGTGAAGGCGCCGCGGGCGTGGCCGAAGAGCTGGCTCACGGCCGCACCACCAGTGACTGCGGCGAGGTTGACCGTGGTGTAGGGCTGTCGCGCGCGGCGGCTGGCATCGTGCACCGCCCGGGCGACGAGCTCTTTTCCGGCTCCGGAAGATCCGAGGATCAAGACGGGCACATCGCTCGGTGCGACCTGGCGGATCTTGTCGCGGATCCGGCCCATGGCGCGGCTGGAACCCACCAGGCCCAGGCTGTCGCGTTGGGTGGTGGCGGGACCGGTGCGCACCCAGATCAGCACCCAGCCGGCGAGCGTGACGAGGACGCCCCGCTCGAGCTGGGCGTCGGTGTAGGTGACGGCGATGGTCTGCCCGTCGACGCTGTATCCGGGGCGCGGTGGCGGAGTGATTTTCCACCCGCGGGAAGTCGGCTCGAACAGAACCGGCGAGCGGGAGACACCGGCCACCCCGATCTCCCGCGGGAGGGAGTCCTCCGACGAAAATCGCGGCGTCTGGCGGGAAACCGCGAGTTCGCCGTCGGCGACATCGAAGGTACAGGAGGTCCCGATGCGCGCGGTGTCGGGGTGGTAGACAAGGGTGAGCGAGAGCTGGCGCTTTGACTTCTTACGCGAAGATCGCTGCATTCGTGGAGCGAGGGTCTCGTCGGACATGGGCCCGACCGTATCCAAAAGCGGGCACGAGCACCATCGAGAACAGGCCCAGACCGCAGAATGCGACGAACCAGTCTCCCCAGGAGGCGTAGACCGTCGGGACCTGGGCGACGCGCACATCGATGATCCGCGCCTCGCGCTGGAAGGGCTCAACGACGCTGTGGATCCTTCCGTGGGGCTCCACGACGAAGGACAGCCCGGAGTGGCCGCTGCGCACCAGGGTCCGACCGAGCTCGATGGAGCGCATGGCGCTGGTCGCGGCGGCGAGATGGGGAGCGCGGGTGTCTCCGTACCAGGAGTCGTTGGTCATGCCGATGAGCAGGTCGCTGTCTGCGAGCTGGTTCATGTGTGACGCGCTGAACAGCTCGTAGCAGAGGGCGACGCCGTACTGGAGCTCTCCGTCCAGCGGTTCCATGGCGTCGACCGAGGAGAAGGTGCCGGTGTAACGCTGGCCAAAGCTCCGGATCGGGGCGGGGAGATAGGTCGCGAGGGGCAGGTACTCGGCGAAGGGCATTGGACGGGCCTTGTCGTGCATTTCGGTGAGGCGGCCGTTCCGGACCAGCGCAGCGGAGTTGAAGTTTCGGAGGCCACCGGGCGCCTTCACGTCCTTGGTCATGTCCCGAAGGATGCTCGAGGAGCCCACGACGAGATCGGCGTCTACGCTGCGCGCCAACTGCTCGGCGCGGCGCGTGGCCACCAGCGGGCGGCCGGGACGACCGAGCGACTTGTAGGTGGCGCCCTCGGGCCAGACCACCAGGTCGATGTCCTGCCCGGCCAGCTGGGCAGTGGTCTCGTACCAGAAGTCCTCTCCCGCCTCGGGGTCGGCCAGCTTCTCGCTCATCTCGAGGTCGGACTGGATCTGGGCGACCCGCAGGACCCGGCCGCTGGCAAGCTCCGCCTCCACCGACGCGGTGCGCATGGCATTGAACTGCCCGAGCCCGACCAGCGCGGCGAGGGTGGCGAAGACGGGAATCCAGGTAAACCGCCGCGAATCCGCGTAGCTTGCGAAGGTCTCGACGACCACGCCGTTGACGAGGGCGATCAGGAAGGTGATGCCCGACACACCGGTCACCGAGACGAGCTGCACGACGCTCTGCACATGCAGCTGGCTGATGGCCAGCGAGGTCGGGAACAGCGCGAGGGTGTCGCCAGTCCACTCCGCGACCACCATGAGCGCCGCAAAGGCGATGGGCCATGCGGTCCCCAGCCGGTCGCGGAGAGTGGAAGTCGCCGCCAGCGCCAGGGCAGTTGGCAGCGCGGTGGCGCCCATCACCAGCGCTGTCATCGCAAAGGCCACCGGAGAGGAGAAGGCGGTGTAGTCGGCGATGGCCGCGGTGAGCCAGCTGCCGAGCACCATGTAGAGGGCGAAGGGCGCGAGCAGCGAGGCGGCGACGGCGCGGCGGCCGGCCCGAATCGTCAGGGCGAGCACGGGAACCCAGCCCACCCAGTGCAGCGCAGCG
>Ga0315336_1004816_pt1 | contig 15458 bp, 14 predicted proteins | sample ASW5metaG_FD_204512 | JGI IMG/M metagenome (GOLD analysis project Ga0315336, IMG submission 204512) | Ammonia-oxidizing marine archaeal communities from Monterey Bay, California, United States - ASW #5 | ecosystem: Environmental > Aquatic > Marine > Intertidal zone | place: USA: California...
GATCGCACGCGGCGGGCCGTCTCCTTGCGCTTCGCGGGGGATGACGCCACCGCGCTGCACCGCCCGAGCGCACCGGCGGAGTTTCCCGTCGACCCAAATCTTCAGGACGGAGATCCCCTGGATAGCAAAACGTATCCGGTGGTGTGGCGCCGAAGGAACACCGCATGAAGTGCGTAGATCAGATTTTCGCGCTGAGCTCAGCCCCGCAGTTGCAACGGTTGCCGGCCCATGATCTTCAACGTGAGATTGCGGAAGAATCGCAGGATCGGATAAATCAGGCGTGAGGCCGTGCGACTTTTGAAGATTGCCGCGTTCATTCTGTTGAGAGTACCGGTCGAGGTGCTGAGCATTGCCAGCACGTGAATGCATTCGTCGCCGTGAAAGTATCGTTCTCCAATGCGCAGCACCATTCCCTCATCTAAATCAAAACCGGCCGCTACGGTGGTGTCTACCGATGCCCCGCCCGAACGCGCGTCGATCAGCTGCAGCGCCACGTGCTCGCGCAGTTTCAGCATGCGCACATAGGCTTTGCAGAACGGGCATTCACCGTCGTACACCAGGACTGCACCTACCATTTGGTCAGGGACTGACATTACCGTATCTCAATGCGCATTCGTCACGACGTAAAAACCCGATCATGCTCGCTGTGGCGAGTCCCGTCGAGACATACTGATTCTACGATGCGGGGTGACAAAAGGGCGTTGTTCGGCGATCCTTAAAACATGAGCAAAAACGACGAAAGATACGACGCGATCGTAATTGGATCTGGTTTCGGCGGCCTATACGCGCTGCACCATCTCCGTGACACCATGGGCTTGAAGGTCCGCGCTTTTGATGGTGCAGGAGGGGTAGGGGGCACGTGGTGGTACAACCGTTACCCGGGTGCCCGGGTCGATGCCCCGAGTAGCCCCTTCTATGCCTATACGTTTTCGCAAGAGCTCGTCAACGAATGGGAGTGGACCGAAACCCAGACCTCCCAGGCCTCCGTGCTCGCATACCTTGAGCACTTTGCCGAACGTTACGATCTGATGAAAGATATCCAGCTCGATACGTGGGTAAACGATGCGCACTACGATGAAGCCGCACAACGCTGGACTATCACGATCGATGGCGGCGAGACTGTGTCGGCCCAATTCTTAATCTGCGCCACGGGTGCGCTGTTCGTCGCCAACAAGCCTGACTATCCGGGGATCGACGACTTCGCTGGTGAGTGTTATCACACCGGCCGCTGGCCCCATGACGAGGTGTCTTTCCAAGGCAAGCGCGTCGGCGTAATTGGTACCGGTTCCTCAGGCATCCAGGCCATACCCGAAATTGCCAAGCAAGCCGAGCACGTGACCGTGTTTCAGCGCACGCCCCAATACTCGCTTCCCGCCCGCAATCGAGCCCTTACAGCGGAGGAGCTGGCAGGCTATCGTGAAGGCTGGGATGACCTGCGCGAGTCCATGCTCAGAAGAGGGGGATGGCCGTTCAAGACCATACGTAGAAATGCGTCCGACTACAGCGTGGAAGAGCGTCACGAAATATATGAAGCGCTGTGGGAAGAGGGCGGTATCCACTTGGCCATCAACAGCTTCAGCGCTGTGCTGATGGACAAGGAGCTCAACGCCGAAGTCTCGGAATTCGTGCGCGGCAAAATCGCACAGATCGTTAAAGATCCTGAAACCGCGACTAAGTTAATGCCCGACTACTATTTCGGCACAAAACGTCTGATCCTGGACAATGGTTACTTCGACGTTTACAACCGCGAAAACGTGTCGTTGGTCGACCTTCGCGAAGACCCAATAGAGGCGTTCACCGCCGCGAGCGTGCGCACGAAAGAAGGTGAGCATGCCATTGATATATTGGTGCTCGCCACCGGCTTTGATGCAGTGACCGGTTCTATGCTGAATCTCAATCCGAAAGGGCGTGGCGGGGTGAGTCTCCAACAGAAATGGGAAGAACGGTTCGAAACCTACCTTGGAACGACTATCGCGGACTTTCCCAACCTCTTCATGATTCATGGACCGACTTCCCCAGGGGTGCTCTATACGATGCCACTGGGTGGTGAGAGAACCACCCAGTGGATCGCTGATTGTATTGGCTATCTCAAGGAGAATGACCTGGGTGCGATGGAGGCGACCGACGAGGCCGCTGAAAAGTGGGATCGCGAGATCAACGAAATGGCGGCCCAGACGCTCTATCCCTTGACCGACTCCTGGTATGTGGGCGCGAATATTCCAGGCAAACCACGTCAGTTCCTGGCGCACTTGCGAGGCTCGCAGTATTTTGACCAGCTAGGCTCCGTTGCCCAGGAGGGCTATGAAGGATTCGTCTTTGAGCCCAGCCGTGAGAAAACGCACGAAAATGCCGTGAGTGGGTAGACGCGCTTACGCCTAGCTAGGCAAAGAGCGTCTCAATCGGCTTGTCGCCATCGAGAAGGTCGATGGTCTGGCCTCGCGATTCTGGATGATCGAAGCTTGCGAGTATGCACAGGGCGACGTTCTCTCTCGATATCTTGCGGCTGCCCCCGGATGCAGCGTCGACGCGGACACTTCTGGTCGCTGGTTCATCGGTAAGCAAGCCCGGACGTAAGATCGTATGTGCTACCGAACTTGCACGAAGACGCTCGTCGGCGAGTTTCTTCGCGACAAAGTAGTGGCGCATCGCGGGAGGCCCTGCAAGAGGCTGGTCCACGTTTAATGCGCTCACCATCACGATCTGCTCGATGCCCTTTGCTTCACAAGCTTCGATTACCCGGATTGCGCCATAGAGATCAATGAGCAACGTCTTGTCGCCGCCTGTTTTCCCGCCTGATCCGGCGGTAAAAACGACGCGGTCGCAGCCTTCAAGGCTTGCCTCGAACTCTCCCTCCAGATCGCCGAGGGCGGTCTCCACACCAATCGAATCGAAGTACGCTTGCTGTTCGGGATCGCGCAGCAGCGCTCGCACCGGCATCTTTCGCTCTGCAGCGATGCGACAGAGAATTCTACCGATCTTTCCATTCGCCCCGACCACCAACGTCTTCATGACCGTTCACCTGGCTCGCTTGCCCAAAAAGCAAGTTTACAGGCTTGCGGTAGGGGCCACATGAATACGCCAAGGATCCGAAGTTTTCATTGAATTCGCAGATGAATGTGTTACCTTTACACCCATAGTTTGTTACCAAAAGTAACAAAACTATATATTTGTCCCATAGGTGAAAGTTTCATGTCCTCTCAGTCTCGATTCCTGTCCTTAGCGATTCTTGCAATGCTGGTGACTCCCGCGACATCTGCGCTGGCATCATCGTATCGTTACATCAATGAAAACGGCGATGCCGTAATCTCTCAACAACCGCCCACGGATCATTCGTACGCCGTAATTGGCGATAACGGCCGCCAGCTTTGGTATGTCAGCAAGGCGCCTGTACCAGTGAGCCACTGGCGTCCATTCTGGATGGAACCGGAAATCGGACAGGAGGAATACGATCCCTTCGGCCTGCCAGAAGTGCGCGAACGTCGGCCCATTGTTACCATCGAAGAGGTCGACGCCGAAAGTTCACGCTAACAAGCGGTCGCACGGCCTGATCAAACCGCGCGGCCGCGCTGTGAATGTAGTGGATATGAGTTGAATATCTGTCCAGACTTACGAATTGCTAGATTGCTCCATTCTTTCACTAGCAAACCGGTATGGAGATGGATTGATGACCACAGCGGCAGCCGCAGCACGGGCGAAGATTGACCACCCCCTAATCGATGGGGACAGCCACATTATCGAGTACACGCCATTGTTACTTGATTACGTTCGTGCGGCGGGCGGTAGCGAATTGGCCGCGCGCACGGAACGCGGGCTGACTGCACCAGGTTGGTATGGCTTAACCGACGAAGAACGTGCGTACAAACGCGCCATGCGAGGCCCCTGGTGGGCGTTACCCACCCGCAACACTTTTGACCGCTGTACCGCCATGTTGCCCAGGTTGTACTACGAACGTATGGCTGACTTTGGCCTGGATTTTATGGTGCTGTACCCGACGCAGGGCTTGTTCCTCGGTCAAGGCAGGGCAGAAGAGCGTGCAATTGCTTGTCATGCATACAACGAGTATGTCGCGGATGGCTTTCAAGAGTATGCCGACCGCATGACCGCTGTCGCGGCGGTCCCTATGGACACGCCGGAAGATGCGTTGAGGGAGCTTGATCACGCTCACGCGCTTGGGCTGAAAGTCGCGATGATTCCTTCCTTTATACAGCGGCCTGTACCACGAACCGCGGAAACTCATCCGGATATGAGTCGAGCGGACACCTGGCTGGATACCTACGGGATTGATAGTGCGTATGACTACGATCCGGTCTGGCGCAAGTGCCTGGACTTGGGCTTCGCGGTGGCCTCGCACTCCGGAGGCATGGGTTTTGATGACCGCAAATCCATCTCTAACTACATGTACAACCACATGGGACACTTTGCCGCAGCGGGAGAAGTGCTGGCCAAGAGTTTGTTGATGGGTGGCGTAACGGCGCGTTTCCCTAAATTACGTGTGGCTCTGTTGGAAGGTGGGGTGCAGAACGGTGTGCGTCTGTATGCAGATCTGTTCAGCCGTTGGCAAAAGCGAAATCCCCAGAGCTTGCAGAATCTGGACCCGGCAAACCTGGATCTGCAGGAAGCCCACCGATTGTTCGAAGAATACGCAAGCCCGGCAGTGGCGGATAAGCTTGACGAGTTAACACCAACATTGCAGCTTGGCCCGCAAGCAGTGCTACCGCAACATCTCGATGATTTTGCCGCCATGGATGTGGCCAGTGAACAAGACCTGCGCGATAGATTCATCCCCAATTTCTACTATGGCTGCGAGGCAGACGATCCATTATCGAGCATTGCCTTTGATCGGCGGATCAACCCGCTGGGTGAACAGGTGCGCGCCATAATGAGTTTTGATCTGGGTCACTGGGATGTCACCAACATGGACCATGCGGCGGCGGAAGCCTATGAGCAGGTTGAAGATGGTCTGTTTAGTGGGGAAGACTTCTACAAGTTCGGATTCGAAAACTCGGTACATCTATACGCAGACAACAACCCCGACTTCTTCAAGGGTACCGCGGTCGAAGATGAAGCAGCGAAGGTACTGAGCGGTTAATGTTCAATTGGCCTGACTGCTTATGAGTACCCAGCCGCTCAAGAATTCCACATTGTTCTGTTACGGGCTTGCCGACTTGCCGGTGATGTTGGCAACCCTGCCGATGCTGCTCTACCTCAACAAGTTCTATGCCAGCGATGTGGGCATAGATCTCATGGATCTGGCCACGGTGTTGTTGCTGGCGCGAATCTTCGATCTGATCACCGATCCGCTGGTGGGCTACCTGAGTGATCACACCCGCACTCGATGGGGCCGGCGCAAACCGTGGATACTGGCCTCATTGCCGTTCCTGATGGTCGGAATATACAAGGTGTTCTTGCCGCCCGCGGGCGCTGACATCTGGTATCTCGTCACGTGGTTGTTAGTGATGTGGTTGGGCTGGACCATGTTGATGATTCCCTACTATGCGTGGGGAGCGGAGCTTTCGTCAGACTACGATGAGCGCACCCGGGTCACCGGCTGGCGCGCCGCCATGGGCAGCTTCGGCTCTGTGCTGTCGATCACCATTCCAGCGATTGCCGTGGTGTGGTTCGGGGTTGAAGGCATAGCCGGCATCATGGAGCTGACCGGCATCGTTGTGCTGATCCTGATCCCCATAGCTGTTGGGACCACCTTACTTACCGTTGAAGACAAACCGGAAATGCCTGCCCCGGCGCTGCAGGTGTTCGATGGCCTTAAGGTGATGATGAAGAACGGTTCATTTCGCTGGCTGGTGTTTGCATTTTTGTTATCGTCGATGGGTTTGGCGGTGCTTATGCCGCTGAATGCGTTCTATGTCGTGTCTGTGCTGGAAGAGCCGGAAGCAAGCATCCCCATATTGATGTTCTTTTCCTCGATTATCGGGTTGCTGGCCATCCCGGTGTGGGTCGCCATCTCCAAACGCATCGGCAAACACCGGGCTTGGATCTGTGGGCTGTTGTTGATCGTCGTGTTTAGCCCGATTTTTCTCTTCTTCGGACCGGGTGACTTCATGCTGATGGTGCCGTTTGCCCTAATCAGCTCAATTGGCACCGGGGCTTTGCAAGCACTGCCAAACTCCATGAAAGCGGATGTGATTGACATCGATACGGCCCGTACCGGCGAGAACCGGGCGGCTATGTTCTTCTCGGCCTGGTCATTAGTAATAAAAGCGGCCGCCAGCGTGGGCGCGTCCGTCGGCTTGTGGACGCTTAGCTTCATTGGGTTCGACGCGTCTCCAGATGCGGTGAACACGCCTGAGGCGATCATGGGATTGAAATATACTTACGCGCTGCTACCTACCTTTATATTCGTGTTAGCGGGTCTTGTGATCTGGAATTACCCCATTACCCGTGAGCGCCAGCAACGAATCCGCAACGCCATTGAGCGCAGGGATGCAAGACGAGCGGCGGTAGCGGCGCGCGCCAGCCAGTCAACGTAACATCAACGTCCCGGCGGACGATACACGGAGATCGGACGCGTCTTCGTGATCCAGGACGCCTGGCGGGTCCATGGTCTGCCTAGCGATACGCCGCCGTCGACCACCTGGGCGTGACCGGTGATGAAGGATGCGTTATCCGAGGCCAGAAACGCTGCGGCTTCGGCGATGTCTGTCGGTTCTCCGGAACGCTCCACAGGTTGGGCCCCGGCGGCGAAATCTCGAAAACGCCCCATCCGCTCTTCGTCCGCGGCAAGTCCAGCGGCGAGTGGCGTGGCAATGATACCAGGGCAGATGCAGTTAACCCGTACGTTCCAGTGAGCCAGCTCGAGCGCGGTGGAATGAGTGAGGTGAATCACCGCGGCTTTCGCGACGGAATACAGGTGTGGTGAATAGCCGGAGGTCAGGCCTGCCACCGAAGCCGTGTTCAGAATGTTGCCGAAGCCCTGCGGCTTCATCACCCGCGCGGCATGCTTGACGCCGAAGAACACGCCCTTCAACAGCACGTCCATGGTGATGTCGTAGTCCTCTTCGGTAGTCTCGTCTATCGGCCCCAGCGCTCCGCCGAACCCGGCATTGTTGAACATGCAATCGAGCTGGCCGTGACGTTCTACCGCGGCGTCGACGGCTGCGAGCACATCGGCTTCCCGGGTGACGTCCACGCGCACAAACGACCCGTCTATTTCTCGGGCTAACTCTTCACCGCGCTCTTCCTGCAGGTCCGCGATGACTACGCGCGCCCCCCGTTCGGCAAACAGCTTCGCCGTGGCCGCGCCAATGCCGCTGGCGCCACCGGTGATGAGTGCTACCCGATTTTGTAGATCCGTCATGTCGTCTGTCTCCTGAGTTTTTGTAGGATGATACTGTGACTTGCATCCAGCGCACGTATCAACGTTAATTTGCGGGGGATATTCGTGATAGGGGGTACAACCGTGTTGATCGAGGTTAACAACTGTCGGCTATACGTGGACGTGGTGGGTTCGGGGCTCGTCGCCGAAGGCTCACAAATGGTCGAGCGCCCTGTGGTTTTTGTGCTGCATGGTGGCCCGGGCATGGATCATACGACCATGAAGCCCGACTTCAATCCTCTCGCGGAAGTCGCGCAACTTGTCTACTACGATCATCGCGGCCAGGGTCGAAGTGATAGCGACAAATCGGAAAACTGGCATCTTGATCAATGGGCCGACGATCTACGTGGCCTAATTGATACGTTGGGCGTGCAGGAGCCGATTGTACTAGGGCTGTCGTTCGGTGGGTTTGTCGCGCAGAACTACGCCATTCGCCACCCCGACCGGCTACACAAACTCATACTGGCCAGTACTGTCGCGCGCATGCTGCCCGACCGCGTATTCGAGGCTTTCGAGCAATTCGGCGGAAGCACAGCACGACGTGCCGCCGAGGATTTCTGGAGTGGCCCGACCGACGAGAACACCGTAACTTATATGCGTGAATGCATACCCCTTTATAGCCGAGCCGAGCGTGATGAAGAGGCGGAGGGTAGAGCGATCTGGACGCCGGCCGTGATCGAACACTTTTCAAATCCAGGGGGTGAAAACTGGACTTTTGACTATCGCGAACAACTCGCGGCGATTACCTGTCCAACGCTTGTCACTGCGGGTGATATTGATCCCATTACGCCGCTGGCGGCAGTTGAAGAAATGGCGGCGCAGATTCCGGATACGGTGAAACAGTTCGAGGTTTTTGCAGATTGTGGTCACGGTGTGCATCGAGATGATCCGCGAGCGTTCGAAGTAATGAAGAAGTTCCTGACCGAGTAAACGTTGTTCGATGGGGACTTTCTAGCTCGCGGTCAGCCTGGTGCGGCCTGGTAGCGTGAGATATTGAGATAACGAAGAAGGATCGGGTTAGGACCATGCGGGACGCGTTCAATACAATCATGCTGGCGAGCCTGCTGTTGCTCGCCACCCTTAGCGTCGCACGTCCAGTCAACGCGCAGGAGCTGGCGCTGGCGTCGGTGGGCGCCATTGCAGTAGATGTGCAGGACAACGAGATTCTGCTCGCGCAGAACGCCGAAATTGTGCTGCCGATAGCGTCGCTCACTAAGGTGATGACCGCCCTGGTCGTGGTTGAATCCGGCGAGGATCTCGATGCCTGGCTAACTGTCGAGGATTGGGCGCAAAAAACCGGGAAGAATGCCTATTCCAGAATTCGCGTGACCTCCCAAGCACGGCGCAAGGATCTACTGCGCGTTGCGCTCATGTCCTCGGAAAATCTGGCCGCTTACAATCTTGCCGAGCACCATCCCGGAGGCGTTGCGGCGTTTGTCGATGCCATGAACGCCAAAGCGGACGACCTCGAGATGCATGACACACGTTTTGCCGATCCGACTGGGCTCGCCGTGGCAAATCAGTCGTCCGCGGCGGACCTGGCCCGCCTGGTGGTGGGCGCGCATCAGCATGCGGTACTGAACGAATTTTCCACCACGCGCCAGTTCACGGTGAATTTCCGCCAGCCACGCTACCGGCTGGGTTATGGCAACACCAATCCGCTGACTGGCAGTGCGCGGTGGAACGTGGCCATGACCAAGACGGGCTATCTGACCGAGGCGGGACGCTGCCTGTTGATGGTGACGGAAATGGCGGGGCGCCAGGTTGGGGTGGTATTGTTGAACTCGTTGGGCACACGTTCGCCGCTCGGTGACGCAGGGCGCATCCGCCGTTTTCTGGAAACCGGCGCGCACGGCACGGTAGCGGCTGCTGCTCTGGCGCACCGGACACAGGTGCTTCAGCAGCTGGGATCGGACTGAACGGTATTCGAACCGCATAACGGGAGGAACATGTGCTCGAGAGGCTAAGCCGATCCATGTTGGCGATCGCTGCAATGTCTCTGCTTGCCACGGTGGCGCTGATCACGCTTGACGTCATTTTTCGGCAATTGGGGCTTGGGTCGGTGCCGATGCTGCGAGATGTCATCACGGCCTATCTGGTGCCGGTAATCGTTTTCCTGTCGCTGCCCATCATCCAACAAAAACGGCGTCATATTCAGGTAGACACTCTGTTTAATCTTGTTGGGATGCGATCGCAGCGATTTCTTCTTGTGCTGGCGTGGGTCGTCACCTTGCTTCTGATCGGTGGTTGGACTGTCCACGTGCTCATGGAAGCGATTGCGATGCAGGCGGTTGGCGAGCGCATCACAGGAGATGAGGCGCTGCGAATATGGCCGGCGCGTTTCTTGATGTTCGCAGGTCTTGCCGCAACGCTTGTTGTAGTTGTGTGCCACCACCCCTTTCGCAACGAGATTGAACCACGTTCGTGACCGATATCGGAGTAGGACTGTTCGGCATTGCGCTGCTGTTGTTGTTGATGTTGGCGCGCGTACCAGTAGCTTTTGCGCTGTTGCTCAGTGCCTCTACAGGTACGTTTGTCATATACGATGCCCAAGCCGTGATAGGTCTGTTTGCCGCGGTGCCTTATGAGTTCACAACCCACTGGACCCTCACCTCAATTCCGATGTTCCTGTTCATGGGCTTCATCTGTTATCACGCGCAGCTGACACAGGGCATTTTCAACGCCGCCAGCCGCTGGCTGAATGCCCCGCCGGGGGATCTGGCCCACGCGACCATCGGTGCGACAACCGTGTTTTCCGCGCTGAGTGGGTCCAGCGTTGCGTGTGCCGCCGCCATGAGCAAGATAGCGGTGCCGGAGATGGCGCGACGCGGATACGACCCCGGCCTGTCCGCCGGCGTCGTGGCAGCTGCGGGTACGGTGGGCTCGATGATTCCGCCGAGTATTCTGCTGTTGGTGTACGCGGTATATGCCGAGGTGCCGGTGGGCCAGTTGTTTCTCGCTGGCGTGCTGCCGGGATTGTTGACCGTAGCCGCATTTTCCCTGGTGGTGGCTGTTCGCGTGAGAAAGAATCCGGCGCTCGCGCCGGTAGCGGAAGGGGGTGCGTCCTGGGCCGAACGGTGGGCTTCGTTGCATCAGACCTGGCCTTTGCTGGGGATCATCGTGGTCGTGCTGGGGGGGTTGTTCAGCGGCGTGTTCACGCCGACCGAATCCGGAGCGGTCGGTGCGCTGCTCTGCCTACTCTATGGCGTGATTGCGCGGCGCCTTGACTGGTCGGCGTTTACTGAGGCCGTGGAAGAGACGCTGATCAGCACTGCGTCACTGTTCGTTATCGCTATCGGGGCTGCGGTGTTCACGGTTTTTCTTGCCTTGACCGGCTTGCCGGATGCGCTGACCAACGCTGTACTTGAGTGGGCGGCGAGCCCGGTCATGGTGCTGTTCTGCATCGCGCTCGTGTTCTTGTTGCTGGGAATGTTTCTCGATCCGATCGGCATCATGTTGATCACGCTGCCCATCCTGCTGCCCGTGGTGGAGGCGAGCGACATACACTTGATCTGGTTCGGCATTCTAATGGTGAAGTTGTTGGAGATCGCCCTGGTGACACCACCCGTGGGACTCAATGTTTTTGTGGTCAAGAGCACGCTGGGCGAGTCGGTAAAACTTGGCGTGGTTTTCAAAGGGGTGCTGTGGTTCCTGGCGGCTGATCTGTTGGTACTGGCCACTTTAGTGTTGTTTCCGCAGCTCACATTGTGGGTGCTGTAGTGAAACGCACTGGTGCAATGCTACTGGTTGTTCTGATGGGTTCATTCGTTGCAGACGCCCAGGAACGTCCACATAGGTACGTGAGCTATCTTCCTGCGAAACACCCCTTGATCACGCATGGGGCGACTCCGTTCATTGAGCATATGGCAGTGGGGCGCAACCCTGTGCATTACAAGCTGTTTCCGGGCGGCGCCTTGCTGGGTGCTGAAAATGTACTCGCTGGGCTACAGCACAACCTGGCTGAAATCGGCCAGGTTGTCTTTATCTACTATCCCGCCCAGTTCCCTTATATCAACATTATGGCGGAGCTGGCCATGGTAGGCAGCTATGCACCAGCGGTATCTGCTGCCTCCACGGAATTTCTCTGGGGGGCATGCACGCCCTGTAAGGAAGAAGCGCGCCGCCAGGGCATCGTGCTGCTGGGGTTGTCCAGCACTTCACCGTACCTGCATCTCAGTACGGAACCGATCAATCGATGGGAGGACTTTCGCAATCTTCGCGTGCGTAGTCCGGGGGCGGTGTGGGACAGGTGGATCGAGTACACGGGCGGGGTCCCTATATTCATGTCTTCTGGTGAGGCCTACGAGGCGCTGACCCGCGGGCAGGTTGACGTGGTCCTCAACCCCTACAGCGTATTGCGTACCAGCAGTCTGTGGGACGCCGCCAAGCATGTGCCTACCCTACCGGTTGGAACCTACCGGCCCATTGGTGCTACCGTGATGAGTGCTGCGCACTGGGCGAGCCTTGATGATGCGCAAAAGTTGCAGGCGGCCTGGGCGTCAACCCAGGCGAGCATCGGTGTGTCATTCGGATATATGGAATCCGATGATCTGGCGAGCGCGCGCCTGGAGCAGGAAGGGGTCAGCCTGCACGAGCCAGATAATGAAATGCGCAGTAGATTGAGCGCGTTTCTCGATCAGGAACGTGAATGGGTAATCGGTTCCCTGCGTGATCGTTGGCAGATGCACAACATTGAAGTCCTGGTCGACGCCTACATAGCGCTCAATGCCAAGTGGCACGCGCGCTTCGTTATGCTCGAGGGCGATCAGGAACGCATGGCGCAGATTCTCTGGGAGGAGGTGGTGGCGCCCCGCATCGCGCTTGAGTATGGCCTGAGTGCCGATTGAGTATTGGCTTATTTTAATTATCGGGAAACGAGGAATATGAGCATAAAGAAACGCGGGATAGGATCACTAGAAGTTCATCCCATAGGTCTGGGCTGCATGAATCTCAGCCATGCTTACGGGCCGGCTCAAGATCGCGACGATGCCGTGGCTTTTCTCCGGCGTGCCCTGGATCTAGGCTACGACTTCTTCGACACCGCAACCATCTATGGCATGGGCAACAACGAAAAGCTGGTGGGTGCGGCGTTGTCGGGGCGCCGCGACGAGTTTGTGCTGGCCAGCAAGTGTGTCATGGGATTCAAAGACGGCAAACGGTCTCTGGATGCGCGCCCTGAAACCATAAAGGCTGCCTGCGAAGCGAGCCTGGATCGCCTGCAGACTGATGTGATCGATCTCTACTACATGCACCGGCCAGACCCCAACGTCGCCATTGAGGATTCTGTAGGCGCACTTGCTGAGCTGGTGCAAGCGGGCAAGATCCGCATGATCGGGCTTTCCGAAATGTCTGCCGATATGTTGCGCAGAGCCCACGCCGTGCACCCCATCGCCGCCATGCAGTCGGAATACTCACTGATGACCCGCAATCCGGAGATCGCGGTGCTCGAGGCCTGCCAGGAGCTCGGCGTAACTTTCGTGCCTTTTTCTCCTGTTGGGCGCGGCTATCTTGCCGATGAACCCCTGGACCCGGATGGCTACCATGAGAGTGACCTGCGCCGGACCTTTCCACGGTTCGCGGATCCGCATCATTCGGCGAATCTTGAATTGCTTCAGTTCGCGCGAGACCATGCCCAAGGACTGGGGTGTACCGTGGCGCAGTTGGCGCTGGCCTGGACACTCGCCCAGGATTCTCGCTGTGTGCCCATCCCCGGCACGACAAGCGTGCAACATCTCGAAGACAACTATGCCGCGGCGGCGGTGGAGATCCCCGCGAGTGTGCTCTCGGAATTGAATGAAGCATTCAAGCCGGAGGCCATATCCGGCCTGAGGTATTCGCCAGCGGCTCAGGCGACGGTTACCACTGAGCGATTTGCGTTCGAGGAGAATTCAGCCTGATGGGCTGGTCGCAAAATGCTCCGATGGAGGACCATGTGCTGTAAAGGCATCGTCCACGATCTCCGCCAGGATTGCGACCCCACTAGTTTTTCGCTTCCACCAGCCGCCAGTCATCGGATCCAGGCGCGTAGCGATTGCGATACCCGGGATCGTAGGCGTTGGCCAACCCTAGAGCGCCGGTCGTTGACGACCGATATGTCTCGATGAGTGCGTCTTCAGCCGCGTAGTCAAACGGATCCTGTAGCCGCTGTTCCATGATTGAACCCTGCGCCACCGGGTTGTCGCGCAGATAGCGGGCCGTGATGCTCAAAGCCTGTACGGCCGGCGTCACGTCGCGATAACCGAGTTCGTAGCGGATGGCGTCGACCCCCATTTGTTGGTGCAGCGTATGTTCAGCTGACAGAAACGGGCGTGCAGGTGTCGCCATGGCGGCGGGCATGCTCACCAGTTCGATCTCGACGTCCAGTGCCTGCGCCAACACCGTGATGGTCTGCGCCGCCGTGAGGCAATGCTCGTCTGCTACGTTATAGGTTTTGCCCGCTGAGACTTGCTGATTGTCGGCGACAAGCGCGAGGGCATGCCCAACGTTCGGCCCATACCCGGCGGTTCGCAGGGTCAGTCCGCCGTCGGCGACAATCATCCTGCGGCGGCCATCGAGCACGCGCCTGACCACTAACCACTCCCGCGGAAGAATTTGGCCTGGCCCATAAATGAGTGGATAGCGAAACATGGTCGCCGTGGGGTGGTGCGCAAACACGAGGTCTTCGCTGGCCACCATTTTCGCCGTCTTCTCGTTTTCTGAAATGCCCGAGCGCGGAGCATCCTCCCTGGTGGGTACAGGTAAGCCGGGTGGCCACAGCAAACCGGGAACGGCGAAACCCAGATAGCTTGGCATGCCGCCCACCGCCACGAACTTCCCGGTTTTTCCTACGATCCAGGGCGCAATGTCGCGCAACCTGCCATACATGGAATACACAATGTCAAAGGTCCGATCACCCACGGCGGCGGCCAGTTCGTTGATCTTGAATGGATTGGTATGAATGTGCTCAACCTGCGCGGGGATGGTGTCGACCTCATGCCGGCCCGTGTGGAGAATGGCCGTTGTGAACCCCTGGGCAAGCAGTCCATTGACCAGGCTTGGGCCGGTCGGACCGGTTCCGCCGATTACAAGTGCGGTTTGTCCGCTCACCGATCCCTCCTATTCATTAGGTGATAACGCCCGCAGCGGAAAGCGCCTGTTGGGCCTCTTCATCAAGCCCGATCGACTCGAGTATTTCAGCATTGTGCTCTCCGATTTCAGGTGCGCAGCTGCGCACACGGGTGGGCGTGCGAGAAAACTTGACCGCTGGTCCGGTGATGGGTGCAGTGACGCCATTGTGCAGCGTTGTCTGCTGCAGCATGTCGCGTTCGAGAACATGGGGGTCCGCGGCCGCCTGGGGGTACGTGTTGACGGGCGCAATCGGTAGTCCGGCTTTGCGCAGGATTGAAACAGCCTCTGCTCGCGTGCGCGAAGCGAGCCAGTTGCCCAGCAGAATATTACAGGGCTCGCGGTTGTTGAGGCGCTCATTGCGTGTTGCAAAGCTCACGTGATCAACAAGATCCGGTTCGCCGATGATCGGTGCAAGTATGCGCCAATGGGCGTCCAGCAATACGCCGGCGAACACCAGGCCATCGGTGCATTCATACACATTGGCGGGCACTGCCGCGCCAAACTCGTTGCCCGTTCTTTCCGGTTGAACGCCCATTGCCCCAAGGGTCGGCAAGCCGTTGCTCTGGAACAGCAGAGCGTCCTGCAACGCAACATCAACATGCTGGCCTTCGCCGGTCTGGTCGCGGTGGCGTAAGGCTGCCATCGCGCCCAGCGCGCCATGCAGACCACCCAGATCATCGGCCAGGTAGGTGCCTGCCTTGGTTGGCGGCCCATCAGGTGAACCGGTGACCGACATGAAGCCTGACGAGGCTTGAGCGAGGGGGTCGTACGCGGCGGCCTCATGGTTGGGTCCGAACTGCCCCCAGCCCGTGATCGAGACGTAAACAATATCGGGTTTCACCGCGCGCAGTTGCTCGTAGCCGAGACCGTATCCCGACATAGTGCCCACCTTGAAGTTTTCTACCATGACATCTGCACTGGCGCCAAGCTTGAGAAAGATATCGCGACCCTGCTCGGTGCGTACGTCCAGCGACAGGGCGCGCTTGTTACGGTTAACGGTGGCGTGCATGAAACTGAC
>Ga0315336_1004818_pt1 | contig 15453 bp, 12 predicted proteins | sample ASW5metaG_FD_204512 | JGI IMG/M metagenome (GOLD analysis project Ga0315336, IMG submission 204512) | Ammonia-oxidizing marine archaeal communities from Monterey Bay, California, United States - ASW #5 | ecosystem: Environmental > Aquatic > Marine > Intertidal zone | place: USA: California...
TAACGCGGTTGATGAATGGGTGAACAATTAGTGCAACAGATTTTTGTTTCATGTTTGACAGGTAGAGCATCGCACTTCTGGTTTCACCGCTAGGAAGAATAATTAAGCTTGCTTGGCCTCGCTCGGTGTCCTTTTGGCCGTCAATTCTGACCTTGTAAATATACACACCATCATCGAGGCGCCCTTTGGAGTTCAGAAGATGTTGGGGATCAAGCCATTTTCCTTTCGCGCTCATCCCTTCCACTTTCCATGACCCGTTTGAAAGATCAAAGCGAATACGAAACATCTGCCCATTGGAAATGGCTTCTGTCCTTGCAACTCGGATACTCTCCGCAAGTCGAACGGAATTTTTTCTCAGCAAGTCGCTATTATAATTTCTTTGAATATTTGGAAAGGTCAAACCAAATAAAATACCCAGAATTGAAATTACTACTGCAAATTCAAGGAGCGTAAATCCATCGTCATTTGAATTTCCAGCTCTCCACATCCGCATTATCTTCTTCCCCGCCCTCTTGCCCATCAGCACCCAGGGATTTGATCTCGACTTCGCGCCCAACGCTTCCTGGAGAAACAAACACGTATGGATTTCCCCATGGATCGAGCGGAATTTTACGTCCCTCCACATATCCTCCCTTTGTCCATTTTTTGGGGATTCTTCCCGAAGAGGGTTTTTCAACCAACGCCTTTAACCCCTGGGCCGTTGAAGGGTATCTGCCATTATCCAACTTATAAAGCTGAAGGGCATTTACAAAAGCTCTTATTTGGAGTGCCGCTGCTGTCCTCCTGGCCTCCTCCGTTCTACCCAGAAATTTAAATCCGATAATTCCAACCAACAATCCAAGAACAATGATGACAACCATCAACTCGATCAACGTAAAACCGTTTGATTTTGCGTTATTTTCTTCTGGAAGGCATGCGGAAACCAGCTTCCCTCTAATAGAACTGCTAAGGAATTTGGAAAGGAACATTTTCTATCCTCGGACTTTTCGGGTCGCAAACGTGACAATTTTGGCAGACACTTTTACACGGCCCGGCTTACGGGGAGACCTATTTATCCGCAGCCGGTCTACCCGTATTAATTTTGGGCTGCGGTCGAGATACTCCAAAAATCGAACCAGTTCCCTCATTGTTAGTTCGTCAAAACGAATTGATATTCCATGCCTTCGGTACAAACCCAAGATGTCTTTTTGGGTTGGATTCATAGATGCAAGACGACTCCGAATTCCTGCATGCCCCGCAGCTCTCTCCAAAAAGGCGAACAGCGAGAATTTCTCTTCTCCCCGGATAAGACGGTTTTCGATATTTTCAAGTAGTATTTTATTTTCCTGAAACCGTCTCAGAAGAACCTTTATTTGCCCTAAATCATTTTCTGATCGCTGAATTTTCTTTTTCAAAAGCACATAGCGGGCCCAATAAGGGGCGATTATTATTTCGCTGGTCACCGCAGCCAGCAGAACAATTCCTCCAATTATTAGAAATATGTATTCGCGGGTGGATAATCTCAATTTATTCTACCGCCTTTTCATTGAGAGAAAGCTGGAGAGAAAATTCCACTCCTCGCTTTCCAGAGGCTCTTTTTAATCGCCTGACCACCGGAATTCCCAAGCCACTATTTTTTGCCAAGATAGTTTTAGTCTTATTAACAGCTTCATATGTTAAAGTTTCCCCTCTCAAGGATACCGTCTGATTATCAATCACCAATTCATTCAATCTAAGTTGAATTGAAGCGGGAATGGAAGAATTGACGAGCGAGAATATCTTCAAGACCGATTTTTCGCCACGGGACTTTCCCAGCAATTCGTTTAGCCGTCCTGTCTGACTTTGTATTTGAGCATACAATCTCCGGACAGGATCGGACATATTTCTTTCCTTGGGGAATATTTCCCGGAGAATAGTTCGAACACGTCCCTGAACTGCATTTAAGCGAAGGTCTTCTTTTTGCACTTTAATCGTCAAATCGGCATATCCAAGGAAAAGAGCAATACAGACCGACACACATGCGGCAAGGATGGGCTGACGCATATTGCGCCAACTCTCTTTCCGCATAAACTCTTCACGGCGAAGGGTAAAGTCCTTTCCAAAGAATTTTTTTCCATTTATCGCCGCCCCAATGGCTCCACCAACCCTCCCCACCTGTCCCGAATGGAACGGATCTTTCAATTTCACACGGCTCCTTTTTCCCGGGGATAATTCCTGGCAATGTATTTGCAACTCAGACTCAACCGCATTTGCCATTTCAGACAAATGCCCTTCACCGGTCAAAATGATATGAGCAATTTTTTGTTCGTTTTTCAGGTATGCGGAACAAGACCTCATCGTACGCTTCATTTCCCTCAGCAAAAAAGGAATATTGATTTCACTGATTAACAATTGAGGAACATCTTTTTCCTCAATTGTTTCCATCTGGCTTTTATCTTCATCATCGCCTCGAAATGTCCGAATATAGATGGGACCCCTTTCGTCGCATAAGGAAAAAGAGATGGAGTGGGCCCCGATATGAAGAACACCAAATACTATTCCACGATATGCCGGCAGGAATGCCAAGATTGCTTTGATCACACTGAGAGGGGAATAATCGATTCGACTGGGCTCGATGCCAAGCTTAGTTAACCGGTCCAAATGATTGGATAATATTTTTTTAGGGGCCCCGACGGCTAAAATCTCCGTGGAATTACCTTCCTTCCTTCCGGAAAGAATAAAATCCGCCACCGATTCATCCGCTGTAAGCGGCATTGAATTTTCCATTTCAGACTTGATGACCTGTTCGATTTTTGAAAACCGGCGAAATGGAAACCGAAGGTGTGAAGAAAATGCTTCATGACCCGGGAGTGATGCAATTACCAATCCCGGATTTCCGCCTGCAAAACTCCAGCTATGATAATCATCCCTTGCGCCCTCCCATGCCTCGCGATCGTCCACATCTTCCGGAAGTACGGCAAAATATGCGGATTCGAGAAAAAGATGCCTCCATCCTTTGCGGATTTTTGCCGCCCGCAAATAACATCCCTCTAATTCCACACTAACTATCCTGGTCATATTTCTAAACCTGTCCGCACACTGACTTAACGTATCAACTGACTAATTTCGAATAATGGAAGCAATACTGCCAACACAACAAACCCAACGGCAACCCCCATAGCCAGGATAAGAACGGGATCTACCAGCGACATCATAGTTTGAATTGTGGATTCCGATTCTTCCTCCAGGTGCTCCGATACCTTTACCAACATATCGTCAAGCCGGCCAGTTTGCTCGCCAACTCCAATCATATCTGTGAATACGGGAGGAAAGTAGCCACTTTTTTCCAATGATGTGCCCAGGGTCCCGCCTTTGTGGGTTTCTTCCCTGGCGCGATCCACGGAATGTTCTAAAACCTTATTTCCGATTACTAGCTTCGAAATCGTAAGGGCATCCAATATGGGCACACCCGCCCTCAATAATTCACCAAGAGTGCGTCCAAAGCGGGCAATGCCTCTCTTCAGAATCAGGGCACCGTATAAGGGAATTTTTAGTTTTGCTCCTTCGACAGCCCATCTCCCTTTTTCTGTCCGATTCCATGCGAAAAAAAGGGCCGTGAGGGCCACAAAAGCAAGTATCCATAATTCCGCATAATGACTGAGAGCATAACTGCTTTTAATCAACACCTGAGTGGGCCATGGGAGCTCCTGTTGCGCGCGGCTGAATATTTTAACCACTCTCGGAACGACAAATGTCATCATAAATATAAGTACTGATATGCCTGTCACCAGCATCAACGCGGGATACGCGAGGGCACTTGTAAATCGGCGACGAAGGTTTTTTTGGAGCTCCAAATAATCGGCGAGACGACTTAAAATTTTATCCAAGGCGCCGCTGGCTTCACCCGCTCGAACCAGACTTACATACAGCTCAGAAAATATTTTTGGATGCTCTTTCATTGCCCTTTCAAGAGACATCCCCTCATTAACGTTTTCCCGGATTTGAATGAAAAGCCTTCTGCTAATTTCGTCCCGGCTTTGCCGGATGAGAATCGACATTGCCGGAACCACTTGCAGTCCTGCACTTAAGAGCGTCGCAAGATGACGAGTAAAAGCCGAAAGACTTGAGGCGGAAAACCCTTTGGACATCTTTAAATATGATAGCGGGGAACTGAACTTGTGTTGCTGGATAAAATCACTAACTTCTATCGGGTAAAGCCCTTTTTTCCGAATTACTTCTCGAGCCGCGGAAGAACTTTCCGCAACCACCTCATCTTCATGAGTTTGCCCACGAGAATCGAGTGCTCGGTACAGAAAAACAGGCATACTCACTTCTCTCCACGATGGCACCGGATCTCTGTCCAGCTAGGATTGAACAATTCGAAGAACCTCTTCAGGGGTAGTGTGGCCGGACATTACTTTACGGCCTCCATCCTGGAGCAATGTCTTCATCCCATTTTTTACCGCCACCGCCTTAATGCTGGTGGAATTATTGGCAGTATTGATAATATCGCGCAGCTCATCGTTAATTTCTAAAAGTTCGAATATGCCCGAACGCCCACGGTATCCGGTGTGGTAGCAGTTGGAACACCCTTTTCCTCGTTTAAATTTCTCCGCCTCCGGAGAGTTCTCAATCTTTTCAATTCCAATCTCACGAAGGATTCCGGCATCAAAATCCACTTCTTCGCTGCATTGAGGACATATACGTCTGACAAGGCGCTGGGCCAGAACACCCGAAAGCGTAGAGGATATCAAAAAAGGCTCAATACCCATCTCAACGAGCCGCGTCACGGCGCCTACCGCATCATTTGTATGTAGGGTGCTGAAAACAAGATGGCCTGTAAGCGAGGCATGAATGGCCACTTCCGCGGTTTCCCGATCGCGGATTTCACCTACCAGGATAACATCGGGATCTTGGCGGAGGATGGATCGAAGGCCATCGGCGAATGAAATTCCTCCCTTGGAAGCCATCTGCATTTGCGCAATTCCATCAAGTTGATATTCGACGGGATCTTCGATGGTCATGATATTCGTTCCCGAAGTGCGAACTTTCTGGATTGCTGCATATAGGGTAGTTGTTTTCCCGCTCCCCGTGGGACCTGTCACAAGAATGATTCCATTGGATTTGCGAATATGTCTGGAAAATATATTGAGCTGCTCAGGCGACAGTCCGATGCCTTCCAATTCGAGCATAAGGCTGCTCCGGTCGAGGAGCCGGAGAACTAGCCTCTCGCCATGAACTGTTGGAACGGAAGATACCCGAATGTCGATTTCTCGCCCCCCCATTTTCCTTTGTATACGGCCGTCCTGAGGAAGCCTCCTTTCGGCAATGTCCATTCCCGCCATCACTTTAAGACGAGAAATAACCGACATCTGATGGGGTTTCTCCAACCTGAGGATATCGTGCAACATCCCATCCACCCGCAGCCGGATTTTCATTTCCTTTTCATACGGCTCCCAGTGAATGTCGCTGGCACCGTCACGAACGGCTTGGTGAATCACCCGGTTGACCAAACGAATTACCGGCGCTTCGTGTGATAAGTCCAATTCCTCATCCAGCCACCCGCCTTCTGATATGGAAATTCCGTTTTCATCATCGTTGAGTTCATGCATCATGGCCTTGGCAGAATGTTCTTTTCTTTCATAAAGAGATTGAATGGCAGTTTGAATCACCCGTTCGGGAGCCAGAACCGGTTCGGTATGAATTCCGAGTATGATTCCCAAAGAATCGACAGGAGCCAGATCAACAGGATCAACTGTCGCAATCAGCAGGCGTGTGTTCTCCTGCCGGGCAGGAATCACCTTGTGGCGAAGGAGAAAAGGAACTGGAAGCCGGGAAAGCAACTCGGGATCGATTTCTTTCAAATCGAATTCATCAAGATAGGGAATATTCAGTTGATGTGACAGCGCCTCCAATAACTCGCGCTCGCTAATAAGTCCTTTCTCGACGAGCAATTCACCCAACAAACACCCACTTGCCCGTTGCTCCTCCAAAGTGGCCTTGAGCTGGGGCTCTTGTAGAACCGTCGCTTCAAGCAGCCAGGTACCGATCAGCTTGTTAGAACTCAAAATAGAAGCTTCATTCACATCCGCTCCTTAATCGATTTCATTTTGGGTTTAATGAGGTTTAAGGATTCGCCTTTCTTGAACTCGGTCAGACGCTGATGCTCGGCCGGTGACGTAACGATCCGGGGCGTTATAAATATTAGCAGGTTGGTCTTAGTTTTCGTCTTGCGTTGAGACTTGAACAGCTCTCCCAGGATTGGAATATCTCCAAGAATCGGGACCTTCACCTCCGAATCCCTTGTATCGTCGCGAATTAACCCTCCGATAACGACGGTCTGACCATCCTCTACGCTGACCGATGTGGTGGCCTGCCGTTTGGTGGTAACCACTGCACCCACCTGTGATTCTTCGACGAAATTCAAGACTTCCTGAAACAGCTTGAGCCGCACAAACCGGTTCGGGCTGATATGAGGGGTAATTCGAAGTTTCACGCCGATATCCTTGAACTCGAAATTTTGAATCGTGGATCCATCGGAGGTCGTTTGGGATTGGGTAACAAAAGGCCTGTTTTCACCGACTACAATTTCAGCCTCTTCGTTATCTGTGGTCAATATTTGTGGGGTCGAAAGAATATTGACATCTGAATCGGATTCAAAAGCCCGGATAAGCCCTCTCAGGTCGAAAAACGACTGGCCCCCAAACGTCAGAGACCCGCGTCCAACTCCCAGTACCAACCCGGTCGGCCCCGCAAATGGTGCGCTTGCGAACCGATTGATTATTCCCTGTGATGAAGCACCTGTCGGAAAGTTAGTTCCCCCAATCGATTTGAGAGAACCCGCCTTGGTATCGTTGAAAATTCGCCACTCAAATCCCAGTTCCCTTGCCTTCTCCAGCGTCATCTCTGCGATGAGCGCCTCGACAAGAACCTGAGAACGCCGTACATCGAGCTTTTCAATAATTTCAGTCAGAGAATTATAATCCTGGGGAGAGGCTCGAACGATGAGCGAATTCGTCGCCTTATCGGGGGTAATCACGACGTCGGAAAAGAGCACGGTTCCTCGCTCAGTATTTCTACCCTGGATCGCCGGCGTTGAGGGCTGCACCCTTCTGCGGCTTTTGTTCTTTGTGATTCGAGAATTCCTTCTGGATCCAGGAGATCTCGCACCGGATGTTTCATCCTTGCTATCGATTTGTTGATTAAGCACCTTTGCCAACTCTTCCGCCAAGGCATTCTTTAGACGATACACGTGAATGCGCTTTCTATCCGGAAGAGGTGGAATATCCAGCTTTTTCACTAAACTCCTTAACCGAAGTATTTGAGATTTTGGCGCCACAAAGATAATGGCATTGATCCTTTCATCCGGAATAATTTTGACGTTATTTTTCAAGACAAACCCGGCGGCGCCCGTCAACGAAGGCAGACCCCTTCTGGCGCTCGGACGTCTCCGCACCGGACTCGAATCCTGCCCAGTTTCCTTGATCAGTTCTTTCAACATACCTGCCATTTCAGAAGCAAGCGCGAATTTCATTCGGACAACAACCACATCCGATTCGGTGGCGGGAATGTCCACCGACTTGACAATGGATAACAATCGCCGGACGTTCGCTTCGGTATCTGTAAGGATCAGAGCATTCGCCGGGCGATAGGCGACGAGATTTCCCTCCTGTGCCGCAAGCGGCCTGAGAAGCACTGCGAGGGCGGATGAATTCGCATGATTGAGATGGATAAACACCGTTACAATGCGGTCTGATGCCGACAATCCTTTTACATTCTTAATCGAGAAAGTCGGAACCCCGAAGCGCGAGGCCTCTCGAAGCGGAACGATCTTCATCACTTTTCCGGATTGCACAACTGTGAAACCATAAGTATGCAAAAGCGAGAGAAATACCTGATAAACGTCCTTAATTTGAATTTTTGTTGGAGTGATGATCGTGACATTTCCGCGAACCTTTTCGTCCACCAAAATATTTCGGCCTGTAATTTCACTGATGTGCTTTATGACGACACGAATATCTGCATTGTCGTAGTCAAGCGAAATCAGATTGGATGATTTCCGTTGTTCCGGAGAAACCGACTGTGCCATGACAGGCCGTTTCAGCACACCGCTTGGCAAAAATATAAGCGTCCCCATAGCCATTAAAAAAAACCCTGAGACGAGTAGTATATTTTTTTTTCTTCCGCTATGCATAATATCACCGCATTCCTGTCAGCGAATTAGATACTCTCTCTCTTCCTTTTTCCCTTGATTTAATACATCGATCGTTCCTGATTTTCTTTCAATCATTCTCGAGAAGGCAGAAACCAGCTCAAGTTTGCTGCGCACGGGAACATTATTGATTTCAAAAATGACATCACCTCCCCGAATTCCGAGATAAGGAAGGAATCTTCCGCGTCCGGTGGGAAATACGCGCAAGCCGGCATCTCCGGCCTTGCTCCTGAAAGGCGCCACCCAAAACTGGGATTCCAGGCCAGGCGGACGATTGACAAATCTTTGCAAACGAGGACGCGACAGCATCCGGGTCTGTTTTCGAGGCAGGGGCAGCAGTCCTCCTGGAGAAGGACGAACAGGCTCGCGAGGCGCTATTATGCGCGGTGGCCGTCCAGGAGCATTTCGACTCATTCCTGAACTATTTTTTTTCCGCTCCTCAAACACCCGAAATATTTGGGTCTTTCCATCATATATCAAGGTTACCTCATTTCGCCTGACTTCCTTGATATATGCCCCATTTATTCTTTCGCCTACGCGGTGAATTTTTTGGGCACCCCCCCCTTTGTCCTTGAAAATCGCATATCGCAACTCCTCGTCCCCGACCGTGGTACCAACCAGTTGGAGACTCAAAGCAGGAGCGGATTTCCTTTTAGATATCAATTGTTTTCTTGCCCTCGTTTTCGGAAGCATGCGTCGGACAAATGTTTTTTTCTTTTTTTTCAAAATTCCGAGGGATCCCGACGAAAACAGGTCTCGCTTCAAGATTTTGGAATAGTCAATTTTCTCCATCTTTACGAGTTTGATAATGTCAAACTTTTGGATTTCAGAGGACTCGAAAACAGGAGGCCGAGAAAGAGAGCGGTAAGTCACATAGAAATCCAAGCTCAGTGCCACACTCGCCGAAACCGCGACAAAAATAACCCCGTAAAGCATACGGCGAATGCTCATCTGTGATCCCTCAATCAAGTTTTCCGAAATCCATTAGCCATCCGGTACACCTTTAGGTATCCGTTTATTGGCACCGGCCAAATTTATCAAAATATGCGGCTCCCCTATTCATATTCCACCACCGATACCTCGAAGAAGCGGTACATCCCGCAGATTATGGCGGCTTTCGGACAGATTAGTCCTTCGGCGGACGGGCACGTTGATCTTCTTTCACTTTCCACGAGACCGTTTTAGTGAAGAAGGAGAAGGAATGGCTTTCGGCCAATCAACACCATCTGGTGGAGGCGCCATCACTTCCTTGAAACGTGAATCCGCCCGAATATGTTTATAAAGAGGATGGACAAATATTTTTCTCATGGATTTTGGGCTAAGTCGTTCTCCGAAATCGAGCAACAACAGCAGTGCATCGTTCAAGCGATTCTTGAAAACATAAAGATCAAGGAGCGACATTACTGTGGAGTCATCGGTTTTCCCGGGTGATTTTCGAATCCACCGCAAGGCGAACCGATAGTCCTCGATGGCTTCGTCTTGAAGGCCCTGTAGCGCACGTATCCTCGCCCGCTCGTAATAAATTTCAAATTGTCTGGGATTCAATTCGATAGCTCGGTCCATCATTTTTATGGACTCATTCCAGTTTTTCTTCGCAGCCCAAATTTTTCCGAGAAGAAAAATTGGCTGCCAGTTCCGTTTGTCCATTTTTGCCGCCTGTAGTGCAGTTTTTTCGGCCTTTCCGTAAAATTCGAGCCCGAACAAGGCACGCGCCATGAGCATATGGAAGGTCAGCTGGTTCCGGAAAATCCGGTTCTTCACCAGCCGCGCAGCGGCCCCAAATTTCTTTTCCTGAATTAGCGATTTGGTTTGAAGAACAGTAAAAAATTCTTCAATTTTCCTCGGAAATTTCAACCGATACCACTGCCTGTTTTTCCCAAATACGATGGATTGCCCGTCCGGACTGAACACCGGCCTTCCGGCCCCCTTCAGATCAGGGTGATCGAGGCTGACGGAAATTTTCGATTCGACATGGGTCAAATGAAGGCCATTTTCTCCGGAAAGAATCCACCTTCCGTCCGGTGAAAAAATGGGAAAGCTAACGGCAGCCCTCCCCTCCGGAAACCGAGCCCTACCCAGAACCTGCCCCGTCCGGCTTAACCAGAAGAGAAAATTCTTCTGGGCCAGAACAACCCGCTGGCCATCATGGCTAAATCTAGGGTGACGAACCCCCGGCTCGAGGAAGAAGGTCGAAACCTTCCCCGAATCCAGGCTCACGAGAAGAACACCTTGTGGTACTACACACAAAAGGGCATTCCTTTTTCTCGAATAGCTGGGGTCCCGACAATACCCCCGGTGCAGTTTTTTAAAGGTGCCTTTTTGCGAATCGAAGTCACCGATGATGCGCCCTAGACCTCTACCTCTTGTCACGAGAAAGTGTCCGTCACTTCCTAAAAATCCAGTAAATCCCGAGGAACTAGCTGCTTGCCGGGTAAAATGGATTCCATCTTTTGAAACTGTGTAAATTTGGAATCGTTCGTCCTCTCCAAACGTAAATCCTAAATTACCCCGAGGTCCGAACGAAGGGGGCCCGCTATCGTTGCCCCTGAAATTTCGGCTATCTTCTTCAAGTGTCAATGGCCTGAGCTTCGAATCGTAGCCCACTTCCCAGGCAACCTTTATTACCTGGTATTCGATTCTGTCACGGCGAGCCACTGCGCGAATGGCCCTTTGATGCCCCTTCCTCGCGTCGGATTTTGTAGAATCCAGCGAAAGGGCAACCTCAAAAATTCTCTTTGCCCGGTCATACTCCCCCGCCGCCATTACGGACTCTCCCAAGAGGATATGCCCTTCTATATCCTCGGGGACAATAGCTAAAAAAGATTCAAATTCTTTGACAGCCTTTTGATGTTGCCCTTTTTCCATATAAATCTTTCCAAGGACATAAGAAGCGAGGGCATAATGCGGACTTGATTTCTTCGCCCGGACTAGAAGCCTTTCAGCTTGAAAAGGGAGGCCCAGGGCAAGATACATCTGGGCAACTTTTTCCCGGTCACTGGCATTCAAGGGCCCAAATTGATTTTTCTCAAATTTTTGGATCGCCTCCGCATACAGGCGAATTGCTTCTTTTCCCCCGCCTTTCCGTGACTGAAGCACCTGAGCAAGATAGAAGAAAATTACAGGTCGGTTTGCCTTGCCTTTGTTGTAGGCTTCTTTGAGAAGCAAAAGTGTCTGCGTCCGATGCCCCCTGCTTTTATTTTTTTCTACCTTTATTCCTAAGTGCTCGCTCAGCAAGTCATAGCGGTAGGACACCACGGCAGAACGCAGGCCAAGCCCCTCGGCCTTCCGGTAAGCTTCCCACGCACCACGATAATCGAGCTGCTCATACGCTGCGTTTCCTTGGGAAACAAAGACACTCGCTCCTGGAATGGAATTCGCCCGCTGGGCAGACATCCCCCCACATCCAGTTAAAAATAAGAGCACCAGAACAAGGATCAAATAATACCGGTTCGTCCTAAAAAAGAGGAACACATCGCGACCCTCTTAGAGAAAGCGAGTATCCGATAGAGATGTAAAATTTTAATCCCATTACAATAACATTTTTAATATCACTCAAGGTGCCAAGGGTCTCTATTTTTCATTTGCCCAGTCTTAGGTTGAAGACGTGATTTCCGCGCTAATTCGGTCCGATTTTGAAGTTCCCCAGGGAGGAGTTGCCCCCGCTTAGAACATGGATGTTGGCCCCCTCGAAAATAATGTTGGGACTGGCAAGGCCGTTTATGGTCCCGAGCTCTAGTTTCATATAAGGTTCAAATATGTCGTTTCCGATTTTGAAGGTTCCGTTGGCGGTAATATTTGTCCCTCCGAAAACAGCGGAGTATTCGCCGTTGGCGGTGTTGTTATATCCTCCAATCATAGAGCCCATCCTGCCGTTGACCCTATTTCGTTCGCCACCGTACACACTGGAATCAACACCGCCAGCGGTGTTGCCGTTGCCTCCACTCACACTGCTATTTTGTCCACTGGCGGTGTTCCCCGCTCCCCCGGACACACTAGACAGGTAACCACTGGCGATATTTCCTTGTTGACTTGAATCGTTACCGCCTCCACTTATGCTGGAATATGTACCGCTGGCGGTGTTGTTTATTCCTCCGTTAACGCTAGACATGAAGCCACTAGCGACGTTTTTGCGCCCCCCGCTCACCGTTGAGGAGATGCCGCTGACGGTGTTTTCCTCTCCGGCGACAAGACCACCGTAGCTGGAATAGTTGTGCCGGGAGCCGATGAGGACATTGTGCGACCCGCCACGGATCGGCGAAGAGGGGGCTTCGTTGTAACCGACGATGACGTTGCCAGTACCGTTTACGGTCCCGTTGGTGGTACCCGTGCCGTTTCGGATATGCACGTTCGCCCCCGAAAAGATGACATGGGGGCCACTGAGGCCGTTGATGGTGCCCGCGTTCACGGTCAGATAGGCGAGCTTCGCCTCAAGAGCGACGATTCGTGCTTCGAGTTCTGCGTTGGTGGCCGCCCCCACCGTGCCTGGAATCAAGAAAGAGAGGACCATAATCCCTGATAGAATACCCAGATTCGAGAAAATCTTTTTATGCATGATTCCTCCCTTCGCCATTGACAACGCTGTCCACAGCAGGCATCTCGAATGACATGCTCATTTTTTTCTGTCTCTGCGGGGTATCACCCCTTCCGAGTGATTGTTGTTCGGTGATAAAATCCAGCCCTGAATCTCCTGAACCTATGGTTTCCTGGCCTTTCGCCAATGCGTGCCCGCCAATAGATCCCCAAATATCGAATAAACAATCCAGAATCTTTATTATACTATCAAATTCTAACACCCGGAAAGATTATGGAGACCCCTCAAAACCGACTATTTCCCCCGTTTTTGAGTTGTGGCTGTATTATTGCCACAATCTATATGGCGGATTTGTCGCGGGTTTCGGAAACACCATCAGCGGCACGAATTCCAGCGTCAGCGGGGGACAGGAGGACCAAAAGGACCGCCGATGCCAGGATGCGTTTCATAGGAAAAGTCTATGATGGAACACGGGATTTAGGAAGTTCGTATAGAGACTGGGTAGAGGTCTACTCAACACCCTTTGTATTTCTTAACATCTCTCCTGTCAGATAGTAGATTTTCATATCTCATTCTGGTGTAATTCCATTCTGGTTCCAATGTTCATCTCATCATTTTCCCAACATACTCGCAAAAAGGGGGGTTTTGAAATGATGCACCAATCTCTTCGAAAAAATGATTTGATCATTTTGCTCAATTGAGAAATGGTAAAAAAATATGGTTGATGTGGTGAGTATGAATGAATTTGAACAGAAAACCGGGGGTGGGGTTCCACTAAGAAGAAAGATGACCATATTCGAAGGAATTCCCTACGAGTGTGGTTGTGGAGAAACACATATATTTTCCCCATCCCAGACACGGGTTTATTGTGAACTAGGTGGTAGAGATTATGTGTTTTTGTGTCTCAACGAATATGTCACTTTAGTTAAAGTCAAAGGTTTTTCCTCCCATAAGTTCAAATCCTTGCTAAGTGCAAAGTTGATCGATCCTATTGAAGACAAAAACAGACAAATAGACAGAATGTCGGACAAGGAATCGGAAGTTGAGTTTCTGTGAAATTTTCAAGAAATTCTCACCCTACGTCGTGCGGATTGACGTGAAGTAGAGGCCTGCTTCCTCAAAATCTCCTCTGACACATTATTTCTACACAGATATTGAAAGATCAATATCTGGCCCCATCCTACAAAATCTTGTAATATTCTCAGTCATCAAGAAACAGACCTTCCCGCGCACCTGTTCCGGGAGCATGCACCGTGCGGAAGATGAACAAAACCTGCCGAAAACATCTCGGGATCACACTCTCGCTGTTCCTCGCTATCTCTGTCCTAGTACCCGGCTTTTTGATTCTGTCCGTTCCTTCGTTGGGGCACGCACAATCACTGGGAGATTTATTTTTAAAGGGAATCACAAAGGCACTGGAAGAAGGATTAAAAGAAACAGAAGAAAGCACGGAAGAACACAAAAGAACAATTAAACGTCAACAACGAATCGCAGAGGAGAGAAATAGAAAAAAGCGCTGGCGAAAACAACAAATCGAAAAAGCACGAAGAAGAGAACGAGAGCGACAACAACGAATAGCGGAAGAGGGAAATAGAAAAGAGCGGTGGCGACAACAACAAATCGAAAAAGCACGAAGAAGAGAACGAGAGCGACAACAACGAATAGCGGAAGAGAGAAATAGAAAAAAGCGTTGGCGGAAACAACAAATCGAAGAAGCGCGAAGAAGAGAACGAGAACGACAACAACGAATAGCACAAGAAAGGTATAAACGAACCGGGAGTCTGCCGCCCTGTCCGGGTAGCCCGGCTCGGGATCGGCATGTAAAACAAAATTGGATGAATTGCGTAGGTACCTTTTCCTCTTCCGGCGGCGACAAGTATGTCGGTGAATTCAGGGATGGTGTAGAGGACGGACAAGGAACCTTTACCTATGCCAACGGACGAGTGCTAGAAGGCGTCTGGAAGTTCGGAAAATTTCATTACGCCAAAAAAGCTCTATCGCCTATAAGATCGCAGAAACGCCTTGCCGAGAGGAGCAGAAGAAATAAGGAAGAACGTCTTGCCCGGCTGGAGGAAAGACTCAAGAAAAGAAGAGAACGGTTAGCTCTCAAGAGAAAAGAATTAGAACTCAAGAGAGAAGAGGCCCGCCTGAATCGCATCGAAAAGGAATTGAAGCAGAGGAGGCCAAGGGTTACAAGACGAACTTCTCCTGCGGTGCAAGACGATTGGCGCTCATCGGGCTATGGCTTCTAGCTCAAAGGCTCCACGCACATCATGATGAACTTCCACGTCATCGATAAAGCCAAAGTCATTCAAGTCAGCTTCCCGAAAGGGGGCCGCTACCGAGGACGTGTAGTTGCTAAAGATGAAAAGAACGACTTGGCCGTGGTGAAACTCTTGGAGATGAAGCCCAGACGCTCCGGGTTCGGTTTCCGCTATGGGGCGCGGGTACGGGTAGGCGAAAGGATTCATGCTCTGGGCTACCCGCTCGGGGCAAGCCTGAGCCGCAACCCGAGCATGGTTTCGGGCGAAATCAGTTCTACTACTGGGAAGGAAGATAATTTGTCCCAGTTCCGAATGACGGCCCCCATTAACGCCGGAAACAGTGGTGGTCCCATCGTAAGCTCTAAAGGTGAACTCGTCGGTATCGCTAAGGGAGGCCACATTCAAAGAGGAGTGGAGGCAGTGCGCTTCGGCATTAAGACATCGGCGGCGGGAATGATTTTGGAGCAGATTCCCACAAGCGCGAATTT
>Ga0315336_1004819_pt1 | contig 15449 bp, 10 predicted proteins | sample ASW5metaG_FD_204512 | JGI IMG/M metagenome (GOLD analysis project Ga0315336, IMG submission 204512) | Ammonia-oxidizing marine archaeal communities from Monterey Bay, California, United States - ASW #5 | ecosystem: Environmental > Aquatic > Marine > Intertidal zone | place: USA: California...
GTCCGAACTTCTTCAGACACCGCCTGAGGAACTTCTTCGTAATGGTCATAGGTCATATGAAACTGGGCGCGGCCTTGGGTGATGGACCGCAAATTATTGACGTAGCCGAACATGTTCGCCAAAGGCGCCATGGCCGAAATCACCGTGGCGTTGCCCCGGGTTTCTGTGCCGGTGACAGACGCCCGCCGTGAGTTCAAATCGCCAATGACGTCGCCCATGTATTCTTCCGGGGTGACTACTTCGACTTCCATGATCGGTTCAAGAAGTTTCAGCCCCAGGCGCGGCGCGATTTCGCGCATGGCGTTCCGAGCCGCAATTTCAAAGGCGATGGGCGACGAATCAACCGGATGATGATCGCCGTCCAAAAGCGTTGCTTTTAGATCGATCACTGGGAACCCAGCCAAAAGGCCGCCCTGGGCCGTGGCACGGATCGCCTTTTCCACCGATGGAATGAATTCTTTCGGCACCCGGCCACCAACAACCTTGGTCTCGAATACCACGCCGGAGCCTTGCTCGCCCGGCTCGAACTTGATTTCAATTTTGGCGTACTGCCCCGAACCACCGGTTTGCTTTTTATGGACGTATCTTAGGTCGCCGGATCGGGTAATAGATTCCCGGTACGCCACTTGCGGCGCACCAACGTTGGCACCAACCCCAAATTCGCGCTTCATGCGATCCACCAGGATTTCCAGGTGCAGCTCGCCCATGCCTTTCAGAATCGTCTGGCCACTTTCCGAATCCATGTGAACCCGGAACGACGGATCCTCGGCAGCCAACCGCGACAAGGCAGTTGACATTTTTTCCTGATCCGCACGGGTTTTCGGCTCAACCGCGATTTCGATCACCGGTTCCGGAACATCCATGCTTTCCAGCACCACCGGATGGCCCATCGCGCACAAGGTATCACCGGTTCCTGTTGCCTTCAGACCGACGATTGCGACAATGTCACCGGCGCGAACTTCTTTGATGTCTTCGCGGGAATTGGCATGCATTTGCAGCATGCGGCCCAGGCGCTCGCGCTTGCCCTTGGCGGCGTTAGACACCGCATCGCCAGTAGAGGCGAAACCGGAATACACCCGCACAAACGTGAGTGTGCCCACAAATGGGTCGGTCATGACCTTAAAAGCCAGCGCAGAGAACGGTTCGTCATCGCTGGATTTCAGGGCGATTTCGTCGCCCGTGTCCGGGTGGGTGCCCTTGATGGCTTCCACATCAGTCGGGGCCGGAAGCAAATCAACAACCGCGTCCAACAACGGATGCACGCCTTTGTTTTTGAAAGCCGAGCCGTTGAGGATCGGGACAAAGCCGGCGGTCACCGTGCCTTTGCGCAGGCAGGCGATCAAAGTCTTTTCATCCGGTTCGGTGCCTTCAAGATAGGCTTCGAGGGCGGCATCATCCATTTCCAAGGCGGTATCAAGGAGCTTCGTGCGGTATTCCGCCGCCTGTTCTGCGAGATCGGCAGGGATGTCTTCGACGACAAATTCAGCGCCGAGATTTTCGTCTTTCCAGCGAACGGCCTTCATGGTCACCAGGTCGACAATCCCGGCGTATTTGCCTTCAGAGCCGATAGGAAGTTGGATCACAACAGGGTTTGCACCAAGGCGGTCGGCGATCATGTCGACGCAACGGAAAAAATCCGCGCCGATGCGGTCCATTTTATTGACGAAGCACACCCGGGGAACGCCGTAACGATCCGCTTGCCGCCAAACTGTTTCAGATTGCGGCTCCACGCCCGCGACGCTGTCGAACACGGCTACGGCGCCATCAAGAACCCGCAAGGAACGTTCCACTTCGATCGTGAAGTCCACGTGGCCCGGGGTGTCGATAATGTTGATGCGGTGGTCGCGCCAAAAGCATGTGGTGGCAGCAGAGGTAATGGTGATGCCGCGCTCTTGCTCTTGCTCCATCCAATCCATGACCGCTGCGCCATCGTGGACTTCACCGATTTTGTGGGAAACTCCGGTGTAAAACAGAATCCGTTCTGTCGTCGTGGTTTTGCCCGCGTCGATATGCGCCATGATGCCTATATTGCGATATCGGTTAAGGGGAGTAGTGCGTGCCATTTTTCTGCTGTCTAAAAAATTACAATTACGTCCACTTACCAGCGGTAATGGGCAAAGGCCTTATTGGCATCCGCCATGCGATGGGTGTCTTCGCGCTTTTTCACCGCAGAGCCACGATTGCCAGCCGCATCCATCAGCTCTCCGGCCAGGCGCTCGGTCATGGTGTTTTCGGACCGCTTGCGCGCCGCTTCGATGACCCAGCGAATTGCCAGGGCCTGGCGGCGATCTGCGCGGACTTCCACCGGCACCTGGTACGTGGCGCCGCCAACCCGGCGGGAGCGTACTTCGATCTGAGGCCGGACATTGCCCAGGGCATCGTGGAACACCGTCAACGGATCCTGCTTTGACTTGTCGGCTACCGTATCGAAAGACCCATAAAGAATGGTCTCGGCAGTCGATTTCTTGCCATCAATCATCAGCGAGTTCATGAACTTCATGACCACCTGATCGCCAAACTTGGGATCGGGTAGGACTTCTCGTTTTTCAGTTGCGCGTCTACGTGACATTTACCGGCCCCGCTACTTTGGCCGCTTGGCGCCGTATTTGGACCGGCGTTGGCGACGATCGCCAATACCCTGGGTGTCCAACAGGCCACGAATAATGTGATAGCGCACACCGGGCAGATCCTTGACGCGACCGCCGCGGATCATCACCACCGAGTGCTCTTGCAGATTATGCCCTTCGCCCGGGATGTAGCAAATGACCTGGAAACCATTGGTCAGCCGTACCCGCGCCACCTTCCGCAAAGCCGAGTTCGGCTTTTTCGGGGTCACGGTATAGACCCGGGTGCAGACCCCGCGCTTTTGCGGACACGCCTCCATCGCCGGAACCTTGTTCCGGGTGATCGGCCGCTGACGCGGCTTTCGGATTAGTTGGTTGATGGTGGGCATAACTTCCGCATTCTCCTCAACACAAAAAGGGCGCTTCCAACGCAAAAGCCCCGCACCGCGCGGGCGAAGCAAACATCAGCGGGCGGAGCTTTGTCCACTGCGGGGGTGCTTTTCGCCCACCCCAGGGCTTGATTTATTCTTTACCGTCAATTCGTGACGACGCGTCTGGTCCGTACGGACCACCACCGCCGCCAAAAGGTGCCGAAATATAGGTTTGACGGCCTGGGCCGTCAACCGCAAAAGTCCCTGAAAATCAGATGTTTCCGGGGGATTCCTGTCCTAATCCCGGTGAGGGGTAGGCAACCCAAATTTTTGGGTGCCTACGCTGCGCTTTCCTCCCCCGTATCGGCCTCGGCTGCCGCAGCTGTCTTTGCCAAGGCTGCGTCTCGGGCATCAGTAATCATCCGATCCCGGCCTGCCGCCACTTCCTTGAACCGGCGCATGACACCCCCGGTTCCCGCGGGAATCAGCCGTCCGACGATGACATTTTCCTTCAGGCCAATCAGGTCATCGACCCGTGAGGAGACTGCGGCTTCGGTAAGCACCCGGGTGGTTTCCTGGAACGAGGCCGCCGAAATGAACGAGCCGGTTTGCAGGCTGGCCTTGGTGATCCCTTGCAACACGGGCTCCAAAACCGCCGGCTTTTTGCCGTCCGCCACCGCTTCTTCGTTGATCAGTTGGGCCTCCACGGCATCGATTTGCTCACCCAGCAGCAGCTTGGTTTCGCCCCGATCCATGACTTCGACCTTCTGCAACATCTGGCGAACAATGACCTCGATGTGCTTGTCGTTAATTTTCACGCCCTGGAGCCGGTAAACGTCCTGGACTTCATCCACCAAATACTTAGCCAACGCTTCGACGCCCATGACCTTCAAAATGTCATGGGGCACGGGATTGCCGTCCAACAAGGGCTCACCCCTATGGACGAAATCGCCTTCGCGGACCGCAATATGCTTGCCCTTGGGGATCAACGCTTCCACAGGCTCCAAGGACTCGTCCTTTGGCCGCACGATGATCCGCCGTTTGGCCTTGTAATCCTTGCCGAATTCGATGACACCATCGATCTCGGCAATGATCGCGTGGTCTTTCGGCTTGCGGGCTTCAAATAGCTCCGCCACCCGAGGCAGACCACCCGTAATGTCCCGCGTTTTCGAAGATTCCCGAGGAATGCGCGCCAACACATCGCCGGCGTGGACCGTGGCGCCGTCGGCAACCGAGAGCACCGCGTCCACGGGCAGGAAATAGCGCGCTTCGAGGCCATTTTCCAGCACCAGCACCTTGCCTTTGTCGTCGCGCAGCGTGATGCGGGGCTTTAACTCATCGCCCTTTAGCTGTTGGCGCCAATCGATGATGACTTGGGTCGAGATGCCCGTGGCTTCGTCCATGATTTCACGCATGGCAATGCCTTCGATCACATCCCGGTACCCGGCGGTGCCGGAAATTTCCGAAATAATCGGGATCGTGTACGGATCCCATTCGGCGATCTTGGTCCCCTTCTTCACTTCATGGCCATCGTCAACCCGAAGCACAGCACCATAAGGGGCTTTGTAACGGGCCCGTTCATGGCCGCCCTGATCGGTGAGAATAACTTCAACGTTGCGTCCCATGACCACCAGGCGTTTCTGGGAGTCTTCGACTACGCTTCGATTCTGGATTGTCACCGTGGCGTTGTGGGCGGTTTCAATCGATGATTCTTCCGAGTGTTGAGCGGTACCACCAATATGGAAAGTCCGCATGGTCAGCTGTGTTCCAGGCTCACCGATGGACTGGGCGGCAATCACGCCAACCGCCTCGCCGATGTTTACCGATGTGCCCCGGGCTAAATCGCGGCCATAGCAGATTCCGCAAACCCCGCCCTTGCTTTCGCAGGTCAGCACTGAGCGGATCAGTAGCTGATCCATCCCGGCCTTTTCGGCTGCATCGACTTCGGCTTCCCCCAATACCGCGCCGGCAGCGAACAACTTTTTGCCAGTCACAAGGTCCATCACCGTTTTCGCCGAAGATCGACCCAAGATGCGTTCGGACAGGGGCACGATGATGTCGCCGCCTTCCAAAACTTCCTTGACCGTGATGCCCTTGGTTGTGCCGCAATCGTTTTCGACGATGATGCAGTCCTGGGCCACATCCACCAGACGCCGGGTAAGATATCCAGAGTTGGCTGTTTTCAGAGCCGTATCAGCCAAGCCTTTGCGCGCCCCGTGGGTGGAGTTGAAGTACTCCAACACCGACAAGCCTTCTTTGAAGTTCGAAATAATCGGGGTTTCAATGATTTCTCCCGACGGCTTGGCCATCAGGCCGCGCATGCCGGCCAACTGTTTCATTTGAGCGGCGGAGCCCCGGGCCCCGGAATCCGCCATCATGAACACCGAATTGGATTGTTTATAGCGGCCCGTTTTGGGATCGATCTGGTTGGCCGTATCGGCGATCCCAGCCATCATTACCTCGGCCACCTTGTCCGTCGATTGGGACCAAGCATCAATGACCTTGTTGTATTTTTCGCCCTGGGTGATCAGACCGTCCGAATACTGCTGTTCATATTCTTTCACCAAATTCTGGGCCTTGGCCACCACTTCTCCCTTCGACGGCGGAATGACCATGTCGCCCTTGCCAAAAGAAATGCCGGCTCGGGTGGAGAACCTGAACCCCAGCTGCATGATGTGGTCGGCAAACAGCACCGTCTCTTTTTGTCCGCAGTGGCGGTAAATCACGTCGATGACATGGGTGATCGCCTTTTTCGACATCAACTGATTGACCAGCTCGAATTTCAATGCCGGATTGCGCGGCAATTCTTTCGCCAGGAACATCCGACCCGGCGTGGAATCAACCAGCTCGGTAACGGGCTTGCCCTTTTCATCGACGGTCTCAAACCGCGCCTTGATTTTGGCGTGCAGACTGACCGCCCCTGATTCCAAGCCCATTTCGATTTCGGATAGGTTGCCGAAGGCCATGCCTTCGCCGATCTCCTTGTCCCGCATCAGCGTCATGTAATACAGACCCAAGACGATATCCTGCGAGGGTACAATGATGGGCTTGCCGTTGGCGGGGCTGAGGATGTTGTTGGTGGACATCATCAAAACCCGTGCTTCCAATTGGGCTTCCAGACTCAAGGGAACGTGGACCGCCATTTGATCGCCATCGAAATCGGCATTGAACGCTGCGCACACCAGGGGATGTAGCTGGATTGCTTTGCCTTCGATCAGCACCGGCTCGAACGCCTGGATGCCCAAACGGTGCAATGTCGGCGCACGGTTCAGCATTACGGGGTGCTCGCGGATGACTTCTTCCAGAATATCCCAAACTTCGGGCAGCTCTTTTTCCACCAGCTTCTTCGCCATTTTGATGGTGGCGGCCATGCCTTTGAGCTCAAGTTTTGAATAAATGAACGGCTTGAACAGCTCCAATGCCATCTTCTTTGGCAAGCCGCATTGGTGCAGCATCAAATTTGGCCCCACCACAATGACCGACCGACCTGAGTAATCGACGCGCTTGCCTAAGAGGTTTTGGCGGAAACGACCCTGTTTGCCTTTCAACATATCTGAAAGGGATTTCAGCGGGCGCTTGTTGGCACCGGTGATGACTCTGCCGCGGCGGCCGTTGTCGAACAGCGCGTCCACGGCTTCTTGGAGCATACGCTTTTCATTTCGGACGATGATGTCCGGCGCCCGTAACTCGATCAGACGCTTCAAGCGATTGTTGCGGTTGATAACCCGCCGATATAAATCGTTCAGATCCGACGTGGCAAAGCGGCCACCATCCAGCGGCACCAAAGGGCGCAAATCCGGCGGCAATACTGGGACAATGGTCAGAATCATCCATTCCGGGCGATTCTTGGACCCGACGAACGCTTCAACCAGTTTCAGGCGCTTGCCCAATTTTTTGGGCTTCACGACGGAAGTGGTTTCCGCAATTTCCGTACGGATCGCTTCTTGTTCCGCTTCTAGGTCGATGCTTTCCAGCATTTCGCGGATGGCTTCCGCGCCAATCCCTGCGCGGAAAGCATCGGCCCCATATTCGTCTTGGGCTTCGATGAATTCCTGATCGGACAGCAATTGCCGAGTCTTCAGCGGCGTCAGACCCGGTTCGATCACCACGTAGTTTTCGAAATACAGGATGCGTTCCAGATTCTTCAAGGTCATATCCAGCAGCAAACCGATGCGGCTGGGTAAAGATTTCAGGAACCAAATGTGGGCCACCGGCGAGGCCAATTCGATGTGACCCATGCGTTCGCGACGGACGTTCGACAGGGTGACCTCGACCCCGCATTTCTCGCACGTGATCCCCCGGTATTTCATCCGCTTGTATTTGCCGCACAGGCATTCGTAATCTTTGATCGGGCCAAAGATTCGGGCGCAGAACAGCCCATCACGTTCAGGCTTGAACGTGCGGTAGTTGATGGTTTCTGGCTTTTTGATTTCGCCGAAAGACCATGAGCGAATGCGCTCAGGGCTAGCGATCGAAATTTTAATTTGGTCGAACGACTGGGCCGGAGCTACCTGACCGAAGACCTTCATCAAATCGTTCATTCAATTCTTCTCCTTGTCACTTCAAGCGGCGTGAATGCCGGGGCCACAAGATGATCGCTAATAATCGCGCTGGCTGAGCTCGACGTTGAGACCCAGAGCTTTGAGTTCCTTGACCAATACGTTAAAGGATTCCGGGATACCGGCTTCAAACGTATCGTCGCCCCGAACGATGGCCTCGTAGACCTTTGTTCGGCCGGCCACGTCATCGGATTTGACGGTCAGCATTTCTTGGAGGGTATAGGCGGCGCCATAGGCTTGGAGTGCCCACACCTCCATTTCTCCAAATCGTTGACCGCCGAATTGGGCTTTGCCGCCCAAGGGCTGCTGGGTCACCAAGCTGTACGGGCCGATGGATCGGGCGTGGATTTTGTCATCCACCAAGTGGTGAAGCTTCAGCATATAGATGTAACCGACTGTAACTTGACGATCAAACACTTCGCCGGTGCGGCCATCGATGACCGTGCTTTGCCCCGACGAATGAAGGCCGGCACGTTCCAGCATTTCGACGATGTCCCGCTCCCGTGCCCCATCAAACACCGGGCTGGCAACCGGGACGCCTTTGCGTAGATTTTCCGCAAGCTCCAGAGTGTCTTTTTCCGAAAGCTTGGAAACCTCTTTACCGTGTTGGTCGTTCTCATAGACCGTTTTGAGCGTGGAACGCAGTTCGTCCAATTTCGCGCCGCGTTTGACTTTATCTACCAACTCGCCGATTTGGCGGCCGATGCCGGCGGTGGCCCAACCCAAATGGGTTTCCAAAATCTGACCGACGTTCATGCGGGACGGTACGCCCAGGGGGTTCAAAACGATGTCCACTGGGGTTCCGTCTTCCAAATACGGCAAGTCTTCGATGGGCAGGATTTTTGAAATCACGCCCTTGTTGCCGTGACGCCCGGCCATTTTGTCGCCGGGTTGCAGCTTGCGTTTCACCGCGACGAAAACTTTGACCATTTTCATCACGCCAGGAAGCAATTCATCCCCGCGCTGGAGCTTGTCCACCTTGTTTTCGAACCGCGCCTGCAAGAACCCAGTCGCTTCGTCGTATTGCTTCTTGATGCGTTCAATGGTCGCCATGACTTCGGCATCCTTCAGGCCGAACTGCCACCACTGACCGTGGCTGAGTTCTTCCAGCATCCCTTCGGTGATTTTTCCACCTGTTTTGACGCCCCTTGGCCCCGAAACAATGACCCGGTTCAACAACAGCGTTTTCAGACGGTCAAAGGTGTTGCGTTTCAGAATGCGAATCTCGTCCTCGCGATCCTTGGCCAAGCGTTCAATTTCGTCCCGTTCGATCGCCATGGCGCGCTCGTCCTTGTCGACTCCGTGGCGGGAAAAGACCCGGACCTCGACCACGGTGCCGCTGACCCCCGGCGGAAGTTTCAGAGACGTGTCGCGGACATCGGAGGCCTTTTCGCCAAAAATCGCGCGCAGAAGTTTTTCTTCTGGCGTCATCGGCGATTCGCCCTTTGGCGTGATCTTGCCCACCAAAATGTCGCTGGGGTGAACCTCGGCGCCGATGTAAACGATCCCCGCTTCGTCGAGATTGCGAAGGGCTTCTTCGCCGACATTGGGAATGTCCCGAGTGATTTCTTCCTGGCCCAACTTGGTGTCCCGGGCCATGACCTCGAACTCTTCGATATGGATCGAAGTGAACACGTCGTCGCGGACGATGCGTTCCGAAATCAGGATGGAGTCTTCAAAATTGTAGCCACCCCAAGGCATGAACGCGACCAGCACGTTACGACCAAGGGCCAATTCGCCCAAATCGGTGGACGGACCATCGGCGATGATGTCGCCCTTTTTCACCACATCGCCCACGCGCACCAAAGGACGCTGGTTGATGCAAGTATTTTGGTTCGACCGCTGATATTTGCGCAGATTGTAAATGTGGACGCCGGACTGGCTCGACTCTGCGTCCTCGGTGGCGCGAATGACAATGCGCTTGGCATCAACTTGTTCGATCTCGCCTGTGCGGCCAGCGATGATGGCGACGCCAGAATCCCGGGCCACCACGTCTTCCATGCCGGTACCCACCAATGGCGCTTCGGCCTTGATCAGCGGCACCGCTTGGCGCTGCATGTTCGATCCCATCAAAGCCCGATTAGCGTCATCGTTTTCCAGGAACGGGATCAACGCCGCAGCAACCGACACCAATTGCTTTGGTGAGACGTCCACGTAATCCAGGTTTTCGGGCGGTGTCATCACGAAATCGCCCGCAGCCCGGGAGCTCACCAAGTCCTCGGTGAACTTGCCTTTGCCATCCAGTGGCGCGTTGGACTGGGCGATGGTGTAGCGGCCCTCCTCCATGGCAGACATGTAGCTCATGTCGTCGGTGACTTTTCCCTTGTCGACCCGTCGATAAGGGGTTTCGATAAACCCGTATTTCGAAACCTTGGCATAGGTGGCCAAGCTGTTGATCAGGCCAATGTTTGGGCCTTCCGGGGTTTCAACCGGGCAAATACGCCCATAATGGGTGGGGTGCACGTCGCGGACTTCAAAGCCCGCGCGCTCGCGCGTCAGGCCACCCGGCCCCAACGCCGACAGACGACGCTTGTGAGTGATTTCGCTCAACGGGTTAGTCTGATCCATGAACTGGCTGAGCTGGCTGGAGCCGAAAAATTCGCGCACCGCCGCCGCCGCAGGTTTGGCATTGATCAAATCGTGGGGAACCACGGTATCGATCTCCACCGAGCTCATGCGCTCGCGGATCGCCCGTTCCATGCGCAGCAGACCAATGCGATATTGATTTTCCAACAGCTCGCCCACCGATCGCACCCGGCGATTGCCAAGGTGATCGATGTCGTCGATTTCGCCCCGGCCATCTTTCAAGTTAACCAGGGTTTTCACCACGGCCAAAATGTCGGGGGCACGCAGGCTGCGCACATGATCCGGTGTATCCAGCTGTAAACGGGAATTCATTTTCACCCGACCCACTGCCGACAGGTCATAGCGTTCGGACGGTTGAATCAACACGTCGGTTTCTTTGACCCAATGGGTGCCGCCGGTCAGGCCGCGACGGGAATCACCGCCGGAAACCACCAGCTTGACCCAGCCATCGGCCACATCCATGACCCAAGCCAGCCCGTCCACGTCGGTCTTTACCAACGCGGCGACCACTTTGGCCTTGGGGTCAGGATCAAGGCGCGCACCTACTTCGGCCAGGCCCATCGTCGCCGGGCTCAGAAACATGTCGTAGAACAGGTTTTCCGCCGTCTCCACCGTGGGCGGCTCACCCGGGCGCATGACCCGGTAAATTTCCACCAGAGCTTTTTCCTTTGACGTGGCTTTGTCTACCGCCAAGGTATTGCGGATATAGGCCCCGACATTGATGTGATCCACGTCCAACGTATCAACCCGAGTGACGCCGGCCTCTTCCAAGGCAGCGATGGATTCTTGGGTCAACTCATCACCGGCTTCCACATAAATTTCACCGGTTTCTTCGTTGACAATGTCCCGGGCCACAAAGCGGCCAATCAGGTCGGCAGACGGAAGCAAAACTTCCTTCAGGCCGCCTTCCACCAATTTGCGGCCCAATCGCGTAGTCATCTTGGTCCCGGCCTCGGCCACCACTTTGCCGTTCTTGGCGTTGATTAAATCCATGACTAATTTCAGGCCACGCATACCTTCAGGGTCAAACGCCGTGCGCCAACCTTTTTTGTCGCGCTTGATCGGGATCCAGTCGTAGTAGTGCTCCATCATGTCTTCGGCGGACATGCCAAGGGCAAACAACAGCGTCGTCACCGGCAACTTGCGGCGGCGGTCGATACGCACATGGACAATGTCCTTGGCATCGAATTCAAAATCCAGCCAGCTGCCGCGATAGGGAATGATGCGGGCGGTAAACAGCAACTTGCCCGACGAATGGGTCTTGCCCCGGTCGTGATCGAAGAACACCCCAGGGGACCGGTGCATCTGGCTGACGATCACACGCTCGGTACCGTTCACGATGAACGTGCCGTATTGGGTCATCAACGGCATGTCGCCCATGTAGACATCTTGTTCCTTGACGTTCAGCATGTTGCGGGCGCCGGTGTTCGGGTCGACTTCGAACACCACAAGGCGCAGGGTGGCCTTTAACGGCGCCCCGTAATTCATCCCCCGTTGTTGGCATTCCTCCACGTCATATTTCGGCTCTTCCAGTTCGTAGTCCACGAATTCTAAAGACGCCGTTCCGGAGAAATCCGAAATCGGGAAAACCGATTTGAAAACGCCCTGCAACCCGGCGTCTTTGCGCTCGGCGGTCAAGAGACCGCTTTGCAAGAATTGGTCGTAGGAGCTTTTCTGCACCTCGATCAGATTCGGCATCGGCACCGTAGATTGGATGCGGCCAAAGGACCGGCGGACTCGCTTACGGCCAGTGAACGAAAGTGACATGCTTATTCCTCATTCATCGTCGAACATCGGTGGCCCTGGTAAAAAGGCCATAACGGCGCGAAAAGGCCGCCCCAGAAACCCTGCAGCAGCCTTATCGGGGAGATCCCCGCATCACTTCAATTCGACCGTGGCGCCCGCTGCTTCAAGCTTCTCTTTGAACTTCTCCGCGTCTTCCTTCGAAGCGCCTTCTTTCACCGCCTTCGGTGCTGCTTCCACCAAATCCTTGGCTTCCTTCAGCCCCAATCCGGTAATGGCGCGCACTTCCTTGATGACGTTGATTTTCTTTTCGCCAAAATTGGTCAGCATGACGTCGAAAGAATCTTGTTCTTCCGCCGCTGCTTCGCCGCCGCCGGCTGCTGCTGCAACCGCCACCGGGGCCGCGGCGGAAACACCCCATTTTTCTTCCAGCATTTTTGAAAGCTCGGCGGCTTCCATCACCGTCAGCTTGGAAAGGTCTTTTGCAATCTGTTCCAGATTGTCTGCCATGTCTTGATCTCCTTAGGTCATAAAAATCCAATTAAACAAATAAAATTTGCGTTTGGATGCGTTTAGCCTGTATCGCCATAAGCGCCCATCACCCGGGCGAGTTGCCCGGCTGGTGCGGCAAGTACGCCCGCGATCCGTGTCGCAGGGGTGTTGACCAGCGCCGCCAGTGTCGCCCGAATCTCGTCCAGTGACGGCAAGGCCGCCAAGGCTTGCACACCGGCTTCGTCCAGCCGGTCTTCACCCATGGCACCGCCAATCACGACCAAGTTTTCATTGGTCTTGGCGAACTCCACCACCACCTTCGCCGGTGCCACCACATCATCGGAAAATGCGATGGCCGTCGGCCCAACAAACATGTCGGCAATCCCGGCGTATTGCGTTCCCTCCAACGCCAGCTTCGTCAGGCGGTTCTTGGTGACGCGCAATTGCGCCCCCGCTTCCCGCATCCGGTTTCTCAAATCGTTCATTTCCAAAACGTTCAGGCCGCTGAAGTGGGCAACAACAATGACGTTTGCCCCACTTACAATTTCCTTCATCTTTGTGATGAACGCCTCTTTCTCTGCCCGGTCCACGTTCCGTCTCCGTCTGAGAGGTCGATCCAGTGCTTCCACCACATCGGCCCAGTTGCGTTCAGGCCAAAGGATTATCCCAAAGCCCCTTAAACGCCTGTCCCAGAGGTATCGCATCACCAAAAAGGAAACCGCCTTTCAAGCGTGCTCTACCCCCCGTCTATGCAGGTTCGATTAAGCGAGCCCCTTAAAACTTGGGCCAGCGCCTGCAGTCTCGGACAGGTCGAAGACCCGAGCCTAAGCTCTTGGTCTTCATTCCCACCGCACGGCACCAGGGCCGCCCGGTGAATTCACAAAACTTCGCCTCGGATGCCCTATGCATCCGCACGCGTGCTACCGCCTGAATGGCCAAACGCGGAGGTTTCTACCCACACTCCCGGACCATGGGTCGACGTCAGCGCGAAGCGCTTTAAATATGTCCCTTTCGCGCCCGTGGGCCGGGCTTTCAACACGGCACCGACAAAGGCGTTCAGATTTTCCAGGATCGCCTCGACGGAAAAACTCGCCTTGCCGATCCCAGCATGAATAATGCCCCCCTTTTCGACGCGGAATTCCACCTGGCCACCCTTGGCGGCTTTCACCGCCGCTGCCACATCCATCGTCACCGTGCCCAGCTTGGGGTTCGGCATCAGACCGCGCGGACCCAACACACGCCCCAGCTTGCCCACCACCGCCATCATGTCAGGGGTGGCGATGCACCGGTCGAAATCCATGGCCCCCGCTTGGATTTTTTCAGCCAGGTCGTCGCCACCAACAAGATCGGCGCCAGCTTTCTTGGCTTCATCAATCTTGGCGCCCTTGGCGAACACCGCAACGCGCACGGTCTTGCCTGACCCTTGCGGCAAATTCACCACGCCGCGCACCATTTGGTCCGCGTGTTTGGGATCAACACCCAAATTCATTGCCACTTCGATGGTCTCGTCAAATTTTGACGTGGCCGCGCCCTTGATCAGCTTTACGGCCTCTTCGGCGTCGTAATTCCGATCATGGTCCAAATTTGTTTGCGCGTCGCTTTTTTGGCGCTTTGTACGTTTTCCAGACATAGGTTACTCCTGAACCTCCAAACCCATCGACCGGGCCGATCCGGCAATAATTTTCATCGCCTGATTGATGTCACCCGTGTTCAAGTCTTCAATTTTTTCCTCGGCGATTTCTCGCAATTGAGCTTGGGTGACCGTTCCCACCGGTTCGTCATCCCGGCCCGGTTCGGTAGATCCCTTTTCAATTTTCGCAGCACGCTTCAGGAAGAACGATGCGGGCGGCTTGCTAGTGGTAAATGTAAACGACTTGTCAACATAGACCGTGACCACCGTAGGGATCGGCACCCCGGCGTCCAAACTTTGGGTGGAATCGTTGAAGGCCCGGCAAAAATCCATGATATTCAATCCGCGCTGACCCAATGCCGGACCGATTGGCGGAGACGGACTGGCCTGACCGGCCGGAACCTGAAGTTTGATATAGCCATCGATTTTCTTCGCCATTTTTTTAGACCTTTTCCACCTGGGCGTATTCCAGTTCCACCGGAGTAGCCCGGCCAAAAATTGACACCGCCACTTTCAGGCGGGCTCGTTCTTCATCGACATCTTCCACGTGGCCGTTGAACGACGTAAATGGGCCGTCGCACACCCGCACTTGCTCCCCAATTTCAAACGTCACCAGTGGCTTCGGCCGCTCAACACCCTCTTTCACTTGGTGCATAATGCGGTCGGCTTCGGCTTGCGAAATCGGAACAGCCGTATCTCCGCTGCCCAAAAACCCGGTCACCTTCGGGATGTTCTTGATGAGATGGTACGATTCCTCGTTGTATTCCATTTTCACCATGACGTATCCCGGAAAAAACTTTCTCTCCGAGTTAATTTTTCGACCCCGCCGAACCTCTACGACTTCCTCCAACGGCACCGAGACTTCTTCGATCAAATCGCTGAACCCACCCGATTGGACCTTTTCTTCGATCGCCGCCGCCACCTTTTTCTCAAAGCCCGAATAAACGTGGACGATATACCAATGTATGGCCAACGAACTTTAACCCCCTAGGCCAAGAACTAGGCGAACCACAGACGCCCAGATTTGATCGACCAGCAAAAAGAACATGGACGCGATGAACACCATGATGAAAACCATGACCACCGATACGCCTAATTCCTTGCGCGATGGCCAGGTGACTTTTGATGTTTCCTGCCGCACCTGCTGGATAAATTCGCCTGGGGAAGTTTTTGCCATATCGCTACTCTGATCCGTTTTGATCCGTTTTGATCCGTCTAATCTGACCCGCCCGCAAAGCGGTCCAGACCCTCTAACATTTTGGCAGGAGTGGCAGGGGTCGAACCCGCAACCCCCGGTTTTGGAGACCGGTGCTCTACCAATTGAGCTACACTCCTAAACCTTTTGAGCCCTCCCGCGGCGACCTCCTGAAATTCCTTTATTCCACGACCTTGGCGACGACGCCGGCGCCAACGGTTCGACCACCTTCGCGGATGGCAAAGCGCAGACCTTCGTCCATGGCGATCGGCACGATCAGCTCAACATCCATGCTTACGTTGTCACCCG
>Ga0315336_1004820_pt1 | contig 15448 bp, 9 predicted proteins | sample ASW5metaG_FD_204512 | JGI IMG/M metagenome (GOLD analysis project Ga0315336, IMG submission 204512) | Ammonia-oxidizing marine archaeal communities from Monterey Bay, California, United States - ASW #5 | ecosystem: Environmental > Aquatic > Marine > Intertidal zone | place: USA: California...
TGCTCGACCGCATGTCGATCGCGCGCGGCGAAATCCTGCGCTGGCCGCGCACCGGCGAAAGCGGCGCGGCAGCCAAGCGCAGCCGGGCGCTCAGTAATGCGTTCGCGATTCCGAAACTGACCGTCCGCTGGCAGACGCTGGAAAGCAGCGAGCGCAGTCTCGCGGGGGTGCAGACGGTCGAGGCGCGCAACAGCGCCGAGGAAGCGCAGGTCATTGCGCTGCTGGCGCGCGAGGCGCTCGAAGACCCCGATCAGCGGGTGGCGATCGTCACGCCGGACCGGTCTCTGGCAACTCGCATCTCGGCTCATCTGAAACGCTGGGAAATCCAGGTCGACGACACGGCCGGCCAGCCTCTGGCAAAGCTGCCGCAAGGCGTGTTTTTTCTGAACCTGCTGGCGGCGGTTGCCGACGGTTTTCCTCCGGCTGAATTTCTCGCTCTGCTCAAACACCCGCTGGTGCAACGCGGCGAAGACCGGCTTTTATGGCTCGACCATGTCCGCAAGCTCGATCTGCTGCTCCGCGGACCGCGCCCGGCGCCGGGGCTGACGGGCATTGACGCGCTGCTGAGGGCGGAGAATCACCGGACGAAGAAATTGCGCGCTGCGATCACGCCTTGGTGGAAATCGACCCGCACGATGTTCGAGCCGATCGCGACGCTTTTTGCAGCGCCGCTCGACTGGCCGAAGCTTCTCGACCAGCTGCGGCAACTCGCCGAGACTTTGACCGATGGAGCGATCTGGGCTGGCCCGGGCGGTCGGGAACTGGCCGACCTGTTGGCGAAGCTGCAGATCCGCGCCGAAATGGGCCCGATCCGCATCAAGGCGAATGAACTGCCCGGCTATTTCGAGACTCTGATGGCCGAAATCTCGGTGCGCCCGCCTTATGGTGGTCATCCACGCATCGCGCTTTACGGACTGCTGGAAGCGCGTCTGCAACAGTCGGAACTGGTGATCTGCTGCGGCCTGAACGAGGGTAGCTGGCCGCAGGCGATTACGCCCGATCCCTGGCTAGCGCCAATGATCCGCAAGTCGCTCGGTCTGCCGGCGCAGGAACGGCAGATCGGCCTGTCCGCCCACGATCTGGTCGGCGCGATGGGCGCAAAGAAGGTCATTCTGTCCCGAGCGCACCGGGATGATTCCGGCCCCGCTATTGCCTCGCGCTTTCTGCTGCGGCTGAAGGGCATGTGCGGCGACAATCTGAAAGAACATCCGCAGGCCCGCGCGTGGCTCTCCGCGATCGACCAGCCGGAACGCGAACCCCAGCCTTATGCGCGCCCCGCGCCCTTGCCGAGCAGGGAGCAGCGCCATGTCCCGATTTCGGTGACCCAGGTCGACAGCCTGATCGCTGATCCTTATTCTTTCTATGCGAAAAAAATCATGGGTTTCGCCTCGCTCGACATGATCGACGCCGACCCGAGCGCAGCCTGGCGCGGGACGATCATCCACGATATTCTCGAACAATGGGCCAAGCAGGACAATTACGCACCTGCGGCGTTGCGCGAGAGGGCACAGGCCTTCCTCAATGACCCCGGCCTCCACCCGCTGATGCGCAGCCTGTGGGCGCCGCGTCTGCTTGAAGGGCTTGCCTGGATCGCCGATACGCTCGCCGAAAGCGGCAAGGCGGGTCGCGAACCGCTTGCCTCGGAAATTTACGGCAAGGCCGAGATCGCCGGTATCGAACTGTCCGGCATCGCCGACCGGATCGATCGAATGCCGGATGGCGGTCTCGCTATCGTCGATTACAAGACCGGCGGCGCGCCGAGCAACAAGGCGGTCGCCGAAGGCTATAATCTGCAGCTTGGCCTGCTCGCTGCCATCGCCGAACTGGGTGGTTTCAAGGATATCGAAGGCGAGGCGGTGGCCTTCGAATATTGGTCGCTCGCGAAAAAGGGCGGCACCGACGATTTCGGCTATATCCGCTCGCCGACTAAGGGGCGCGGCGACAATATCATTCCCGCCGATGCGATGGTCGACCACGCCGTCGCCCGGTTCAACGAGGCGGCGGATCTATATCTCTCGGGCTCGGAACCGATGACCGCCAAGCTGCATCCGGAATATGCCCGCTATGCCGATTATGACCAGCTGATGCGGCTCGAGGAATGGTATGGTCGCGCGCCGGCGGAGGTCCCGGATCATGAGTAGCAGCAAACCAAAAATATTTCCGCTCAAGGACCGGCAGATCGATGCGGTCGAGCCGGAGACCAATATCTGGCTCAGCGCCTCGGCCGGTACCGGCAAGACCCAGGTCCTGACCGCGCGGGTGTTTCGCCTGCTGCTGACGGAAAAAGTCGATCCCGAGCATATTCTCTGCCTGACCTTCACCAAGGCGGGGGCCGCGGAAATGGCGGAACGGATCAACCGGCAGCTGGCCGCCTGGGTGCGGATGGACGACACCAGACTGGCCAGCGATCTTGCCGCAATCGGTGCATCGACCGGACCGGAAACCAGAGACCGCGCGCGGACATTATTTGCCCGCGTGCTCGATGCGCAGGGCGGTGGGTTGCGGATCATGACGATCCACGGCTTTTGCCAGTCTTTGCTCGCGTCCTTTCCGGAAGAGGCCGGTATCGCCTCGATGTTCAAGCCAATCGAAGCGCGCGACCAGAAAATATTGGCGCGCGAAGCTTTGGGTGATTTGCTGCTCGAGGAAGAGCGGGCAGGGCGTCCGCAGATTATCGAGGCGATCCAGCGTCTAAGCGTCCGGATGGGCGAAGAGGCGACCGAACAATTTCTGATGGCCTGCGCGGCCAAGGCCGATGCGATGGAAGGGCTGGCTACTGGCATATTGCCTTTTGTCCGCGGGCTGCTCGGCCTGCCGATTGACGGCGATGCACAGTCATGGCTGGCGGATCGCTGCAGCGACGAAGCGATAGACCTCCGCGCGATCACCTTATTGCGCGATGCGATGGCAGAATCGGGCGGCAAGAAGGAGCAGGAACGGCAATTGGCGATCCGCCTCTGGCTGACGCTCAATCCGCAGGAGCGCGCTGTTGGCTTGGCCGATGTTCATCTGGCCTGGGCCACCAAGACCACCGGCGCACCGCCCAAGCCAACCAAGGGCCTGTTAAAAGCCCTGCCGGACTATGATTTCATTGCCGGCTCTCTGTTCGAGTGGAGCAATGGCCTGCTCGAAAAAGCAGTCCTGTTCGAATATGCCGACCTGTTCGCGGGCGCACTGGAAGCGGGACGCGCTTTCTACCATCGCTATGCCGATGCCAAGAGGCTGCATGGCGTCGTCGATTTTGACGACATGATCCGGATGACTGCCCGGCTCCTGCAGAAAAGCGATATGGCGGCGTGGATCCGCTACAAGCTCGACCAGCGCACCGATCATATATTGATCGACGAAGCGCAGGATACCAATGTCGCGCAATGGGATATCGTCCGGGCGCTTGCCGGCGAGTTTTTTGCCGGCATGGGCGTCAATCCGGAACGGCACCGGACCCTGTTCACGGTGGGCGATTTCAAGCAGGCGATATTCGGCTTTCAGGGCACCAGCCCGCATAATTATGCCAATGCGCGAACCGAATTTTTTGCGCTGGCAGAGGCATCGGAACAGCCCTTCGGTGATCTGTCGCTGGACCGCAGCTTCCGTTCGACACCGCCGATCCTGGAAGTGGTCGATGCAACGCTGGAGCAGATCAGTCACGAGCAATTGGGGCTGACCGACCGGATACCCGAACATCGCAGCAATTATCTAGATGCCAGCGGCAGCGTAACTTTGTGGAAGCCGATTGCCAACACAAGCGACGGTGATGACGAGGACGAGGAATCCTGGGCCAGCGAAGAAAAACGCGTCTTTGCCCAGCAATTGGCGGTGCAGATCAAGCAATGGCTGTCGCCGGAAAATCCGCTCTGGCTGGATCGCGAAAACCGGGCGCTGCAACCGAAAGACATATTGATATTGGTGAGCAAGCGCGACGAACTGAGCGCGCTGATCGTCGCTCGCCTGTTTGCCGAAAAGGTTCCGGTCGCCGGGATCGACCGTATCCGCCTGAATCAACCGTTGGTCGTGCAGGACTTGCTGGCAGCGATCCGCTTCGTGCTGCAGCCGAATGATGATCTCAATCTCGCCAGCTTGGCTGTCTCGCCGCTGCTCGGCTGGACGCAAGAGGATCTGCTGGCGCGCGGACATCGCGGCAAGGCCAACGGCGAGAAAAGCCTATGGGAATTTTTGCGCAGACAGGACGGGCTGGGCGAGCATATAAAACCGTTGCAGCAATTGCTGGCGATGGCCGATTTCAACACACCCTATCAGTTTCTCGAGACGATATTATCCGGGCCGATGCAGGGCAGGCGCAAATTGCTGGCCCGCCTCAGCCATGCAGCGGTGGACCCGCTCGACGAACTGCTGGCGACCGCTCTCGCCTTTGAGCGGGACCATATCCCGACCCTGCAGGGGTTTCTCGACTGGTTCGACCGCGGCGATGTCGAAATCAAGCGCGAGCAGGTCGAGGGCGGCAATGAAGTGCGCCTGATGACCGTCCATGGCGCAAAGGGATTGCAGGCGCCGCTGGTGATCCTCGCCAATGCGACCTTTGATCCGGCGAGCAAAAAAAGCGGCGGTTTCAGCATCAAACTGGGCGAGGGGACCGGTCGCGAACTGGAATATCCGGTTGTCCCGGTCCGCAAGGCGGAGCGCGTCGGCATATTGGCTGAACATGCCGCCTATGCCGACAAGGTCGCGATGGAGGAACATTGGCGGCTGCTTTACGTCGCGATGACCCGGGCGGAAGAACATCTGGTCGTTGCCGGCGTGCTCGGACCCAGAGCGAAAGGCGAAGTGCCGGAACTGAGCTGGTATGGGGCGATGGAGCGCGGTCTGACGGCCTTGGGCAGCGAATGGCGCGAAGATCCGGACTGGCAGGCTGTGCGGGAATATCGGACGGAGAGCCGGAACAGGCCCGCTGCACCGGCGGCTCCCGAACGGGCTGCTGACGGGGCAGGGGATCATGTGCCGCCACCGGACTGGCTGTTCCGGGCTGCTCCGGAAGAATCCCGCCCGCCGCGCCCACTGACGCCCTCGCATCTCGGCCCCGATGATGCCAGCAACCCGCCACCGGACCTGACCATGCGCGACGCTGCCGAACGAGGCATATTGCTGCACAGCCTGTTCCAGCGATTGCCGAATATCGGCCCGGAACGCCGGATGGATGTCGCCGACCGCTGGCTGGAAAAGCAGAAGCAGATCGCCGATCCGGCCCGCCGTGCAGAGATCATCAAGACGGTTCTGGCAGTGATGGACAATCCGATATGGTCCGCTCTATTTGCCCCGGAAAGTCTGGCGGAGGCACCAATTGCTGCGGTTGTCGGCGAACATGTCATTTCGGGTACGGTCGACCGCTTGCTGATCACCGACGATCATATCTATGTCGTCGATTTCAAAACCGGCCGCCGGGTACCCGATAATGCCGAACAGGCGCCTGTCGCCTATCTCCGGCAGATGGCGGCCTATGTCGCCGCGCTGGAAAAGATATTTCCGGATCGGCCGATCAAGGCGGGTCTGCTCTACTCGCACGGCCCGCAAATGCTGGAGCTATCCCCGGATTTGATCGAGCGGCACAAGCCCGGCTTTGAGCCGATATGAAAATCCTTTCCGCTACTGCGCTTGAGCAGAAGGCCGACCATACCTAAATAGAGCAAGAACAATTGGAGATTCGTTATGGCTACCAAAGCAATTACCGACGCAAGTTTTGAAGGCGATGTCCTGAAGGCGGACGGCCCCGTGCTCGTCGATTTCTGGGCAGAATGGTGCGGTCCGTGCAAAATGATCGGCCCCGCGCTGGAAGAAATCAGCGATGAGCTGGTGGGCAAGGTGACCATTGCCAAGCTCAACATCGATGACAGCCCGGATGCGCCTGCCAAATATGGCGTGCGCGGCATTCCGACCATGATCCTGTTTAACAACGGTGCGCCGGTTGAAACCAAGGTTGGCGCGGCTCCGAAAAGCCAGCTCAAGCAATGGCTTGAGCAGTCGCTGCCCGCTTAAGTCTTGAAAATATCCCCGAGCCGCTCGGCTGCTTCGTCCCAGAGTTTCGGTGACGAAGCGCCGAGTAGCCCTTTTCTGCGATCCGCAGGACGATAATCCGAACCATCCCAGCGCGCGCATTTGCCGCCGGCTTCGTTGAGAAACAACACGCCCGACGCATGGTCCCAGGGCAGGGTGCGCTTGAACACCGAAAGATGGTTGGTTCCCTGCACCAGCCGCGGATATTGCTCGGCGGCGCAACGCGGAATGTCGACAATCTCGTAATAGGGTTCGGCAGCGGCCAATAGAGTTTCTCGTTCTTCGTCCGTCATGAACCCGGTCGCCAGCGCGGCTACCGGTCTGTCCGGATGATCTGACGGCACCGTGACCCGATCTCCATTGATAAAGGCGCCGCCATTTTTGTCGGCATGGCAGATGCGCCCGGTCAATGGATCGTAAAGCCAGCCTGCCATGGTTTCATTCTGCTCGACCAGCGCGATCATGATCCCGAATGGCGCTCGCCCAGCAGCATAATTGCCCGTGCCGTCGATCGGATCAATGATGCAGACCTGTCCTTCGGCGAGTTGATCCACGACTGATTCATCGGCGGCAAAGGCTTCCTCTCCGACAATCTTGGTTGCCGGTAGCAATGCGGTAAGCGCCCCGGCGATATATTCTTCGCTGAGCTTGTCCGCGACCGTCACCAGATCGCCGGGCGTCTTTTCGTCAATCTGGTGCGATTTCAGGTTCTGATAATAAGGCAGCACAATATCGCGCGACGCGTTTTCGATAATGTCGAGAACGGGCTGATAGAGACTGTGCAAGGGCTTAACTCCTGTAGTCGGCGTTGATATCAATATAGCCGTGGGTCAGATCACAAGTCCAGACCGTTGCTTTTCCCTGTCCCAGGCCAATGTCGACGGCAATATCGATCTCTTTGCCTTTGAGATGCTCGGCCACCGGTGCCTCGTCATAATCCGGCACGACCAGGCCTTCGCGCGCCACGGTGACGCCGCCAAAGCCGATCGCAAGCCGGTCGCGATCCGCCGGTGCGCCGGCCTTGCCGACGGCCATCACCACCCGGCCCCAATTGGCGTCTTCCCCGGCAATGGCGGTCTTGACCAGAGGAGAATTGGCGATCGAAAGGGCAATGCGCTTGGCGCTGTCATCGCTTTCCGCTCCGGACACCGCAATTTCGATAAATTTGCTCGCGCCTTCGCCATCGCGGACCACAAGATGCGCCAGTTGCATGCACAGATCGGCGAGGGCCGACTGAAAGGCATCGGCGCCGTCGTCATCGAAGGAGGTCAGGGCAGGGGCTGCGTTCTTGCCCGTGGCAAAGGCCAGCACCGTATCGCTGGTCGATGTATCGCTGTCGACGGTGATGCAATTGAAGCTCTTGCCGGTTGCCGCGCTCAGCATGTCCTGCAGCAGGCCGGCGTCTACCGTTGCATCGGTGAAAATATAGCCGAGCATCGTCGCCATATCCGGGGCGATCATGCCCGAACCCTTGATGATGCCGTTGAGATGGACCGTCTGGCCGCCAACAATAGCGCTCGTGGTCGCCATCTTCGGGAACGTATCGGTCGTCATGATCGTCGCCGCAGCTTCTTCCCAGCTGCAAGGCTCAGCTTCAAATACAGCGTTCAGGCCTGCTTCGGCCTTGTCCTGCGGCAGCGGCACGCCGATCACCCCGGTCGACGACACGAATATTTCATGCTCCGCGCAGCCGAGATGCGCCGATGCCAGCGACAATATTTTCTGCACCGCCGCCATGCCGCGCGCGCCGGTAAAGGCATTGGCATTGCCGGCGTTGACGACCAAGCCGCGGGCCTTGCCGCCCTTGAGCGCTACCCGGCAATATTCGACTTCCGGCGAGGGACATTTGCTTTGCGTCAGAACACCGGCAACCGACGTTCCTGCAGCCAGTTTCACAAAGGTCAGATCGCAGCGATCCCAATCCTTGTAGCGGGCGCGGGCGACGCGAGTGGTTACCCCCGCAATAACGGGTAAAACGGGAGATTGTGCTGGCGCCAGGGGCGAAAGTTTGTCCGACACTTAACTTGCCTTTATACAATGTTTTGATAGAACGCGCTGATATGACGAGGCCTTGTCCATGAACGCATATTTTGCAAGTTTTATGTTGCTGCTATTCAACGCTGTCGGCCTGGCCGTGCCTGCGTCGGCAGCGGCTGCGGAACGCATGGTACCCGAACTGGGAAGCGCCGCCGCCAATCTGTCGGAAGCCGGGATTGCCAACCCGTCCTCGGTCATCGAAAGGCTCGGGTCATCGGATCATCAATCCTGCGCGATCGTGGAAAGCTGCCTGTCAGCACCCCGCGCCATGGTCAAAACCGGCAGCAAGACACCGGTCTGGAACATCGTCGCGATCCGCACCGAAGCGGGCGACAAGCTGGAGCATGAAGAAGGCGCGCCCTAGCGCGATTCTCGGTCTCGCCAATATTGAATGGCGAGAGACTCTCCCTAAATTCATCCTGTTCGCGGCCGTTTCCCGGCCGGCAAAATTTACAAATTGGAAAATGTCATGTTCGGCGGTTTAGCCAAATCCATCTTCGGGTCAGCCAATGACCGGTACGTCAAATCCATGCAAAAAGTGGTCGATGCGGTCAACGCGTTCGAACCGCAAATCGAGCCGCTTTCGGACGAAGAGCTCGCGGCCAAGACCGTCGAGTTCAAGCAACGGGTCGCCGGCGGCGAAACGCTCGACGACATTTTGCCGGAAGCCTTTGCGGTCGTGCGCGAAGCGGCAAAGCGGACTCTTGGCCAGCGTCATTATGATGTCCAGCTTATCGGCGGCATCGTGCTCCATCGCGGTGAAATCGCCGAAATGCGCACCGGTGAAGGCAAGACCCTCGTCGCAACGCTCGCCTGTTATCTGAATGCGATTGACGGCAAGGGCGTGCATGTCGTCACCGTCAACGACTATCTTGCCCGCCGCGATGCGGAATGGATGAGCCAGGTCTATAATTTCCTCGGCCTGGAAGTTGGCGTGATCATACCGAACCTCGGCGAGGACAAGCGCCGCGCGGCCTATGCGGCGGATATCACCTACGGCACCAACAATGAATTCGGTTTCGACTATCTGCGCGACAATATGAAGCACGAGCGCGCCCAGATGGTCCAGCGCCCCTTCAACTTCGCGATTGTCGATGAAGTCGACTCGATTCTGATCGACGAAGCGCGGACGCCTTTGATCATTTCCGGACCGACCGACGACAAGTCCGACCTCTATCTGCAGGTCAACGCGGTGGTCCAGAATATCACCGAAGAAGATTATGAAAAAGACGAGAAATCCCGGAACATCTCGCTGACCGAAGAAGGCACGGAAAAGGCGGAACGCCTGCTCGAGGAAGCCGGTCTGCTGGTCGGCGACAATCTCTATGATTTCGAGAACACCCAGGTCGTCCATCACCTCAATCAGGCTTTGATGGCCAATGTCATGCGCAAGCGCGACACCGACTATATCGTCAAGGATGGCAAGGTCATCATCATCGATGAATTTACCGGCCGGATGATGGATGGTCGCCGCTGGTCCAACGGCCTGCACCAGGCGGTTGAAGCCAAGGAAGGCGTGCAGATCGAGCCGGAAAACCAGACCATGGCGTCGATCACTTTCCAGAATTTCTTTCGCATGTATCCCAAATTGGGCGGCATGACCGGCACCGCGGAAACCGAAGCGGCGGAATTTTTCGAAATCTACAAGATGAACGTCGTCACCATCCCGACCAACAAGCCGGTGCTGCGGATCGATGAAAATGACGAGTTCTACAAGAATACGCTCGACAAATTTGCCGCCATTGCAAAAACCGTCAAGGAGCATAGCGAAAAGGGCCAGCCGGTATTGGTCGGTACCGTTTCGATCGAAAAATCGGAGCTGCTCTCGGACTTCCTCAACAAGGAAGAGGTGAAGCACAACGTACTCAACGCCCGCTTCCACGAACAGGAAGCGCATATCGTGGCGCAGGCGGGCTCCCCCGGCGCGGTGACCATCGCCACCAACATGGCAGGCCGCGGCACCGATATCCAGCTCGGCGGCAATATCGACTTCCGAATCGAGGAAGAGCTGCGCGACATGGAAGAGGGGCCGGAACGCGACAAGGCCATCGCCAAGATCGAGGAAGAAGTGCGGGCACTGCGCGCCACGGTCAGAGAAGCGGGCGGTCTGTTCGTGCTCGGCACTGAGCGGCACGAAAGCCGCAGGATCGATAATCAGCTGCGCGGCCGTTCCGGTCGTCAGGGCGATCCGGGACTGAGCCGCTTCTATCTCTGTCTCGAGGATGATTTGCTGCGCATCTTCGGCACCGAGACCATGTTCGCCAAGATGATGAACAAAAATCTCGAGGACGGTGAGGCCATCGGTGGCAAATGGCTGTCAAAAGCCATTGAAACCGCTCAGAAAAAGGTCGAAGCGCGCAACTATGAAGCGCGTAAGCAGGTCGTCGAATATGATGACGTGATGAACGACCAGCGCAAGGTGATCTACGAGCAGCGCTCCGAAATCATGGACGCGGAAACGGTCGGTGATGTTGTCGAGGACATGCGGCACGAAACCGTCAACGCGATGGTCGCCGATGCCTGTCCTCCGGGCAGCTATCCCGAGCAATGGGATATCGAAGGGCTGAAGACCCGTGTGCAGGACGTGCTCAATCTCACGCCCGATTTCGACAGCTGGTTGCAGGAAGATGCGGTCGAGCCGGAGTTGATCGAGACCCGGATCGCCGAAATGGCCGATGCCGACTTCGCTGCCAAAAAAGCCCAGGTCGACGCCGAAAAACCCGGCGTCTGGGAAGATATCGAAAAATCGATCCTGCTAGAATTGCTCGACCATCACTGGAAAGAGCATCTGGCCACGCTGGATGCGCTGCGTCAGGTGGTTTTCCTGCGCGCCTATGCCCAGAAGAAGCCGCTTGACGAATATAAGCAGGAAGCCTTTGGCCTGTTCGAACGGATGCTGGAAATCATCCGCGAAGGCGTGACCAAGACAATAGCGATCAGCCAGTTCCATCAGCAGGAAGAACTTGTTGTACCGGACTTGCCGGAACTGCCGGATTTCCTGACTACCCATATCGATCCGCTGACCGGCGAAGATAACAGCAATGATATCGACGGCGGCACGTTGGGTACGGTCTCGACCTCGCTGCCTCCGCGCCAGTCCGGACAGATGGACAATCCGCAGGATGCCTTCGACGGCAGCAAGGTCAGCCGCAACGCGCCATGCCCTTGTGGTTCGGGACGCAAATATAAACATTGCCACGGCAAGTTTTGATCTGAAACGTCAGCGGCCGGGCGGGAACTGAGATGGATTTTTCAATTCTCGCCCTGGCGCTGCTGTTTGCGCTGACCGCCGCGCTCTACGCCAGCGTCGGATTTGGCGGCGGCTCCACCTATATCGCGCTGCTGGCGCTGGCCGCGCTCGATTACCGGGCGCTGCCGGTCATCGCTCTGTTGTGCAATATCATCGTCGTCACCGGCGGCACCATCCGTTTCCAGTCCCGCGGCCTCATCGACTGGCCAAAAATCTGGCCAATCCTGCTGCTGTCCGTACCCGCCGCCTGGCTCGGCGGGCGCATGGTTCTCGCGCAGGACAGCTTCATGTTGCTGCTCGGCCTGTCGCTGGCGGCGGCAGGCATATTGCTGATCATCGAACCTTTCATCAAGCGGGCAGGGGATAGCGCCCCCGCGGGACAATGGACCGGCCACCGCCTGTTCGCGCCCGCCACCGGCACCGGTATCGGCTTTCTCTCCGGCATGGTCGGCATCGGCGGCGGCATCTTCCTCGCCCCAATCCTGCTGCTCACCCGCTGGTCCGACAGCCGCCGCATCGCCGCGACCGCGAGCGTCTTCATCCTCGTCAATTCAATCGCTGGTCTGGCCGGGCAGCTGATGAAGTCGGGTTTCAGCAGCGGCGGAGAAGCGATCCTTGCCTATTGGCCGCTATTCCTCGGCGTGCTGCTAGGCGGGCAAGTCGGCAGCCTGTTGGCGAGCAAGGCCTTGCCGGAGATATGGATCAGGCGGTTGACAGCTTTGCTGATCCTCTATGTAGCGGTGCGAATCTTGTGGGTTTGAGGGGGTGAAATTGGGGATTGTTGCAACTGTCACGGTAATTCTCGTTTGCAGGGTTTACTGCACCCAGGTCCAAATAAATCTGGTGGATATGCTCAAAACTTTGGTGGCAATTAATGTATGATGAAAGAAATTAGAGACCAAAACCTGATAGAAGCACACCGTCTAGGTTATTCTATAAACGATGCTCTTCCGCTGTTAGAGATATCAGGAAAAGAGCAAGCTTTGGAAGATGTGATTGCCCGATTAGCGTCTCTTCATGCTATTATTGCTTCTTCATATGGCTTTCCCAAGGAAAAAGCCAAGAACTGGCTTATAATAGAAGGATACTTCAGTTCTCTTTCCGAAAGAGAGAGAAAATATATCGATAGTGAATCTGTTCCAAATCAAGATTCATTGTTTCAATGGCAAGTTGAGGCACTTTGGGTTTTGGCGTGGGCGTTAGGAATTCATGATAATCTCGACTTTTCTGATAGCTGCCAAGATGACTTTGTAAAAATGCTCCCCGATCTGGAAGTGAAAAGTCACATCTCCTCGTTTTTGGGAGATATGAAATTACGATCATCTTGGGACCTGATTCGTTATGCTGATCTTGCATATTGTCTTCATTGGGCGGTACGCGACTGTGAACTAAATGGGAGACCACCGCCGGGCGACATCCCTACGCGGGTCGTGGTCGAACGACGCAGAGCTTTAGAGTGGCTCATCGGTGAAGGTGAATGGGATGAAGATCTATTTGATACCTAGAATCACGGTGACAGTGCACTAATTCGCTGACCGAAACTGACAAGCCCAAATTACAGTGACAGTTGCAACAATCCCCCAATAAATTAAGTGCATTGTTGCAACTGTCACGGTAATTTTACGGAGCGGGCAGTGCCAGCTATTCTGTCTGGATGGCGCGTCTTCCCCGTATCGTTATTCCGGGCATAGCCCATCATGTGACCCAGCGCGGCAATCGCCGGGAGCAGACGTTTTTTGAAGATGGCGACTATCAATTATATCTTGATTTGCTGGCCGATGCCTCGCGTCAGGCGCATTGCGAAATCTGGTCTTATTGCCTGATGCCCAATCACGTGCATATCATCATTGTTCCATCCGACGAAGATGGTTTGTGGCGCACATTTCGAAAGGTTCATCGTCACTATACCGGCTATGTAAACGCCCGGATGCGGGTGACCGGACATTTGTGGCAGGGGCGCTTTGGTTCGGTGGCCATGGACGAGGCGCATCTTGTCAATGCGCTGCGCTATGTCGCGTTAAACCCGGTCAGGGCGCAGCTGACCGAGCGCGCACAGGATTGGCAATGGTCGAGTACCCGGGCGTTGATGGAAGAAAAGGACACGGCTGTGGTCACGGTCGGGCCATCGCTGGAACGGGTCGGGAATTTTGCATCGTTTCTTGATGAACAATTTGACGAGGATTGTGCCTATGCCGCCTTGCGCAAAGCCGAACGCACCGGTCGCTCGATAGGATCAAGCCGATGGCTTGAAGATAGGCAGGGGAAAATCGGACAAAGATTGATAGCTGAAAAACCTGATCCTAAACCCAAAGTTCGGGGATTGTTGCAACTGTCACGGTAATTCCGAGATATGGATCCGGCGGCTGACCGCGCTGCTGATCCTCTATGTAGCGGTTAGGATTTTGTGGGTTTGAAGGGGTGAAACTGGGGATTGTTGCAACTGTCACGGTAATTCTAAAAGCTGGAGTAATCCTCTGGAAGCGCTGTTTAATAGCCTTTTAAAGCCAGATAATATTCCAGATAACTCTCCCAGTTGGTTAGAAAAGCAGATTCAGGCGATACAAAAAGATCTTACCTTAGCGAAAAAGGGGTTCGACATCCTCTTTGCCGAAGGGAAAGTACCCGTGACTAGAGACTATGTCTTGAAGCACTCAGATATTTTCATGGGGAAGGTTATCACTCAGTCTTATGGCGCAACTGGAATCTCGGGTTTAGGAGAGTGGGGCGAGTTTTCTAGTGATCAATTGAACGGTAAATATTTTGTCGTAGGTACCAGAAACCCCAATATTGAAGAGTTATACAATTTTAGAAAATTATTGAATTTGAAAGAGGTGCCAAAGAGGTTTAATGTATCTATGGGAATATACAAAAATATAACTTTATTTGATGGACCTTCGCTCCATATCGGGCTTAGCGCAGGCCCGGCCGGTACTACTCGAAGTTATTCTATCCTACCTGACGGGTCCCCCCAATACTCTGGATATTCGTCATCAGCGGGGTTAAACGGGCAGAGGTTGTTTACAGGAAGTGCGTCTTATACATTCATTTATGATCTAAAGAGAAAAAATTGAAATTCGCAATAATAGATAAGTCGCGTATTACAACGGGTCGAGCCATATACGCCGCTGCTCTAATATTATTTTTTGCGTATGTTTTATCTGGATCAATTATTGATAATACTGATAATGCTTACGGATGTTATAAATTAAAAAATCAAGTTATAAAAATATCTTCGACTAGAGTAATAATTATGAATCTAGATACAAAAAAAATAGATGGACAATCTGATATTGTTCGCATTGAACAAGCAAGAGGGTATTTGATCTACGTAAGAAAAAAATTATCGTATAATCTTTCAGAGAACAAGGTGTACTTTGACAACAATTTTCAAGATATTGCTTTCTATATTAATTTTCAATTTGGACGAAGTCCTCACATTTATATTGATCAAGGCGGCATTGATATTAGAATATTTAAAGTACCATGCAGTGAATTATAGTAATTACGGCGACAGTGCACTAATTTCCTGACCGAAGCTGACAAGCTCTCGGCGTTTACCACGCACTGTTCCTGTCATATCCCATCCTATGGCCCGCCTTGCTCGCGTCGTTCTTCCCTACATCCCACATCATGTGACCCGAATTACCGTGATGTTGTGGACGGCGCTCTGTTGAGAGTTTGATTCGGTTTTACCGATACTCCACGATGTGTTCGTCAATAGAATGAACCATCAAAGGAGTGCCATCCACATGCAATTACCGTGACAGGTGCAACAATCCCCGATCTGTGACCGTAACTGGCAAGGCGCTTTTATTTACGAAACTGACAGTGCCAGCTATTCTGTCTGGATGGCGCGTCTTCCCCGTATTGTTATTCCGGGCATAGCCCATCATGTGACCCAGCGCGGCAATCGCCGGGAGCAGAAGTTTTTTGAAGATGGTGACTATCAATTATATCTTGATTTGCTGGCCGATGCCTCGCGTCAGGCGCATTGCGAAATCTGGTCTTATTGCCTGATGCCCAACCATGTGCATATCATCATTGTTCCATCCGACGAAGATGGTTTGTGGCGCACATTTCGAAAGGTTCATCGTCACTATACCGGCTATGTAAACGCCCGGATGCGGGTGACCGGACATTTGTGGCAGGGGCGCT
>Ga0315336_1004821_pt1 | contig 15448 bp, 11 predicted proteins | sample ASW5metaG_FD_204512 | JGI IMG/M metagenome (GOLD analysis project Ga0315336, IMG submission 204512) | Ammonia-oxidizing marine archaeal communities from Monterey Bay, California, United States - ASW #5 | ecosystem: Environmental > Aquatic > Marine > Intertidal zone | place: USA: California...
TCGGCGGTGGAACCGCCATGCACCAGTTCTGCCGAGCCGGGTACGGCGCGTTTCTCGGCGGCGGCACCGCAGCCATCCTGGACATCCCACCCTGGTTCACCCTGACCTCCGCCGGCGTCTGCGGCTCGATCAACATCATCGGCATGCGACGCAGCGGGATGTCGGTGGAAGAAATCACGACCAGGAAATGGGTCTTCAAGACGTTGTACCGCGAACGCCGATCCATGAAGGGGGCGATGGGTGTCCTCCAGGAGCGAGCCGAGTCCGACCCGGTCGTTGACGAGTACGTCCAGTTCATCAAGGCCTCCAAGCGCGGTATCTCCTGGGGCCCGAAGCGAAATCACGTACGGGGATGATTGTGAACGAACCTCCAGGACAAGGACGTCCACGACTGGAACTGGTGAACCTCGGCAGTGGTTCCAGCGGCAACTGCTCGTTGCTGTCGACCCACCGGGGTCAGCGGATTCTCGTCGACTGCGGGTTCTCCATGCGGCGGACCGCCAGGGCCCTCTCGGAATTCGGAGTCGAACTGCAGGACCTCGACGGAATCGTGCTCACGCACCTGGACCGTGATCATTTCAACCCCGCCTGGTCCCGCCGGATCGAACAACTGGATCTCCCGATTCACGTTGCCGGCATGCACGAACTGGCTGCACTCGCCGCGGGGTGTCCCCGTTCGTGCCTGGCGTCCTTCGACGACACCATCGACTTCGGGCATGGCCTGCGAGCCCGGACCCATCTCGTCGCTCACGATGACAGTGGGTGCGTCGCCTACCGGTTCGAATGCGATGACTGCAGCATCGGATTCGCAACCGACCTCGGTCACGTTCCCGATTCGCTGATCTCGTTTCTCGAGGGAATCGACGTGCTCGCATTCGAATCGAACTACGACCGGTCGATGCAGATCCAGAGTGATCGACCCGAGTTTCTCAAGCAGCGGATCATGGGTGGCCGCGGACACCTCTCCAACGAGCAGTCACTTCACGCAATCCTTCGCATCGACCAGGCTTCGGCCCTCCAGCATGTCGTGCTGCTGCACCTGTCTCGCCAGTGCAACGAACCGAGACGGATTCGGGAGCTCTACCAGGCCTGTGCTCCACACCTGCTTGAACGGCTGGTGATCACCGGGCAGGATGCAATTTCGTCCGCGGTGGAGATCGAGGTCAAGCCGGCGGAAGCCGGCTCACGTCCCTTCGTCCCAGGTGACCTCGAGCGGACACTCGGGCAATCGCTCAAGGAGACGGGCTGACCAGGTGTCCGCATCCAGTGGGAATGCCTCCTGCGTCTCCCCATCCACCAGCACCGGGATCAACAGCGGCAACGCCTGTTCCACGGAGTCGTCCAGGTCGGTCACCCGATCTGCGATGAATCGCCCGTCCTCGTCCATGATCCGCCAGACCTGAAGGGGGCGCTTACGCAGTTGGACACGATGCTCTGCAACGACCTCAACCAGTTCCGGTTCTCGTCGGCAGGACCACCAGGCCACGGGCGCACCGGGCATGACGATCGTTCCCGGGGGAACCATGGCAAGGGTGCCTCCTTCGAACAGCGGACACGGCGTGCCCGGCAACTCGGGAATACGAAGGGGTCGATCTCCTGCATGATGCAGCGTCCAGACCATGGACGACTCGAGCATTGAAACCGCCTGCTCCGCATCTGCAAGCGACTCAGCAAGTGCCTCGGGCAGTCCATCGGGCCAGGTCCCGGCCAACTGCTCGCGCGCTTCGTCCACGAGAACCTCGGCCCGGTCCAGGGCCACGGGCCGCTCATCGTCGACCAGGGCATCGAACTCATCGAGGGCGAAGACGATGGCCTGCAAGGTCACGAGTGGAGCCACGGAACGCCGCCACTGGGGACCATCCTGCTCGTCGGTCAGGGCCGTCGATGCAGCGGCGAGGTCGAGCCAGCGTCCGAGAAGAGCGGCCCATGAGAGGGATTCAGGGTGCAGTGGTGCTGTCATTCGCGTCTCGGGGGATTGTCCTCGATTCACACCCCACGTCCAGCAGTCCTGGAGGGAATCCACAAGTGGATTCCTGTCATGCCCTTCCGGGATCTGCCGATAACAGGGGTCTATGTCTACGACCGCAATCGGACGAAGGAAGACCCGCACCAAGAGCCGCCCCGAGCAGGCCGAGGTGGATCCACTGCCGGCACCGCTGAGGTGGTCGCTGTGGATCGTCGGCGCCGGATTCTGGCTCTTCATGGCCGCGGCCATGGTGAGTTTCCACGACGGTGACGCTCCCTCGCAGGCCGTGGCCGTCCACAATGAAACCACCCAGAACCTTGGTGGCGTGGTGGGCGCCTTCTTTGCCTACTGGACCTACCACCTGCTGGGCATCGGCGCCTGGCTGCTGATGATCGGCGCCGCCGGCTGGCTGGTGCTCTCAGCCCGTGGCCGGCATCTCAATCAACCGCTGCTGCGCAGCATCGGCCTGCTCATGGCCGCCGTCGCCTTTTCCGGTTTCCATGCCCTGTGGTTCCCCGATGCCGGCTCCATGGCCGGTTCACCAGCGGGGCTGCTCGCCCACGCAACCGTCGATGGACTGGCGGCACGCATCGGCGGTCTCGGCACCTTCCTCGTCCTGGTCGCCACGCTGCTGATTGGTCTGATCATTGCCATGGACGAGCTCATGCTTGCCCTTCCGGGCCGCTTCTGGGCGCTGCTGACTCGATTCGAACTGCCGCGCATCCAGGTGCCCAGTTTCGCCGGCCTCGCCGCCGGTCCGATGTCCCTGCTGCGGCGAAACGAGGACGTCGAATACGAAGACGAATACGAAGACGAGTGCGAAGATGGCGATGGGGACGAGGAATACGAAGAAGAAGAGGATGACGAGTACGAATACGAGTACGAGGATGAAGAGGAAGTCGTCGCAGAGAAGCCCGTGAAGAAGCGGTCCAGGGCCGAGATCAAGCAGAAGTTCGCCAAGTTCTCGCTGAAGTCCAGGTCGAAGAAGAAGATCGCCACGAACGAGGACCTCCAGCGCGACGAATCCTACGACGACTACAAGTTCCCCCCGGTCGAACTGCTGTCGGATCCCCAGTCGAACTTCACGGAGAAAGCCGAAGCCAGTGTCCGCCGCCAGGCCGAAATGCTCGAACAGGCCCTGGAAACCTACGACATCGAGGGGACCGTCGAGGGCATCGAGGCCGGCCCCACCGTGACGCTCTACTCCGTCCAACTCGCCCCGGGCACGAAGGTGAGCAAGCTCTCGACCCTCGCCAAGGACATCGCCCGCAGCCTCTCGGCAAAGAACATCCGGATCGTCCCGACGATGGCCGGGCGGTCGACGGTCGGCATCGAGGTTCCCAACATCGTGCGTGAAAAGGTCGCGATGAAGGAACTCATCGCCAGCGGCCGGGACCAGGGCATGATCCTGCCCATGTTCATGGGCAAGGATGCCAACGGCGAGCCCCTGGTGCTCGACCTGGCCCGCATGCCCCACATGCTCATCGCCGGCACCACCGGTTCCGGCAAGAGCGTGTGCATCAACAGCATCATCATGAGTTGGCTCTACATGAAGCGGCCCGACGAAGTGAAACTCGTTCTCGTCGATCCCAAGATGGTCGAACTCAGCCAGTTCGAGCACATTCCCCACCTGGCCTGCCCGGTCATCACCGACATGGGCCGCGCCGCGGCCAGCCTCGAGTGGGCCGTCCAGAAGATGGAGGAACGCTACACCCTCTTCCAGGAAGCCGGGGTCCGCAACATCACCGGCTACAACGCGATGACGAGCGAGGAAAAGAGGGAAGCGTTCGACATCCGGAATGAAATCGAGAAGGCCAAGGTGCCGGACAAGCTGCACTACATCGTCTTCATCATTGATGAACTGGCCGACCTGATACTGACCAACAAGGACGTCGAGCAGTCGATCGTCCGTATCGCCCAGAAGGCACGAGCGGTGGGCATCCACCTGATCCTCGCTACCCAGCGACCCCAGGCGAACGTGGTCACGGGCCTGATCAAGTCGAACATGCCCTGCCGGGTCTCCTGCAAGGTCGCCAGCGGCATGGACAGCCGGATCGTGCTCGATGGCACCGGGGCCGAACTGCTCCTTGGCAACGGCGACATGATGTACGTCACCCCCTCCACCCCGGACATCAGCCGCGGACAAGGCACCTTCGTCAGCGATTCCGAGAGTCGCAAGGTCGTCAAGTTCCTCAAGGATGTCGCCAAGCCGAGTTTCGAGCGAAGTCTCATCCAGGTCCGCAACGTCGACACCAACTCGTCCGACGGAGCTCCGGAAGAATTCGACCCCCTCTTCGACCAGGCTGTTCGAATCATCATCGAAACAGGACGAGGGTCGGTCTCCCTCCTCCAGCGTCGGCTGGCCATCGGATACTCACGAGCCTCCCGGCTGGTCGACCAGATGGGCATGGTCGGTGTCCTGGGCGAACATGTGGGGTCCAAGGCCCGCGAGGTGCTCATGACCCTGGAGGATTGGGAACAATTCCACGCCCAACAGGAAGATGAGGACAGCGGGGATCCGGTCTACGTGAACGACGACCCGGACTGCCTCGACGACCCGGTCCCGGCCGAGTACGGCGACGAATACCAGGCCTGAGTCAACTCTTCACGAATGAATGTGGGGATTCTCCGAGGATCCGGGCGATACAATTGGCAGCAGCGTGGCCAAGACCAGGCGACCCCGCGGGTGAACCCCCGATCGGGAACCAGGCCGAGGCCACGACGAGCGCGGGGTGATTCCTGCGAATCACCTTGCGGGCGGTGTGCCTCCCGGGACGCTGGGAGGGGAATGAACCCGGCGGCCGACCATCACTGTTGGTGACGGCTGGGACAGGCTGCTTGTACAAGGAGGTGATCCAGTGTTTGATTCCTGTGACTGTATGAAGGGGCCGCACGATTGAAGTGTGCCCGACGGGACGCACCGTGCGACCCTTAAGACAGATGACATAGATCGACCGGGCCGCCCCCAGGGGCGGCCCGGTCTCGTTTCACCGGCTCCTGGACCATGCAGGCGGGGAAGTCACCCGCCCCGCTGCCAAGGGCCGCCAAGCCCGGTATCCTGCCTCCTCGATGGCCGACACCGACGAATCACGAACCCAGGACCACGACCTGCGGTCCTTGACCAACGCCTTCATCCAGGAGGCGGCCACCCTTCGTGAAGGCGGCGGAACCCGCGGCATCGATCGCCAGCACCGGCTTGACCGCCTCACGGCCCGCGAGCGTCTGGAACGACTCGTCGACCGAGGCACCGAGGTCTTCGAGTGCGGCCTCTACTCGGCCTGGAACATGTACACCGAGTACGGCGGCGCACCGGCTGCGGGCGTCATCACCGCGATTGCCGTCGTCGGCGGCAAGCGATGCATGATCATCGCCAACGACGCCACGGTGAAGGCGGGAGCCTTCTTTCCGATGACCTGCAAGAAGATCATCCGGGCCCAGATGATCGCCCAACGAGCCAGGCTTCCCCTGCTGTACCTGGTGGATTCCGCCGGCGTGTTCCTTCCCCTGCAGGAGGATGTCTTTCCGGACACCGACGACTTCGGTCGCATCTTCCGGAACAATGCCGTCCTGTCCGCCGAAGGCATCCCCCAGATCGCCGCCATCATGGGCAACTGCGTCGCCGGAGGCGGCTACCTGCCGGTGCTCTGCGACACCCTGCTGATGACCGAGGGCAGCGGGCTCTACCTGGCGGGACCGGCCCTGGTGAAGGCGGCCATCGGCCAGGAAGTGGAGAACGAGGAACTCGGCGGCGCCTCGATGCACGCGGAAATCTCCGGCACCATCGATTTCCATGAACCCGACGATGCGGCCTGCCTGGAACGGGTCCGAGCGATCGTCCATGCCGACCAGTCGGTCGATCCGGTACGTGGCCCCGCCTACGAGGCCGTCGCCCCCGCCCGCCAGCCGGATGCCGTCTACGACATCTTCAAGAGCGACACCCACCTGCAGTACGACGTCAAGGATCTCCTCGAGTGCGTCGTCGACGACGAGAGCTTCAACGAGTACAAGGCCGAGTACGGCGGCTCGATGGTCTGCGCCTACGCCCGCATCGGCGGCTGGCCCTGTGGCATCGTCGCCAACCAGCGCATTGCCACCCGCAAGAAGATGCCCGGCGGCAAGGCCGGTCCCTCGACCGCGGTCAACATGCCGGCCGTCATCTACACCGAGTCCGCGGACAAGTCGGCCCGCTTCATCATGGACTGCAACCAGAAGCAGCTGCCGATTCTCTTCCTGCACGACACGAGCGGGTTCATGGTCGGTCGCGACAGCGAACAGGCGGGCATCATCCGAAGCGGCGCAAAGATGGTCAACGCGATGAGCAACTGCATCGTCCCGAAGATCTCCCTGCTCGTCGGCGGCAGCTACGGCGCCGGCAACTACGCGATGTGCGGCCGGGCCTTCGATCCCCTGTTGACGCTCGCCTGGCCGAGTGCCGCATGCGCCGTGATGGGCGCCGCCCAGGCGGCAAGCACGCTCCTGCAGATCGACCTCGCCTCGCGGAAACGAAAGGGTGAGGAAATCGACGAAGCAGAGCGTGAACTGCTGCTCGGGGCAATCACCGAGTCCTACCAGCAGCAGCAGGACATCCGCTACGGCGCTGCGCGTGGATGGATCGATCGCATGATCGAACCGCACCGCACGCGCGAGGAACTCATCGAGGCGCTCCAGGTCGCAGCAGGGGTTCCCATCGAAGGGCCATTCCGCACCGGCGTGTTCCAGACCTGATCCGTCGACTTCCTACTTCGCCTCAAGGCGCTGCATGATGGCGTCGAGCCTGCGCTGATGCCGCGGTTGCTCCGGTTCCAGCAGCAGCAGGGCTTCGATCATCTCCCGAGCCGTTTCCAGGCGACCGGCCTCGATCGCCAGGGCGGCCATGGTTTCACGGAGTGATGGGTCGTACGGGTCGATCGAAACGGCTCGTCGCATCGCCTCCATCGACTCCTGGGCACGGCCGGCCTGTCTCAAGGCAAGTGCGAGCTCCTGTGCCGGGACGGGGTCATCCGATTCAAAGGACGCGAGCACCTGCAGGTGCTCGATCGCCCATTGCGGCTGGGAGCCTCGACCGTACCAGTTCGCCAGCAACCGGTGACCCAGCGGGTCTCCGGGACGAAGCGTCACGTAGGACTGGAGGCGGGCCAGCGTAGTCTCATCCATGGGCCCGCCACGCTCGACGTGGCTCATGATCGCCCGTTCCAGCAGGTCCGGGTGCACCGGGTGCAGTTCAAGAAGTGCTTCCAGCTGCTCGGCATCCGGATCATGCAGCTCCGACGCCGTGGGCAGTCGCCATTCTTCCAGTTGCAGTGGATCCGAAGCACCTCCCGAGTTCCTCGGTGCCGCGACATCCTCGAGCATGCGCCGCATTGCTTCGCGGATCGCACTGCTTCGCCGCATCCCGAGCATGGTCTCGGACACCTCGCCCTGCTGCACGGCACGGGCGGCCAGTTCCTCCAGCGAGGGTTGTGGATCCAGGCCCCACGCGCGGGTCCGTCCCCCGACCCAGGCGAGAAAATCCTCGTGGAATCGCTGGCGGCTCACGCCCAGGGCGGCGGGAAAGGCACTGGATTCCGGCACACCGTCTCGATACTGGTCGAGCAGTCGCTGGAGACCGGGCTCCCCGGAACGTGCAAGCAGGTACTGGATCATCAACCAGGACTGGGTGTACGCAAGTCTTCGATCCTGTGGTCGCCGGGGTCGAATGAACGCCCAGTTCAGTTCACCCGGGCCCAGCAGCGTCCCGTTTCGCCACTCCTCGGCCACCATCTGCCTGGTCGGCCAGTCACGCGGGGCGGGTTCCATGAAGACGGCAAGCCCCTCGGTGAACCACAGTGGTATCCGGTTGTTGGTTCGTTCGAGGGTGACGGTGTGGGTGTACTCGTGCTGCAGCACGTGCTCCCAGTCCCATCGCCCCAGGTGCCGGTTCGGCATGGATCGCCGCGGCACCTCCATGGCGATCACCGGGCCGGTGCATGCGGCCATGGTGTGCACGTCGGGCATGCCCACCACGCGGACCGCGAATCGCTCGTGATCGGGGAGCACCTCGATCACGGTTCGCTCCCGCGGCTCCCATCCGAATCGTCCCGCGACCTGTTCGTGAATCGCTTCCAGTCCCCGGGGCATGTCGCGTACCAGGGCCTCATCGGTTCCAGGGCTGAAACGGATCTCGAAATGCTCCGTCTCGATGACCTGGTATCCCTGGATCTCTCGCAACAGGTCGAGGCTGTTGGCGGCACGCTGGTTGAAGGGATCGAGTTCCACCGCCTCCTGCAGCGCTTCGAGCGCCGCGGCATCATCGCCCGCCTGCCATTGCATGAGCCCGAGTTCCACGTGGGCCGAGGGCTCGTTGGAGCGGATCCCGATGGCTCGATCGAGCCACAGTTCCGCAGCGTCGTACTGCCGGTGCAATGACAGCAGCTGACCGGTCCAGGTGGCCGCCTGCGGGCTGCCCGGAAACGCCTCGTTCCATCGGTCCCAGGCCGATCCGGAGCGAGCCGCATCGTCGAGCAGGACCAGGGCAGCCAGTTCCAGGGAACGCCCCTCGGGCAGATCCGGGAACCGCTCCAGCAATGGAGCAAGCACTTCGAGTGCGGCACCGGGTTCCCTGCGTGCCAGGAGCACCTCCGCCTCCAGCAACATGGACAGCGGATGCTCGCCCTGCAGTCGTCGCAGGGAATCGATCGCACGATCGGCGGCCTCGAAGTCGAACGTCATCAACGAGATTCGCCCCAGCATGTACCAGGCCTCACTGCTTCGCTGGTTGAGTTCAAGCACTTCCCAGAGCGCAAGCCCGGCATCGTTGAATCGCAGTTTCTCGAAGAGCAGGTCCGCCTCGAGCTGGATGGCCGGCCAGTAGAGTGGATCCACTTCGCTTCGCACCTGCGCCAGCGTATTCATCAACTGCTGGTACGCATCACCGGTCCGGCCCGTCAACAGCGCCAGGTGCCGGCCGGCATCGATGCGAGCGACCTGGTCCTCGATGGATGCCGGGGACTGCTGCATGGCGTTTCGGAATGCGGTCTCCGCGGCCAGGGCATCACCAAGGTCATGGTGCAGTCGGCCTCGCAGGACCTGGGCCGGGATCGAGTCGTCCGCCTCAAGGAACTGCAGGGCCTTGATGAACTCACCACGACGAGCGGCAGCCTCCGCCTTGAGACGCGCCGGCACGGCTGGATCCTCGAAGACGGGATCATCCAGCAACCACAGCAGGAGTGCCGCCCGGGCCCGATGGGCCGGGGTCGACAGGTCCTCGGTGTCCCACGTGCCGTGGAACCTGTGAAGTTCCTGCCGCTCCTCTTCGGTTCGAAACTCGTCCCGCAGCAGTTCACGCACGATCGGCGATGGGGGGCGTGGCGGCGGAACAATGGATTGCGCCGCCACCGGGGATGCGCCGATCAGCAGCGCGATGGTCCAGCGACGAACGGGCATCACTCCTCGTTCCCCGGATCACCGGGCTCCGGGGCACACGGTCGCTCATCGATGACCCACTCGGCGGTCGTCGGCACGCTTCCCTGCAATCGCTGCCGCTGGGTCGCATCGAGTTCGGGATTGACCTGGGCATCGGTCAGGCGAAGCCTGCGGGAGTTGCCCTGTTCATCGACGAGGGCCACCGCCACTGGAAGCCAGGTTGCGGTGTCGTACCAGAGGTCCACATGCACGAAGTCATCGGCGGTCGGCACGCCCTGGCGTGGCGTGATGCGAAGACCCAGCAGTTCACGATCGGTGGCCACGGGGGCCAGGAACTCGGTTGACGGGCCACCCTCGAGCAGGACGACCTCGTACCGATCCAGGACATCCTGGGCCGGCTGGCCGACCGGGAGCGGGAATCGACCACCCAACTGGGTCGGGTTCACCTCGTCCCCACAGAGTTCCCAGCGGATGACCTGCTTCTTCGGCTCGTCGATCTCGGTCAACCAGCGGCCGTCGAACAGGATCCGCTTCGGGCGGTTCTCCAGGCGTCGGCCGACCTGGCGCTGCTCCAGGTGCACCGCGAAATGGGGAGCAGCGTCCGGGGACACCTTCTGATAGAGCACGTCCCCTCGCCGCACCTCTCGCTTGTTGAACAGTGGCTCGATCCGTTCCAACGCCACGGTTGCGGTAAACACCTTCACGTTGTTCCCCCCCGATTCGATGCGACGAAGTGCATCAACGACCGGGTCGGGCTGCTGCTCAATGACAGGTGGCACGGTCGTTGGCGCCGGGGGAGCCGGGGGAACCGGGGCGGCGTGGCAGGCAGCCGTCAACAGCAGGAGAAGAATGCAGACACAATGGGGCACGGGAAGCATCCGGAAACCGGTGGTCATGAAACGGCGGCACCACCTGCATTGATGGTATGCAGGAACTCGGTCACGCAGCCAGCAGCGTGTTCCAATTCAGCGACCCCTGCAGCCAGGACGAGTGCTCGCTGCGCCTTCTCGGCCGCCTTGGCCACGTGGTGGGCCTCGCGGCAGTCGGAGAGGTTGTCGTAGACGTCGGCCAACTTGATCAGCTTCGCCTGCCAGGCAGCAGCGGCCAGGGCACGGTCGTATTCCACTTCCCGTCGATCCTGGGGCAGGCGCATGTCCTTGCTGACGGCGGCGACCCAGTCGGCGATCTCGGCATCGAAGAGCTCGGCGATCTCGTCGTAGTCGACCTGGGTATCCTCGATGAGGTCGTGCATGGCGGCGGCGGCCAGGATGCGTTCATCCTGGACTCCGAAGACGGCGGAGACGACCATGGCCACCCGCAGCGGGTGTGATGCGTAGGGCGTCACACCGTTGCGCCGGTACTGGCCCTCGTGACCCCGGGCCGCGAACTCCATGGCTCGTTGCCAGACAAGGTGTCCCTCGAGGCGTGGCGATGCACTCATGATGCTGCTCCAACCAGCAGGACCACGACGTGGGTCTCGATCGCACGGCCTTCTCCGACCGCATCGACTTCCTCGTGGGTCTTGCCCTTGACGTTGACGCGAGCGGCATCGCACCCGATGGCCCCGGCGATCCTCGCCTCCATGGCCTGCTTGTGAGGGCTGATCTTCGGCCGTTGGCAGATGATGGTGATGTCGAGGTTGGTGGGCTCCAGTCCGCGGCCCTGCATCCGGCGAACGGCTTCCGCGAGGAAGTCCATCGAATCCCGGCCATCGTTTGCTGGATCGTCATCGGGAAAGAGCTGCCCGATGTCGGGCTCACCCATGGCGCCAAGCAGGGCATCGGTGACGGCATGGAGCACGACGTCACCATCGCTGTGCCCCACCGGACCGTCACCGTGCTCCATGTGAATACCACCAAGCACGAGCGGCCGGCCTGCTCCCTTCGGAGGCAACGCCTCCAGGCGATGCAGGTCGTAGCCGTGACCGATGAGCAGGGAGGATGGAGCCGGTGACATCATGGGCCCACATTGTATCGCCCTCTTCCCCCGATCCCCGGATTCCCCACGAAAGGACCCGTGGTGCCCGGGGGGACCGGGGGGACCGGGGGGCCTATGATGTCCGGGCCAATCTCTGGAAGGGGAAACCGGGACTGGCCGATAGAAGGAACCCCCTCGTGGAGCTGGCCGGGTCGAGGCCCCTCCTTGAACGATCACCACCGACCATCAACGGCGGACACCCATGACACGGCTGCACCACATCGGACTTCTCCTGGCCTCGCTGCTGATCGCCGGATGCTACACGCCCCAGGGCGGACTGCTGCCGTCAAGCACGGGCGCGTTGACCTACTACTCCACGGCGGAGGAGCCCAAGACCATCATGATTCTCGATATGCGCAACGGTGAGAACATCTTCGAAATGAAGATCCCCGTCGGCAAGCAGTTCGTGATGCAGTTCCACGCCGAGTCTGGCGATGATCCCGTCTACACCCCGGACCTGATGAAGTACGAGGTCATGGACATCGGCACCTCGATCGGTTCATTGAACAACTCCATCACGGTGCCCGGTCCCTACAGCCGACGCATCGACGTGTTCATCCGCCAGGGCGAGAAGTACGAGGCTCCGGAGCCGAATCGCCCGTTGCGAACGGATGAACTCGCCGATCGCCCCGCCGGTTGGACTCCCGCCGGTGGCAAGGACGACTACCGCGACGACCCGATGACGACCTACGACGACTGATCCGACACCAGGGGTTCCCACGCGGCTCCTTGAGCCGTCCAGGCAGGATCTCACTGGTGAAATCCGATGTTGTTCTGCTAGAATCGGTCAATGGACGAACAACCATGACCACCATCAATCGACCATCTGATTCCACCGCCAACGATGCCTCACGCGTCGACCCCGCCACGGTGTCACTCTCGGGATACGAGATCGATCAGCTGTATGGCCCGAATCGCGTCGAGACCACGGCTGCCGGTGACCCCGCGGTTCCGCACGAACGCATCGGGCTGCCGGGCATCTTCCCCTTCACCCGCGGCGTACACGAGACGATGTACCGCTCGCGGCTGTGGACGATGCGGCAGTTCGCAGGTTTCGGCTCGGCCGACGACACGAACAAGCGGTTCAAGTACCTGCTGGAGAACGCCAAGGGCGTCAACACCGGTCTCTCGACCGCGTTCGATCTGCCCACGCTCATGGGCCGCGACAGCGACGATCCACTGAGCCTCGGCGAAGTCGGGCGGTGCGGCGTCGCCATCGACACCATCGAGGACATGCACCGGCTCTACGCCGACATTCCCGTTGACGAAGTGACAGTCAGCCAGACGATCAACGGTCCGGCCTGCGTGATCTGGGCGATGTACATCGCCATGGCCCGGCAGCGCGACATCGACGTCGCGAAGCTCGGCGGCACGCTGCAGAACGACATCCTCAAGGAGTTCCACTCCCAGAACGAGTTCATCTACCCGCCCGAGGCGTCGGTGAAACTGGTCGTGGACACCATCGAGTACGCCACGAAGCACCTGCCGAAGTGGAACAGTGTCTCCATCAGCGGGTACCACATCCGCGAGGCCGGTTCGTCGGCCACGCAGGAACTGGCCTTCACGCTGCGGGACGGCATGGAGTACGTGGAGGCGTGCGTCCAGCGCGGCCTCGACGTCGACTCGTTCGCGCCCCGGCTCTCGTTCTTCTTCAACTCGCACAACGAGTTCTTCGAGGAGATCTGCAAGCTCCGCGCCGCTCGCCGCATCTGGGCGACGGCGATGCGTGAACGCTACGGCGCCAAGAACGACCGCTCCCTGCTCATGCGGACCCACGTGCAGACGGCCGGCTGCTCGCTGACCGAGCAGCAGCCACTGAACAACATCGTCCGCGTGGCCTACCAGGCCATGGCCGGGGTGCTGGGCGGCTGCCAGAGCCTGCACACCGACTCGATGGACGAGACGCTCGGTCTGCCGACGGAAACCTCGGTTCGCGTCGCGTTGCGGACCCAGCAGATCCTCGCGCACGAGACGGGCGTGCACCGCACGGTCGATCCGTTGGGCGGTTCGTGGTACGTCGAGGCGCTGACTGATCAGATGCAGGCCGACGCCGACGAGATCATCGGGCAGATCGACGGCATGGGCGGCGTGGTCGAGGGCATCCACAAGGGCTACTTCCGCCGCTCGATCGCCGAGGCCAGTTACCGATTCGGCCAGGAGATGGAAGCCGGCGACCGGTTCATCGTGGGCGTCAACGCGTTCACCGAGGGCAACGAGGACCAACAGGTCGACATCCTGCAGATTCCCCACGAGGTCGAGACGAACCAGTGCGACCGGCTCGATGCGTTCAAGAAGCAGCGTGACGACGATGCGGCCAAGGCATCACTTGATGCGATCCGCGCCGCGGCCCGCAATGACGAGAACGTCATGGACAGCCTCGTCGAGGGCGCGCTGGCCAACTGCACGCTGGGCGAGATGGTCCAGGCGATGGCGGACGTCTACGGCCGCTACACCGGCGGGCCTGAGTGGTAAGCCCTCCTGCCGGGCCCTGCAGCACGGACACGGCGGAAATTCATTGATTCCACCCCACTCCTTTCTAGACTGGAGGCTTGGGTGATCGTGCCCTGGGGAGAGGGATCAATGCATATCCGCACCACCATCGTGGCGGCCATCGCGTCGCTGAGCATTGTCGGAACCGGCTTCGGGCAAGTCACGTTCGAGTTCACCGACTCCGGCCAAGCACTTGGAGGCAACGGCAGCAACTCAGTCGCCCTGGGTGATCTCGACGGCGACGGCGACCTCGATGCCATGGTCGCGAACAACGGCGCCAACACCGTCTGGTTGGGCGACGGCAACGGCACCTTCACCAACTCCGGACAGGCACTCGGAAACAGCAACAGCATCTCAGTCGCCCTGGGTGATCTCGACGGCGACGGCGACCTCGATGCCATGGTCGCGAACGCCAACAACCAGCCCAACACCGTCTGGACCAACGACAACGGCACCTTCACCAACTCCGGATCGGCACTAGGAAACAGCATCAGCTACTCAGTCGCCCTGGGTGATCTCGACGGCGACGGCGCCCTCGATGCCATGGTCGCCAACTACGGCCAGCCCAACACCGTCTGGACCAACGACGGCAGCGGCACCTTCACCAACTCCGGATCGGCACTCGGAAACAGCAACAGCTACTCAGTCGCCCTGGGTGATCTCGACGGCGACGGCGACCTTGATGCCATGGTCGCAAACAACGGCCAGCCCAACACCGTCTGGACCAACACCGTGACGGGAACCGGAGTCTGCTGTGCACCCTCTGGCTGCACGGTCTCCACCGAAAATCTTGCGGGCTACTGCGAACAACTCGGCGGGGTCTACCTTCCCAACGGATCCTGCAGCGACTGCAGCATGGTCACGACCGGCGCGTGCTGCTACGACGGCCTGTGCTTCTCGATCACCGAAGCCGAGTGCACAGAAGTGGGTGGCGCATTCACCGCCGAGCCCTGCTCTGCCGACACCGCCTGCCCCACTCCCTGCAGCAGTGACGTCGACAACGACGGCGACATCGACATTCATGATCTGCTGAACATGCTCAGTGACTGGGGCGACTGCCAGTAGCAAGCACCGGCGGGCCGGAGTGGCAGGACCCTGCCGGGCCCTGCAGCGTGTACACGGCGGAAATTCATTGATTCCACCCCCACTCCTTTCTAGACTGGGGGCTTGGGCGATCGTGCCCTGGGGAGAGGGATCAATGCATATCCACACCACTATCGTGGCGGCCGTCGCGTCGCTGTCCATCACTGGAACCGGCCTCGGGCAAGTTTCGTTCGAGTTCACCGACTCCGGATCGGCACTCGGCAACAGCTACAGCTACTCAGTCGCCCTCGGCGACCTCGACGGCGACGGCGACCTCGATGCCATGGTCGGGAACGACGGCCAGCCCAACACCGTCTGGTTGGGCGACGGCAGCGGCACCTTCACCGACTCCGGATCGGCACTCGGAAACAGCGGAAGCACTTCAGTCGCCCTGGGTGATCTCGATGGCGATGGCGACCTCGATGCGATGGTCGCGAACCAGAACCAGCCCAACACCGTCTGGTTGGGCGACGGCACCGGTACCTTCACCGACTCCGGATCGGCACTCGGAAACAGCAACAGCATCTCAGT
>Ga0315336_1004822_pt1 | contig 15447 bp, 13 predicted proteins | sample ASW5metaG_FD_204512 | JGI IMG/M metagenome (GOLD analysis project Ga0315336, IMG submission 204512) | Ammonia-oxidizing marine archaeal communities from Monterey Bay, California, United States - ASW #5 | ecosystem: Environmental > Aquatic > Marine > Intertidal zone | place: USA: California...
TGTAAGCACGGTGTACTTTCTCATGTCAGAAAAAAACGTTCGAAAAGAAATCGCACTGCCGCACATGAGCTTCGGATCGGACGCCGGATCCATGGCACCGGAAGGCGTCTTTCTGAAATCGAGCACCCATCCACGGGCCTACGGAAATTTCGCACGCTTGCTCGGGAAGTATGTGCGCGACGAACGCGTCATCTCACTTGAAGAGGCGATTCACAAACTCACGCTGTTACCTGCAACCCATCTCAATATTCGCGGTCGCGGTCTACTCAAGGTGGGACATTTTGCCGATGTGGTCGTATTCGACCCAAAAACCATTCAGGATCATGCGACCTTTTCGGAACCACACCAACTCGCCACCGGCGTCGATCACGTGTTCGTGAATGGCGTACAAGTCTTGCGCGATGGCGAACATACGGGTGCCAAACCGGGGCGCGTGGTGCGCGGTCCAGGTTGGACAGGCCACGCGAATCAAAACTGAACACTGGGAATCTGGGCAAAGAGGATCATGGCCATCCCGAACACCATCGTGAAAATAAACCTGCTCTTACCGCATGGAATGCGGAAATTCACACGCACTATTTCAATGAAAAGTAAAACCGCCCCGGCGCGCTAGCAACGCCGAGGCGGATTTCATTTTGACGATACGTGCGGACTATGTACTTCGGTCGAACAAGAGGCCCTGAACCGCGCGGCTTGTCTCCGCGAGTTCCAGCAACTCCTCTGGCGGCACTTGCTTAACCACCTCGTTCTGCTCGTTCACAATCTCCGCAATAATACGTTCGGTTTGCGGGTCAATCCGCAACCGCGCCGTGTTCCCCGAAGCCAACTTCGCCGGCTCCACCTGAGGTCGAACCACTCGTTCAGCCGGATCTGGTGGATCCGGTGTCGGCGGCGGTTGCGCCTTTGGCGCGATCGCCGAACGCCCGTCACCGGGAATGTTCGAGACTGCCATCATGCTTCTCCGAACGCGATAACGCCCACATCACTAGCATCACCGCGAACTGGGCCCACGCCCTGTGCGTGTGTGGAACCCCTACCCTAGAAGCGACAACGCCGTCTGCGGAACAACATTCGCTTGCGCAAGAACCGACGTACCCGCACTCACTAAAATCTGCGTTCGGGTCAAGTTTATGGTTTCGCGGGCAATGTCAGCATCTCGAATCGCGCTCTCCGCTGCGGACGAATTTTCTTCCTGTATCGCCAACGTGTTAATGGTGAATTCAAGCCGATTCTGAATCGCACCATAATTCGATCGCGTCGTCGACACACTCTGCAATGCTGCGTCGATTGTACTGATCGCACCCACCGCCATTTTCACAGAAGACACTGCGAGCTTGTTGACGCCCAGGTTGGACGTATTCGCGCCGCTCGTCGTAATCCGAAGCGTCTGGCCCTGCTGCGCACCAGACTGCAACGTGACGGTATTCGGACCGCTCAACACGTTTAGGCCGTTGAATTCCGTATCAAACGCAATGTCGTCGACCTGCTGCAATAACTGCTGGACTTCGCTATTCAACGCCGCGCGATTCGCGTCCGTTTGCGTACCGTTCGCGGCCTGAACCGCGAGTTCACGTACGCGTTGCAAAATTGAGGTGGTCTCACTGAGCGCGCCTTCAGCCGTCTGTACTAAACTCACGCCATCCTGCGCGTTCCGTTGTGCAACACGTGTGCCACGAACGACCGATTGGAATCCCTCCGCAATCGCAAGGCCCGCCGCATCGTCCTTGGCACGGTTAATGCGCAACCCACTCGCCAACCGTTCAAGCGTGGTGTTCAACGACTGCGTCGAACGCCCTAAAATCCGGCCTGCATTTAAAGCAGGCACATTTGTATTAATCTTCAATCCCATGACTTACCCTCCTTGAGCATGGTTTCCCGAGGCATCCCTACCTCAGTTCATTCAACATTGTTCACGTACAAGCAGCATGCATCCCCCTGGAGCCTGCCACTTCATCCCAATAACGGTGAATCACCCCCTTTTCTGCCCGTCGCACGGGCATCATCCCCTGTAGTTTTTTACGGCGGAGACGCCCCCGGGCCAATGCCCGGGAACGTCCTCGTCGGTTAATACCGATGCTACTCGATTACCATTCCTTTTAACCCAATAGCTGAAGCGCGGTTTGCGGTACGATATTCGCCTGAGACAATACCGACGTACCCGCACTTACCAAAATCTGCGTACGAGTCAAGTTGATGGTTTCGCGGGCAATGTCCGCATCCCGAATCGCGCTCTCCGCCGCGGACGAATTCTCTTCCTGAATCGCCAACGTGTTAATGGTGAACTCAAGACGATTCTGAATCGCACCATAATTCGATCGCTGCGTGGAAACCGTCTGCAATGCACTGTCAATGATGCTGATCGCGCCCACCGCCATCTTCACAGAAGACACTGCGACCTTGTTGACGCCCAAGTTGGACGTATTCGCGCCGCTCGTCGTAATGCGAAGCGTCTGGCCCTGCTGCGCACCAGACTGCAACGTGACGGTATTCGGGCCACTCAACACATTTAGGCCGTTGAATTCCGTGTCAAACGCGATATCGTCGATCTGCTGTAACAGCTGCTGCACTTCTGAATTCAGCGCGGCTCGATTCGTATCCGTTTGCGTTCCGTTCGCGGCCTGAACCGCGAGTTCACGTACGCGTTGCAAAATTGCGGTGGTCTCACTGAGCGCGCCTTCAGCCGTCTGTACTAAACTCACCCCGTCTTGCGAGTTGCGTTGTGCGACACGTGTGCCGCGAACGACCGATTGGAATCCCTCCGCAATCGCAAGGCCCGCCGCATCATCTTTGGCACGGTTGATGCGCAAACCACTGGCAAGACGTTCGAGCGTCTGATTTAGACCTTTGGTTGAACGGCTCAGTATTCGGCTGGCGTTCTGCGCAGACACATTGGTATTGATTCGCAGTCCCATACTTCATTCCTCCGTGAGTACATCACTTCGCGCATCCTTGCGCTATTTCTGTTACCAGGATCGTGTGCCCCTTACACGGCGACCCCGTTTGCACGCAGTTCAATCACTACGTGCACGATCTATACCTGCGTCCGGTGTTATCGACCTCAACAGATCCATCCCGAATCCATCACGATCCACCATTCACAGGCGCTCCAAAGTGCAATCCCATAAGCCACCGGTCCATCCCCGGTCCGATAGCCTTGCCCAGGCAGCCCGCGCCGAATCCGATCGGCCTAGTCCCCCAACGGAGCCAATCGACGGCGCGGACCGCCATCGCGGGCAAGACTGCACTTCGGCTGCGATTCGGAATCCGCGCAGTTCCAGCGATAGGCCAGTCCCCCGGCAAATTCCGTTTCGTCCTGCTTCATGCAACGCCAGCACCTCCCCAGGTACAAGCGTCGATTCAACTGTTGAAAAAGCCAGTTTCAGCCTTTCTACGAAATATATCGGCACCTTGAGCAAGAACTTTAGCGTTTTTACGAAAAAAGTTTTCGCCCCGGCGCTGAGCCCTTGATGGACGTAAATCATTTCTTGTCAACAGTTTACCCACAAGCGCAAGCGGCGACCAGGGCAGGCGAGCAGAAATTAAATAAAATAAATGGGTGCTCAGGAGGGAAATTGAGCCGGAATCGACCAGCAAAAAAAAAGACCGCCAGCCCGTGGGTGTCCGGAGTACGGGCTGGCGGATGATGCGGGGAAGTACAACGTCTAACCCGGCAATGCCGGGGTTTAGTCTAAGACCCGAGTAGCTGAAGTGCCGTTTGTGGTACGACGTTGGCCTGTGACAGGACCGCCGTACCGGCACTCACCAGAATCTGGTTTCTCGTGAATTTAATCGTTTCTCGTGCAATATCAGCATCTCGCAGCGCGCTATCGGCCGCTGAGGAGTTCTCTTCTTGAATTGCCAGGGTGTTGATGGTGAATTCGAGACGGTTCTGAAACGCACCGAACGTGCTGCGGAGCGACGTGACACTCTGGAGCGCGACATCAATTGTGCTCAATGCCGAAACCGCAAGCGCAGTCGTCGAGACTGTAACGCCGTTGACGCCGATGTCATTGGTTTTAGCGCCTGCGACTGCAATCGCGAGGGTCTGACCGGCTCGTGATCCGGCTTGCAGCGTAATGGTGGACGCGGTACTGAGTACGAAAAGTCCATTAAACTCCGTGTTCAGTGCGATGTCGTCGATTTGATCCAAAAGCTCCTGCACTTCCGAATCGAGGAATCCGCGCGTCACGTCACTTTGCGTGCCGTTCGCGGCCTGAACCGACAGTTCGCGAATTCGTTGGAGCAACTGGGTCGTCGTTTCGAGCGCGCCTTCAGCGGTCTGAATAAGGCTGATGCCGTCTTGCGAATTCCGCTGTGCGACGAGTGACCCGCGAATGACCGTGCGAAAAGACTCGGAAATCGCGAGACCGGCCGCATCGTCACCCGCACGATTGATGCGAAGGCCACTAGCGAGCCGTTCGAGGGATTTGTTGAGTGAGCCGGTCGAACGTCTGAGAATTCGTGAGGCGTTGAGCGCAGCTACATTGGTATTGATTCGTAGTCCCATGACAAATGTCCTCCGTGACTATGACTACTGCGCCGTTGCGTCCTTGCATTGGCGATGCCGCGTGTTCCGCAAGTTATGATCTAACTATCGGCAAAGGGATGGGAAACTTTAGGCGGGTTTTACGGAATACGCGGGGTGCCCAACGTCGCAGCCATTGAGCTGGTTAGGGTGCCCGGACTAGGCGGGCGTCTGACGGGCTACGCGGACCTTTTCGAGATTCGTTTGTGCGCCCGTGTGGGTAGGTTCGATCTTGAGGCATTGTTCAAATGCCACTTGTGCCGCATCGTGTTCATGTAGACTGAAGTGGACGATCCCAAGATTGTTGAACGCAGCGGCGAGGCCCGATTTGGCGGCCATACCGAAGTGGGCCTTAGAATCGTCGTACAATTTGTCGTAGAAGTACAGTTCGCCCAACACATTGTGTAGTTCAGGGTTGGTCGCACCCTCTTTGATGATGCCCGCAATGACCTCGCGGGCTTGGCTTCGCCGTTGAAGCCTTTGTTCGAGCTGGACGTAAAGTTTGAGCGCGTCAGTGGAATTGGGCAACTGTTGCAGCGCACGTCGCGCAAACTCCGCCGCCTCGTCAATTCGGTCTAGCCCTTCGAGGCAAACGGCTAAATAGCGCGGTCCCTCCGTCCAATTCGCATCGAGCGCATACGCCTTTTCGAAACACTCATGCGCCGCTGGCCATCGTTTAGCGTCCGCATGCACAACCCCCAAATTGCGCCAGGCGGATGATACGTTCGGGTCGAGCCTCAACGCCAAGTTCAACGATTTGATCGCTTCTTCGGGCCGACGGAGCAGAAACAACATGCCGCCCAGTTGGTTCAAGGCTTCGGTGTTCTTGGGTTCTAGTTTGAGCGCTTCGCGATAGGCGCCGGCTGCATTGGCATGGTCGCCTACTTCGCCATATTGTTTACCCAGTTCGATAAACCCTTTGACGTCCGTCGGGTTTTCCTGGATCTTTTGATGACCCAGGTCTAAATACTTGGCTTGTTTTTCGCGGATTTCCGATGCGCCACGTGATTGGCCGTAGTGATGAATGGGTACATCAGCGTCAATCGTCCGAAAGCCTAATCGTTCCAAGGACCCATCGACCAATTCATGAACGTTCCCTTCGAACCGCGCACCCCGATTATTGGGAAACATTCGAACTTTATGACTGGGATGCCAACCAGCAAAATTCCGGGCGTAGGGATCATCAGCTGCACACGGGCAAAAGTCAACGATGTCCCGATCATTCGTATAGTTGCGGGTCACAAACCGGTAGCAACAATCTTGCGGCCCTTGCGCAAACCGTTTGAGCTTCGTCCGATCTTCGGCCGCAATCACTTCATCGGCATCCAGCACAAGAATCCAGTCTTCATTACACAGTCGCAGTGACTCGTTGCGGGCATCCGAGAAATCGTCGCATAGCAGAAATACGCTGATCTTGGCGCCCGCTCCCCGAGCAATCTCAAGTGTGTTGTCGGACGATCCGGTATCCACAATGCACAGTTCGGAGACGATATTCGCGACGCTAGCCAGACACTCCGGAAGGCGTGCGGACTCGTTCTTGACGATCATCGCCAGAGAGATAAGGGACGGCACGAAGTGTTACTCGTTTTCCAACGGCGCAGCAGTATCGACCGCCGCGGTGATGTTGACGGGCTGAATCGACGGCTGAACGGCGCCAGCCTGAATCAGCGCGCGAAACGTAACTCGGTCTACGGTATCGCCTGAGGTGACTAATCTGCTCGCACCATCAACGTAAACGCAGAATTGACGAATGCGTTCGCCATCTCGCTCGGCGAAGTAGCCTTTGAGCATGTCATCAAAATGAACTTCAAATCGGGGTATAGTGGGCGGGTGCCAAGCGCGGATTTCTTGTGTCGCGGTTGTGCTTTCTGATCGTTGGCGCTTCCAAAACATTGTCTCTACTACCTCGTAGCATCCTGCGAAATTCCCGCGCATGCCGTTTGCATTTCTTCAATTCGGCCGGGTCTAGTTGGATTCTGCTGTGGCGGATTCGGACCGTTCTTCAATCGCAGCAATTGAATTATCACACATCTCACGAACCTGATCACTGCAATCGGGGTTTGCTTTGAGGGCGTTCAACGCTTCGATCGAATCCGTGGTTCCGATTCGGCCTATCACCGATACGGCCTGCCGATACGTGTCCTGCTCATAACCGGCGGTTTGTATTGCGTCCTCGAGGATGGACCTATCGTCCTCGATCGGCACAATGCACGCCGCCAATACGATACGTTCGCGCGTCACATCCGTTACATTGTCTCGCTGGTATATGTCTCGTAAATCTTGCCGTACGGATTGGTCGCCTTGTTGCGCAAGACCTAGCAATGCTGTGAACCGAATCGTTTCCTGTGGATCATCTTTCAAGGCCAGCAATGTCGTTTTTGCGTCCTCAGTCCTAATCCAGCCCAACAAGTGCGTTGCTGCTCGGCGTACCGGGCCCGGTTTGTCGGATGCTGTCAGCGCGTTGAGACTCGGAACCGATTCAGGCGAAACGGCCACTTCGAGTGACACCACAAGCGCAATCAACTTTTCTGGGGTGATTCCGGGATCCTGCAATTCGGCGAGCACCTCGTCGACAAAGCCAGGATTGGATTGGCTAAGACCACTCGCCAATAACTGCAAATTGGGGTCGTTCATACTCTTCGACGGGTTTTCCACCAGCGCCCGCCAGGCTTCCATCGAATCGGCCGTCGTGGGGACGGCAAGCGTTGTATCAGCTGTTTCGTTACAACCTGGTGAAAGGGCGATAACGCACATCGCAATGGAAAGCATGAACAATCGAATGAATCTGGGCTGTTTGTGGTTCATAAGCTTAAGCGTACTCCGTATTCACCGCGTTGCGCGACGAAACCAACAATAGAAAGAGATAGTGTAGTAATTGATGGTGCCTCTTGGCAAGGGCGGCGAGTGCGAATACTGCGCGCATACAAGGGGGCCGCCTGGAATGTATTCCTGCTTCCAGGCGGCTAGATCATGATTGTCTACTCCAGCAGCGTTGAAAATTGCTGGGAGAAGGGTCGTTTGGCACTAGAATCCGTCAAATGGGCGATCATACCGGCCAAAGATACGGGCGCTATCTTCGGTCATCGGAAAGGAATCACCGGGATACCGGACGTAGTCGACATGCCCGTCCAAATATAATACGTTGCCGCCGCCGGGCACGTGCGCGAAATCGATCACTTTCGTGCTGATGTGATCCCACACGATGGGCACTTCACTGGACGCCTGAGCGCTTGCTGCTGGGTTGTTGACGTCTGTGATTAGAAATCGTTCAATTCCGTCGCGCAAACGGTATAACGTGTTACCACCGCCGACTTGGGTGCCTGCGTACAAGCTCGAAACGGTGAAATCCATATCGCTCGCCGCGCCGTCGCTAAAAAAGTTTTCCGCCGCCAATTCGCCCCAGGGGGTGTTTATGTATGCATCTTCTTCGTGGCGGCCATTCGGGCCCAATCCCATCGAACCAAGGAGCGCCGGACCAAGAATGTTGAGGTCTTCAAGAATCAACCAGCCCGTATAGTCGTACGGCTCTTTGAGCAATTCACACGGGTCTACGCGGCCATTGTCATTGCCTTTCGCATCGAATCGGTCTAATGGGGTCGTTTGCGCTGCCCAAGAAGGGCACCAGACTATATTCACGTCTGTCAGGTATTCGGGCATCAACGATGGCCCGTCAAAGATCATCGTTCGCCCAAGATCTCCATCGCAGGTCCGAATCATGCGCGGCGGCAACTTCTCGCCTTGCGATTCTGTGGCATACATCGTGAGGACCAAACCCATTTGTTTCAGGTTATTTTGACAACTGACGCGCCGGGCCGCTTCTCGGGCCCGGGCTAGCGCCGGGAGTAAAATTGCTGCCAAGATGCCGATGATGGCGATCACGACGAGCAATTCGATCAGAGTGAAGCCGTTAAATTTGGAACGCTGCTGGAACATTGAGTGAATCTCCGGACTTTCTAATTGGTGATGGCTGCCAAAATCGTACGGTTAGCAGATGCGCCGCACGTCACATGGGCAATCACCCTGCTTTCTAATATAGCCATAATTTTAGCAATTGATTCTTAAGTTCAGCATGCTGAACATTTGTAAATATAGTCTATTGCCGTCACCATGTCAAGGAAGATGACGCAGTTCGCACTGTGGGCGCGACCACCGTTACCGCGTGCCGAATCATCATCCCCCGCAGGCGGGGATCCAAGCGAACTGGATTCCCGCCTTCGCGGGAATGACGGAAAAAAGAAGAGAAACCTACAAATTCAATTGGAATCGCTTATTAGCGTCATCTTGCTGGCCTGTGAAGTATCATGGATCGCATGGGAACTGAGCAGATTCACGGTCGCGAAACGTCCTTGCGACCCCCAACCGTTGTGACCACTATGATCGGCTCCCTGGCCTATTGCGCAACATTTCCTCTGTTCGTATTGGGATCGCTCGCGGTCACATCCGTCATTTCTTTGGGGTTCATCCCCCGTTACGATGCAGTTCTGTTGCTTTGCCTGTCGTTCCAAATCGGCATGCTGGTGATCCGCATGGAAACGCCTCGTGAATTTGGAACCATTTTTTTATTTCATGCGATGGGCACCGCGCTTGAAATGTTTAAAGTGAACCATGGTGGGTGGTATTACCCAGAGCCGTCTTGGTTTAAAGTGATGGGGGTCCCGTTGTATTCCGGCTTCATGTACGCATCCGTCGGCAGTTTTATTCTCGCATGCTGGAAACGGTTTGATGTTCGAGTTGAAGGGTTTCCCCCACTCGCCGCCGTGATACCGTTGGTCGTCGCGACGTATGCTAACTTTTTCGCGAACTATTGGCTGTGGGATATGAAACCTGTATTGCTGTTCATCGCAATCGCCTTTTTCTGGGGTACGCGAATTCGCGGTGAGATCGGTGCGAAGAAAATTACCATGCGTTTGCCATTCGTTTTCTTGGCACTTGGACCCGTTGTGTGGTGCGCGGAAAACGTCGGCACGTGGCTCGGGAGTTGGGAATACCCACGACAAGCCGGTGGCTGGGTCGCGGTGCCGCCGGATAAACTCCTGTCGTGGACCGTTCTGGTGATGGTTAGTTTCCTAGTCGTCGCGTTGGTCCGCCGGGATACCATTGATGGTGTAAGAGCAATCCGCAGATGACGCAGATTCGCGCAGATAAGGAACGATTCGGTCGGGACGGATTCGTGGTAATCCGTGGTCTCGTACCTGCGAACGACTTGGATTGGATTTGTGAGGAGCTACGAACGCTTGAACATCCGAAGGGAGATCGATTGCGGAATGGGCGATCGTTCGCGGTTCGTGACGTGTTCGCGGTGAGTGAATCATTGCTGTCATTTGCACGCAGTGATGCACTCTCCGGACTGGCATCAACACTCTTGGGACATGCGGCCCGACCGACCAAGGCGACATTATTCGACAAGCACGAGGATGCGAATTGGTCGTTACCGTTGCACCAAGATCTCACCATAACGGTTCAGGCGAAGGCGGATGTTCCAGGCTTTGGGCCTTGGACGGAGAAGGCGGGTGTCCCGCACGTGCGACCGCCCGAATCAATCCTGCAGTCAATCGTTGCCCTGCGCATCCACCTCGACGATTGTCCGGAGGAGAACGGCGCGCTCTACGTGGTCAGAGCCAGCCACATCCGCGGACGCCTCTCTTCAGGCGAACTGAAATTGATGATGAGTGCTGTTGAAGAAGAAGTTGTTCCAGCGAAAGCAGGAGACGTCTTGGTTATGAGCCCGCTGCTCATTCACGGTTCCGGCAAGGCGAAGACGCCGAACCGGCGTCGGGTACTCCACATCGAGTACTCTTGTGTCGACTTGCCTGCTCCACTTCAATGGCCGATTTGGAGTTCACATAGCGACAACGCCGTAAGCCAAATCGCAGGATGACGAACACGGTCAATTGCGTCCGCGTCGTTCACTCCAACCTATTTCGAGCCACAGATGGCCACAGATAAACACAGATGACTGATACGATTCGTTTTGGCATATTGGGTACGGGGTTCATTGCCCAGCAGTTTGCTGGCGATTTGCGGCATGCGGTTGGCGCAAGTCTGGCTGCGGTGGGATCGCGTTCACAGGAGGGAGCAGACGATTTTGGGGAGGTCTTCGCCATTCCGAATCGTCACGCTAGTTATGAGGCGTTGGCCGCGGACCCAACGGTCGATGTTGTCTACATCGCGACACCTCACCCTTTTCATTGCCCGAACACACTGATGTGCCTCGGCGCTGGGAAAGCAGTGATCTGTGAAAAACCGTTTGCGTTGAATGAAGCGGAAGCACGAGAGATGTTCGACGCGGCGCGTCAACATGATCTGTTTCTCATGGAGGGGATGTGGACGTATTGCTTTCCCGCGATACGCAAGATCAAAGAACTGATTGATTCCGGCGCGATCGGCGAACCGCGCATGATGATGGGCGCATTTTGCTGGCGGTCGGAGTGGGATGAGTCGACCGCTGTGCTCAATCGACAACTCGGCGGCGGCGCATTGTTGGACGTCGGTGTCTATCCAATCTCCGTTGCACACCTCGTGTTCGGCGGTGAACCCGAGACGATTCAAGCTGCGGTGCATATCGGCGCGACCGGTGTTGACGAACAGAACGGCATCGTGATGACGTACGCCGACGGCGGCATGGCGCTGATTGCAAGCGCAGTCCGAACAAGCATGCCTGAAGAACTCGTCATTTCCGGAACGGATGCACAAATACGAATTCCAGAACCGTTCTACCGCCCGAATCGGATCGAAGTCATTCGCGGTGAGGAGATAGAGCAACTGGATTTTGCCTACCCCGGCATGGGCATGCAGTACGAGGCACAGGAAGTAGTCGATTGTCTGCGTGCCGGCAAGCGAGAGAGCGATTTGATCCCGCACGAAGGTTCGCTTGCCGTCATGCGCACGATGGATCGCGTTCGCGAGCAATGCGGTTTGCGTTATCCCGGCGAGTGACGCTGAAACAGTCGCGGGACGAATCGGCCGGTTCGTTGGCAATAGAGGTCATACTCCTCACCGAATTCCGTTCGCATCAATCGCTCCTCACCAAGCATATTGAGATGCCAAATCGGGTGTTGAGCGATTGCCCAACCAAAGAAAATCCAATCGTCGAGATACAGGGCCAGACCAAAATCGAAGAAAGTTAAGAAGGAAGCGTACAGCGGGTGGCGGAAATATCGGAACGCGCCGTTTGTGATCAACGCCTTTCCTCGGTCGGACGGCGGCAACGACCGCACGCTCCAAAGCGCAATGCTCAATGTCGCAATCAGTGACAGTCCCAAAATGATGTAGCCAGCGATCTCCGATCCGTGGATCGGCCAGGGCCCAATACGATCCAACGCCGCGTATGCGAGGAACAACGTCGCAAAACTGATCGCCAGTCCGCGTGGACCTGTGCCGAAGATGCGTTGATATTGGGTCATGGGCATGTCGTGAGTATAGCGCCCCGGTTGTGGCCGGTCTCCCGACCGCGCCACTAGCTTGACCACATGGACTCCAGAATCACGAAGGTGCCCTGTCGCTTGCATCGGCGAGCGAGTCTTGGGACTATGTCTAACTCGCTTCAGATGGGCGAATGGGCTGTGTTGAAAGGATGGTACTTATGCGGCAACTGTTGATTTTTTGTCTTGTGGCTTTGCCGGCGATGGCGTGGGCCGCAGAAATGGAGTATCCGGTGACGAAAACGATCGATCATACCGATGACTATCATGGCACGACGGTGGCCGACCCGTATCGTTGGCTGGAGGACGATGTTCGCGAATCGGATGATGTTGCTGCGTGGGTTGAATCGCAGAACAAAGTAACGTTCGCCTATCTCGAGTCATTGCCAGAGCGTAAGGCCATTGAAGATCGGCTCACTGAATTGTGGGATTACGAAAAATACTCCGCGCCGTCTAAGCGTGGCGGCCGCTATTACTTCTCCAAAAACGACGGTCTGCAAAACCAATTTGTGTTGTACGTGCAAGAAACGCTCGACGATGAACCGCGCGTGCTCATCGATCCGAACACGTGGTCGGACGATGGTACCGTCGCGCTCGGCGGCACCGTGTTTAGCGATGACGGCAAGTACGTTGCCTACGGCGTTGCGGAAGCGGGATCGGATTGGACCACGTGGCGCGTGATGGAAATCGTATCCGGCAAAGTACTTGACGACGAAATCCAGTGGGTCAAATACAGTGGCGCGGAATGGGCTGCGGACAGCAGCGGATTCTATTACGGCCGGTTCGAAGAGCCGGAAGAAGGCGAAGAGTTTCAAGGGCTTACGTTCAATCAAAAAGTCTACTTCCACAAAGCCGGCACACCGCAATCGGAAGATACGCTGATCTATGAACGGCCCGATGAACCCGAATGGGGGTTCGGCACAGACGCCACGGAAGACGGACGGTATCTCGTCGTTACCGTATGGGTTGGTACAGACGATCGGTATCGGGTCATGTACAAAGACCTGCACAATCCTGGTGCAGAGATGATCGACCTCATCGATAATTTTGAGTTCGACTACACATTCATCGGTAGCGAAGGATCGGTCTTCTTTTTTATTACGAGCAACGACGCACCGAAGAAACGGTTAATCGCGATCGATGTAACGAAGCCCGAACCCGCACAATGGCGCGAACTCATTCCCGAACAAGAGGAACCCTTGCGCGGCGTCAGCCTCGTGGGCCATTCGTTTATTGCCCAATACTTGAAAGATGCACGGTCACAAATCACGGTCCATGACATGACGGGCAAGAAGCTACGTGATGTCGAATTTCCCGGCATCGGATCCGCCGGCGGATTCGGCGGTAAACGTGAGGACACCGAGACGTTCTATTCATTCTCAAGTTTCGCGACCCCGCCCAGCAACTATCGGTATGACGTCTCGACCGGTGAATCGACGTTGCTGCGGCGCGCGGCGGTCGACTGCGACCCCGATGACTTTATCGTGACGCAAGTCTTCTACACGAGCAAAGATGGCACACGCGTTCCGATGTTCATCACGCACAAGAAGGGCGTCGAACTCGACGGAAAGAACCCAACTTTGCTCTACGGATATGGTGGCTTCAACATTCCGTTAACCCCAGGTTTTTCGATTAGTCGTTTGGCATGGATGGAACGTGGCGGTGTTTATGCGGTGGCCAATTTGCGCGGCGGCGGCGAATACGGCGAGGAATGGCACAAAGCCGGAACCAAGCTGCAGAAGCAAAATGTGTTCGACGACTTCATCGCCGCGGCCGAGTTCTTGATATCGACGAACTATTGCTCTAGCGACACGCTAACGATTCAAGGGGGCAGCAACGGTGGGTTACTCGTTGGCGCGGCCATGACGCAACGCCCAAAACTATTCGCTGCCTGCCTGCCCGCCGTCGGCGTGATGGACATGCTTCGCTTCCACCAGTTCACCGCAGGCCGCTTCTGGGTAGACGATTATGGCTCTGCCGACAACCCCGAAGAGTTCGAAGCCATATTCAAATACTCCCCCTACCACAACATCAAGTCCGACGTAGCCTACCCCGCGACCCTCGTCACCACCGCCGACACCGACGACCGCGTCGTCCCCGGCCACTCCTTCAAATTTGCCGCGATGCTCCAACGCCAACACACAGGAGACGTCCCAGTCCTCATCCGCATCGAAACACGAGCAGGTCACGGAGCTGGAAAACCCACGGCAAAAGTAATCGAAGAAATCGCCGATCAACTCGCCTTCGCCTGGGCCCATACGGCAGAGTGAGATTGGCAAGCTGAGCAGCGCCCAGTACGGGCCTGACGGATAATTATTAGCGCTATGTAACCTTAATGATTCGTTGGCTTGAATTAAGAATCGTTCGTGCCTACACCGTATATGTACTCGAAATCTGGAAATTCGGCTATATAGTGCAGAAGCCAAATTGGATATCGTCCCCGGAAACACAATACCGACCTGCCAGTCTGTTTTCTTAAGTATTTATTGACAAAACTCAAGCTTACCGGTAACGTTTTGAGTGGGAGACTGCTGGGCTGCTTCGTGACGATGGCATGTGCGTGCCTCGACAGGTTTTCTTCCCGGCAACGGTCGATCTTCTTTTATTGGGTGAGGAATGGTGATGGACCTCAAGTCGATATGCGATTTGGGGTGATCAAGAGGAGCAGTATAAATTCTGACTTAAACGGAGGAATCATTACTATGATCAATCGAAAGGGCTTTACCCTAATTGAGTTACTCGTAGTAATAGCGATCATCGGAATATTAGCAGCAATACTGTTACCGGCATTGGCGCGCGCACGTGAAGCGGCACGACGGGCGAGTTGCCAGAATAACCTGAAGCAAATCGGGCTGGTTGGAAAGATGTACGCCAACGAATCACCCGGCGAAAAATGGCCTAGTGCGTATTTCCGGTTTCTGCTGGCGCCCAATGGCGACGGAACTGCCGATACAGATAACATCGCGTTCCAGTTTACGGCGGACATGACGCAGATCTATCCTGAATACCTCACGGATCCAAGCATCTTGATCTGTCCCTCAGATTCAGGCGATCACCTTAGTAGTATTGAAGACCTGAGTTGCATCGCCTATTCGCCGCTTGTGACCCTGCCTTCGGGCCAAGAGGGTTGCAGGAACCAAGCTGGAACAAGCTACACGTATTTGAGTTGGGCGTTCGACCTCACCGAGGATGATGATCCAACGATAGACTTGGGTCCGCTGTACCTTGTCGTTGGCATAATCCTTGGCGCCGATCTTTCGGCCCTCAATGGTATTATCGGGCCGACACAACAGTCTGTTTGTTTCAACGATATGCTCCTTCGCTGGTTCACGAAGTTGGGCGCGGCAGACGCTATAGGCGGATCGGCTGAAGTCGATAAAGACTGCACGGTACCGGCCGGGACAGGAAACGGTGGCGGCAGCACGGTATACCGTCTGCGTGAAGGCATCGAGCGATTCCTGATTACCGACATCAACAATCCCGCGGCCAGTGCGATCGGGC
>Ga0315336_1004823_pt1 | contig 15446 bp, 10 predicted proteins | sample ASW5metaG_FD_204512 | JGI IMG/M metagenome (GOLD analysis project Ga0315336, IMG submission 204512) | Ammonia-oxidizing marine archaeal communities from Monterey Bay, California, United States - ASW #5 | ecosystem: Environmental > Aquatic > Marine > Intertidal zone | place: USA: California...
GAGAGTAATTCGCCACCTACTTCGGTCCAGGCCAAGCCAGTAGTGAGGCCAACAAGGCTCTCTTCCTCAGCTTCGCCATAGCGGTAACGGTGCACCCCAGCAAAGCTCTTGAGGTTGCGCCGAGTTATCTTAACCATCTTGGCATCGCCGGACACGATATCCTTCACCGCCTTGCGCTGAAGCGATGCCAGTTCGCGTTCCAAGTTACGGACGCCAGCCTCTCGGGTATAGAACCGGATCAGGTCCATGAGCGCGCCGTTGGAAATATCCCACTCGCCGGCTTTGAGCCCATGCGCCTTAATCTGCTTGGGGATCAGATGACGCTTGGCAATTTCCTTTTTTTCGTCTTCGGTATAACCGGGGATACGGATGATCTCCATGCGGTCCATCAAAGGTTGGGGCATACGCAAGGTGTTGGCGGTGGTTAGGAACATCACGTCAGACAAATCGTAATCGACTTCAAGGTAATGATCATTGAAGGTTGAATTCTGCTCCGGATCCAGCACCTCAAGCAGGGCTGACGAGGGATCACCCCGGAAATCTGCGCCCAACTTGTCGACCTCATCCAGCAGGAATAGCGGATTGGATGATTTCGCCTTTTTCATCCCCTGGACCACTTTACCCGGCATAGAGCCGATATAGGTCCGGCGATGCCCACGGATTTCTGCCTCATCGCGGATGCCGCCCAAGGACATCCGTACAAAATTACGCCCTGTCGCCCTGGCGATGGACTTACCGAGCGAAGTCTTACCAACACCGGGAGGTCCCACCAAGCAGAGGATCGGACCATTGAGCTTCTGGACACGTTGCTGCACAGCGAGGTATTCAAGGATACGTTCCTTCACCTTTTCCAAACCGTAATGGTCGGTGTTCAGGATTTTTTCGGCAATGTTAATGTCACGCTTGATGCGGGTGCGCTTTTTCCAGGGAATACCCAGAAGCCAATCGAGATAATTTCGGACCACCGTGGCTTCTGCTGACATAGGCCCCATGGACCTCAATTTCTTGACTTCCGCAGTCGCCTTTTCCAGTGCTTCCTTGGAGAGCTTGGTCTTCTTTATGGTTTCTTCCAGCTCGGAGACTTCGTCCTTGCCGTCCTCCCCTTCGCCCAGTTCCTTCTGAATCGCCTTAAGCTGTTCGTTGAGATAATACTCGCGCTGGGTGTTCTCCATCTGGCGCTTGACCCGGCCGCGTATTCGTTTTTCCACCTGCAGAACGCCGATCTCCGTTTCCATGTAGGTAAGCACTTTGGTGAGGCGCTCCGCTATATCTTCAATCTCAAGAATTTCTTGTTTTTGGGAAATTTTTAGTGCCAGGTGAGAGGCCACCATATCGGCCAGCTTGCCAGGCTCTTCAATCTGGTTGAGGGAAACGATCACCTCAGGCGGAATTTTCTTGTTGAGCTTAATGTATTGCTCAAACTGGTTGGTCGCCGAGCGTGACAACGCCTCGGTCTCCTGGGGAGAACCATCCATTTCTTCTATGGCCACCGCGTGGGCCTGGAAGTAGGATTCATTTTCCTCATAGGACAGGATACGGACACGGCTTCCGCCCTCAACCAGGACCTTGACTGTTCCATCAGGCAACTTCAAGAGTTGCAGCACCGTTCCCACGGTCCCGACAGCGTGAATATCATCGGTTCCGGGGTCGTCCATAGTGGCATTTTTCTGAGCCACCAAAAGGATCTGCTTATCTTCCTTCATGACGCGTTCCAGCGCCTGGACCGACTTCTCGCGGCCAACAAAGAGTGGCACGATCATGTGGGGGAAGACCACAATATCGCGAAGTGGAAGAACGGGATAAAGGGTAGTTTCAGTTGGATCTATCATAGTCAGCCTCGGCTGCATGGAGCACTTTTGAAGCAAGGGGGGAAGAGAGCCTGATCGTCACCCCTATATTAAACTCTACACCAATCCCATCAGAGAATGGTTAACGAAACATAACCAATTCTCCTATAATTTGCGTACGAACGTGCGGTGCATCACAATATGTGGCATACAATAAGGAGTTTTCAAGGGGTGGTGTCAGGCGCTGGTCCCGAGATCTTCGCGGCGGTCAGCATAAATATAGAGCGGCTTGGCTCGGCCTTCCACCACTTCGCCATTTATCACAATCTCTTCTACACTCTCCAAGCTGGGGAGTTCATACATAGATTCAAGCAAGATGTTTTCCATGATTGAACGAAGGCCTCGGGCCCCGGTCTTCCGCGCAATCGCTTTGCGGGCTATGGCATGAAGTGCATCGTCTGTAAAATCTAGGCTAACTGATTCCATCTCGTAGAGAAGCTTGTATTGCTTGATCAAGGCATTTTTGGGCTCGTTCAGGATGCGAATTAGCGATTTTGCATTGAGATCAGCAAGAGTAGCCACAACTGGCAAGCGGCCGACAAATTCTGGAATCAAGCCGAATTTTAATAGGTCTTCAGGCTCCACTTCGCGAAGCACTTCGCCGGTCTGGCGATCTTCGGGCTGGCTCACCTCCGCGCCGAAGCCGATAGAAGTAGTTTTCCCGCGGGCAGAAATGATTTTTTCTAGCCCCGAGAAAGCACCGCCACAGACGAAGAGAATATTGGTCGTGTCCACCTGCAAAAACTCCTGTTGGGGATGCTTGCGGCCGCCCTGAGGTGGTACCGAGGCAACCGTCCCTTCCATTATTTTCAAAAGCGCTTCCTGGACGCCTTCTCCAGAAACGTCTCGGGTGATCGACGGATTGTCCGACTTGCGGCTTATCTTATCAACCTCGTCGATATAAACGATGCCACGTTGGGCGCGTTCGACATTATAGTCAGCCGCCTGCAGCAGCTTGAGAATGATGTTTTCTACATCCTCACCGACATACCCCGCCTCAGTCAGTGTCGTCGCATCGGCCATGGTAAAGGGGACATCAAGGATTCGGGCTAGGGTCTGAGCGAGCAGTGTCTTGCCGCAGCCGGTGGGGCCGAGCAAGAGAATGTTAGACTTAGCCAGCTCTATGTCGTTAGCCTTGGAATCATGGGCAAGGCGCTTGTAGTGGTTGTGAACGGCCACCGAAAGCACGCGCTTGGCATGGCTTTGTCCAATGACATAATCGTCTAACACTGAACATATGTCCCGCGGGGTTGGCACGCCGTCCTGGGAGCGCACCAAGGTCGATTTATGTTCTTCGCGGATGATGTCCATGCAGAGCTCGACGCATTCATCGCAGATAAACACCGTCGGTCCGGCGATGAGCTTACGCACTTCGTGCTGGCTCTTACCGCAGAACGAGCAATACAAGGTATTTCTGGAATCACCACTGGAGGATTTACTCATGGATTCTCCACTTCCTCACGCTGGGTCGCCGGTCGCGGGGTAAAACCACCCCCATTCATGTACCGGTTCTCGCGCCGGCCCCTGATCGAATCATCTTTGCCACAGCCCATGGGCAGAATTCAAACAAATTTTCCTATTTTATCCACAAGGATTTAGAACAAATCAAGAATATGAAATGCATGCAACATGAAATTCTTACGACCGTTGCTTTTATGCAACGCCATGTTCCGCAATCCTAAACGTGATGGATCAAGATTAAGTTTAACTCCGCGCCTCTATCAAGACCCGTCGTCACCAGCCTCTTCGTCTCCGTCAGCCGGCAAAGGCCGGGAGGTGACCACCTCATCGACAAGGCCAAATTCCTTGGCTTCTTCGGGGTTCATAAAATTGTCACGTTCCACAGCTTCGGCGATGACATCGAGATTTTGTCCGGTATGTTTGGCATAAATTTCGTTGAGCCTGGTGCGCAGCAACAGAATCTCTCGAGCCTGAATTTCGATATCGGTAGCCTGACCCTGAATGCCGCCCGATGGCTGATGGATCATTACCCGGGAATTAGGAAGGCAGTAGCGTTTGCCAGCGGCCCCCGCCGCCAGTAACAACGATCCCATGGAGGCCGCCTGGCCGATGCACACCGTGGAGATATCGGGGCGGATGTAAAGCATGGTGTCGTAAATGGCTAGACCCGAGGTCACCACACCTCCTGGCGAATTGACGTAAATCGAAATATCCTTGGTGGGATTTTCTGCTTCCAAGAACAAAAGCTGGGCCGAGACAACACTCGCCACGGCGTCGTCGACCGGTCCGACCAGAAATATGATTCTCTCCTTTAGAAGTCGGGAATAAATATCATAGGCCCGTTCGCCACGGTTGGTTTGCTCCACCACCATGGGTATCAAGCCTTGCATCGTGGTTTTGGTGTCGTCGTTCATCTGTTCTAACCTTCGCTCAATGGGGGCATCCCCGGAAGCGCACCCACATTTATTTATTCTTGGTTACCCGTTTCTTCTTCGCTGCTGGCTTTTTCTTGTTTGCTGGCTTTTTCTTGTTTGCTGGCTTTTTCTTGTTTGCCGGTTTTTTCATCGATGAGGCTTGCTTTTGTTCTTCCTTGTCGACGCCGGCCCCATCATCACTGTCTTCATCGGGGTCACTCATCAGTTCCTCGCCGGTGACCGTCCTTTCGGAAACCTTGGCCAATTCCAAGATGAAATCGACCACCTTGTCCTCGAACAGGGGTGCGCGTAGCTGTTCTCTGGCACCTGGGTCATTTTGGTAATATTCGACCACTTGGCGTTCCTGGCCGGGAAACCGCCGCGCTTCATTGGTCACTGCCTGATTGATTTCCTCGTCGGGAACAACAATGTTGTTCATGCGGCCGGTCTCCGTCAGCATCAATCCCAAGCGCACCCGGCGATCGGCAATCGTCCGGTATTCCTGCTTGATCTCCTCCTCAGTCTTGCCCGATTCTTCCATGAATTTTTTGAAACGCGCTTGCACCGCAGGATCGGGGCGGGCCTCTTCCTGTGCCCCGTGGTCATGATCACCTTCACCGTGGTCACGACCACCTTCACCGTGGTCATGAACATGAATTTTCTCGCCAGTCAAATTCTGCCAAATCTGGGTGAACTCGTTTTCCACCATGCCGTGGGGTAGTTCAAAGGTCGATAATTCCGCGAGTTTATCCAGGAGGCTACGTTTAACGCGCATCCGAGAAATTGATGCATACTCGGATTGGAGCCGTTCACTGACCGCAGCTTTCATGGCAACGAGAGATTCGAGACCAGCCGCCTTAGCGAGATCGTCATTGACCTCCATGGGCTTGGGCACCCGCAATTCCTTCACAACGACCTCGAATTGCGCTTCCTTGCTGGCCAGTTCCTCGGACCCATAATCCTCCGGGAAGGTCACATTTATGGCTCGTGTCTGCCCTGCCTTTGCGCCGACCATCTGTTCCACGAATCCGGGAATAAAGTTCTGGGCATTTAGTTCGAGAACAAAATCCTTTGCCACACCGCCGGCGAACTCCTCGCCATCTATACTCCCGGTGAAATCTACCAACAGAGCATCGTCCGCTGTGGAAGCCCTATCCTCTTCGGTTGACTCGAAGGCACGTTGTTCCTCCGCCATACGGGCGATGGCTTCCTCCACCTCCGCTTCGCTCACATCGACTACCAGACGTTCTAATTCGATGGCACCATAGTCCGGCGCCACGATATCCGGCATGACTTCCACCGCCATGCTGAACTTCAAGTCCTTGCCCTCATCGAACTCGGTAATCTGTATTTTCGGCTGCATGGCGGGACGCAGATTGTTCTCACGCAGGGTTTCCGAGGTGGTATCTGAAATCGCTTTTTCCAGCACCTCACCGATGATTGATGGGCCATACTGCTTGCGCAACAATGGCATGGGCACCTTGCCGGGGCGGAACCCGGGCATCTTGACGGTGGCGGCAATCTCCGTGAGGCGTGCCAAAACCCGCCCTTCGATATCGTCTCCAGGAATAGTGACGATGAACTCACGGCTCAGGCCTTCATTCTTGGTTTCCTCGACCTGCATGGGGTTCTCTCTCAATTCTCTCTGTTCTTGCCTAACGGACCTGGATTAACACCATGGCCTTTGACCCAATATGCCGGGCCCAAGCTCCCGACGCTTCGCCGCTGCCGGGCGAGTCCGGGGCTGGTGTTATCAGAATTCAGCGCCCCTGACCAGCCCGTGTGTGTCATAGAGCTGATCGCCACCCCGTTAGAGCACCTATGGTGCGGGCGGAGGGACTCGAACCCCCACGACTTGCGTCACTGGCACCTAAAGCCAGCGCGTCTACCAGTTCCGCCACGCCCGCGGTTAGTCCATCCCAAAAGCGCATGGGCGCTTTGGCCGGAATGGCGGAGTCTATAACACAGATTGGGAGGAAGAGAAGAAGGCGGGTGGTAACGGATTCAATTTTCTCTAAACAAGATTACCGCACAGCGCCACAAAAGATGCAGCAAAAGGCGCTGACATTATAAAATCAGAAAGCGCCTTGGCGCAATCCTCGGAGCACCCCAGGCAGGCAATCGGTAAGATCTTCAGCTATCAACCCTGGGCCGAATTCCGCGGCTGCGCGCCCATGGATCCACACGGCCATAGAGGTTGCCTCGAAGGGCGCCACGCCCTGAGCCAAAAGGCCGGCTATGAGCCCAGAGAGCACATCACCCGTCCCGCCAGTCGCCAGGTCCGGTGGCGCGTTGGCATTGATCACCGCCCGCCCGTCGGGTGCAGCAATCACCGTGTCGCTCCCCTTGATCAGCACGATGGCGTTACTTTCCGCAGCTGCCATCCGGGCGCGGGCGAGCTTACCGCGCCCGGAAAGTCCAGGAAACAGGCGGGCGAATTCGCCCTCGTGAGGGGTCAAAACTGTGGCACCCCCAGCATCGGAATTTGCCGCGATCGCGGCAAACAACTCACTGGAGCGGCCCACAAACACTGTCAGGGCATCGGCATCGAGGCACACGAGCTTCCCTAGGGCCAAGGCCGTCAAGACATGGGTATGCGTTTTTCTGTCGACGCCGTAGCCCGGCCCCAGCAAGATAGCCCGGCGCCGAGAATCTTCCAGGTAGGCAGCGAAATCCCCTGATCTCTCAAGGGTGGCAGTCAACACTGCCGGCATGCTGGAGGTGTATGTAGGTACAGCCTTGGGCCCACAGGCGATGGTCACTAGGCCGGCGCCTATTCGCAAACCCGCCCGTGCCGCTAGCTGGGCCGCCCCGGTCATCTCTGAACCGCCACCAATCACAAGGTGGCCCCGGCTGTATTTGTGAGCATTGAAATCCGGCCAGGGGAAGTCATTGACCCATAACTCAGGCGTGTTTTCAAAAGTTGCAGAGCGAATACAATTCAGCACCGAGCCGGGAATGCCGATGTCGATGACCACGACTTCCCCGGCCAACGCCTTGCCTGGCATAAGAAGGTGGCCAGGTTTCTTCCGGAAAAACGTGACCGTAAGCCCCGCCGCGGCGGCCACGCCCAAAACCAAACCGCTATCTCCGTCAACACCGCTCGGAATGTCCACCGCGACCACCGGCTGGCCAGAGGCCGCCGCCGCCTCAACAACTTCCCGTGCGACACCGCCTATTGCTCGATTAAGCCCAGCCCCAAACAGAGCGTCGACGATGAGCCCAGTACCTCTCAACGCGGCGACCGATAGCGGGGCCACGGCGCCCGACATATCCCGCCAGCACTGAGCGGCGATTGCTGCGTCGCCATCCAAGGCGGATTTTTCACCAAGAAGGGCGACTTCAACCAGCCAACCGGCATCGGCCAGGTGGCAAGCAATGATAAATCCGTCGCCGCCATTATTACCTGGCCCACAAAGAACCACGGTGGGGCACGGCTGGAAACGGTCCATGATGACCTGGGCAACGCCGCTTCCCGCCGCTTCCATCAGATCGATTCCGGGAGTGCCTCCTTCCATCGCCATCCTGTCGGCAGCGCCCATTTCATGGACCGTGAGCAGCTCATGACCCGCGTTTCTAACATCACTGAGCTCGCACGGTCCTGATTCCGATGCGAAAAAATTCTCGGGACCAAGTGTCAGACCTTCGGCCTTGGCAGCGAACAGCACGTCGACCTGGCGGGACGCGGGAATAATACCTCGCTGGGCCCAACCTTGAACCGTGGTTGGCGGCACCCGTTGGCCCAAGGCGCGAGTCAATTTCCTCGCCATTGGGCGGATACCACCGAATCGTTTGATGATTTGGGCAACAGGGTCCATGCCTAGCCAGTTGTACGTATGGCACGTGCAGGCGTCAAGTTCACTCCCATTATTATCCATTGGCTGTACTTATGATCGAGAATGCTTGAGCCCTGGGCCGCTGGTCGCTAACTTCCTGGCGTCATATGCTCAGTGAGGAATTATTGCTGTGAAAATTGTCGTGCTCGGCGCCGGGGTTATTGGTGTGACCACCGCATATCATCTTCTACGCGACGGCCATGAGGTCACGCTCATCGACCGCCGACCCGGGCCTGGTTTGGAAACCAGCTTCGCCAACGGCGGCCAGATTTCCGCATCTCATTCGACTCCCTGGTCCAATCCATCGACACCTCTAAAACTTTTGTCATGGCTAGGCCGCGCCAACGCTCCGCTCGCCTTCCATTTCAGCACCGACCCAGCATTATGGCGATTCCTTTTCAGCTTCCTGGCCAATTGCTGGCCGGCAGTAAGCAAGGCCAATGCCGCCACTGTGCTCCGCATAGCACTCTATAACCGGGCCGTGCTTACCGATATCCGAGAGCTAACTAGGGTTGAATTCGACGCCGAGGACCGGGGCATTCTCCACCTCTATCGAAGCCAGCGGGAGATGCAGCGCGCTTTGGGCGCTGCCGCCCATCTGCGTCGGCTCGGTCTCGCACTCGAGGACCTTGATGCCGACGCCTGCGCCACGCTTGAACCGGCGCTAGAAGGCCACTGCGGTACCCTGGCTGGCGGCATCTTCAGTCCCGGCGACCTCTCCGGCGACGCCCATGCCTTCACCAATGGTCTGGCCCGATACTGTGCCGATGCGGGCGCCCATTTCGAGTTAGAAAATCCTATCACCCAACTCACTTACTCAGGCGATGAGATCACCGGCGTGATGACCAAACGAGGGGTTCTCACCGCTGACCGCTATATACTGGCGCTGGGCAGCTATTCGCCGCTGTTATTGCAACCGTTGGGCATCCGTATTCCGATCTACCCCGCAAAGGGCTACTCTGCTTCGGTACCCATCGCCGGTACCAATTGGGCGCCCCGGGTCAGCATCACCGACGACGATCACAAAATTGTGATCAGCCGCTTGGGAGATACGCTACGTATAGCTGGCACCGCTGAATTCAACGGTTACAATACCGATCTGGATCCAAAACGTGCGCGCGCAGTGCTTGATGCCGGTGGCAACCTTTTCCCAAAAGTTCTGGAGCACGAAGACGCCGAGTTATGGACAGGATTGCGTCCCCTGACACCCGACGGCGTACCGATCATCGGACGCACGCCTTATTCTAACCTGATTCTCAATACCGGCCACGGCACCTTGGGCTGGACACTGGCCTGTGCATCGGGCCGCATCGCCGCTGACCTCGCCACGGGCCAAGAGCCGGAACACGACATTTCCAACCTCGGCATGGAAAGATTCTAGTGGTCTGTTTTTAAAAAATACTGAACCGCCACCCGGGCGTCGCCAGGCCAGACAATCTTGGGCCGGTCAGTAATCGGCAGGTATGGAAAAGGCCCATAAGAAGTAGGTTTTATCGCGCTCCCACCTATTCATCCCTACCGCGCACTTGGACTGTGACGATTAGTTCCAAGGGCCGAGTAGTGGTTCCCCGGTGTAGCTGTCGGGCAAAGCATCTAAGGTCTCGGGCCAGCTACCCTGCACCACCTCGCGGCGTTGGTTTGCCGCACGCGGCTTGCCGTCCCAGCCAACCTGCTCCATGTGGAAATATAGTTGCAGCGCCTGGCCATCAGGATCGAAGAGGAAGATATTGTGATCCATGCCTGGGCTCATTTCTGGCGGCAGTTCGCGCACACGAAACCCTTTTTCCTTAAAAAAATCCACGGCGTTTCGCATCTGCCGGTAATTAGCAAGCTGCAGCCCGAAGGTCAGCGTCGAGGTGTGATCGGACAGGCCCAATTTGGCCCGCAATGCTATGGGGGCGAGCACCAGAGAATGGTGTTCTGTGTTGTTACGCAGGAAGACGACGCGCTCGTTCTCGCAAAGAGTTTCTTCGGTCACTGTAAAGCCTAGGCGACAGGCGTAGAAGTCTATGGAAGCCTGCAAATTCTTGGCAAACAGACCGACGGGACCGATCTTTACGATTTTAAAAGGCCGCGGCATCAAGATGCCATCGACATCATAGTCGAAGGATAGGTGATCCTCGTTGTAGCGATAGCCGCTCAGCAGGTCGACACCCTTTTCCTTGGCATCCTCGACCTCTTGGTATTCGCTGATCTGCGGCAGATCAGGCACTTCGTGGAACGCGCGGTCGAACATATCGGTGGGCTTGGAATGCCCAGTCCAACCGATCTGCTCGATTCCGTAATAGAGCTCGTTAACGTGCCCATCGGGATCTTTGAGGTAGGTATGCCAGTTGGAACCAGGCATATCACGGCCCGTGCGCACCATGTCGCAGCCCTGGGATTTCAGCCATTTATGGCCATCCACCACCTCTTGCAGGCTACCCACTTGCCAGGTGATCTGGTTGATGGTGTTACCGAGCCAGAAGCGCTTACCATCCTTGTCCCCAGCCATTCGGTGGCGGTGGTTGTAAAAGACCAGCGCGTGATGGTCGGACGCGTAGCGAGTAAAATACCCCTTGCAATCGCCTATATCGGCAAATTCGGATGGGTTCGGCTTTCCTTTGAAGGGATCGCGGGAATCGACAATCTTGAACCCCAGGAGGTCAGTGTAGAACTTGATCATCGCCGCCTGATCCTGGGTATTCATGCCGAAATGGCCGAGGCGTCTGATCTTGAAGGGGTGGTCCATCATCACCCCACCCAAATTGAACTTGCCGTTGCCGGCCACAGTCATGGCGCTCTCCCCTTTATCTAACAAAGCCGGCGGCCCTATTCCTGAATTATATTGCCCCCAAGATCGGTGATCCGTTCCACGGTTATAATGACGGCGGCACCATTCTTATCGGGATCTTTTTCCTGTTCAGCAGGGACAGTTCGTACATAAACCTGGTCTCGTTCGCTTCCTTCGGTCAGAACAGAGGCCCGTCCATGAAACCGCCACACCGCACCCCTGGGAAACTGCTCCGTCTTAGCCGAATTACGGTAATAGACCACGACCTGCGAATTGGTCCCAAGGTTTCCAAGAGCCGTGCGGCCCGCCCGCTCCCAATAGGCTAGCCGCCCGCTATCGAAAACCATCATCGATCCCTTGATGCTGATTTGGGGCGCCCCTTCGGCGCTAGCAGTTCCTAATAGGCAATCTACGCGGTCGGCATGGGCACTATCGATCACCTGCATGTCGCCAGTCATGTCGATAGCCATTTCAACTCCTCTCAAGACAGGGTGTTCCTAGCCTCATTCCGCCGCCGTGCGGGTAGACTGGGGCTGGTAAGTCTTGCGCAATTCCTTCCACTTTTCTGCGCGCTTTTTCTGGGCCTTGTCGACGGCCTCAGGGACATTGACGAAGGGAGGACGCAAGGGGCCAGGATCGCAGTAGCCGGCATAGCGGATACCTATTTTTGACGCGGTCTCACGCCAGGATAAATTGGGCTGGCGATCCACCATAACCGGCGAGATCGCGAACATGATCTCCCTAGCCCGGGCCTCGTCACCTGCTACCACCGCTTCATATAAAGCAAGGAACGGCTCCGGCCCCATCCATGAATCGATGGACCAGAACCCAGCGGCGCCCAAACCATAGAAGGGATGGAACTGGAACTGATTGCAGAACACCGAGATGTGCCCCTTGATAATTTCTTGCAGCTTCATGAACTGCATAGTGTCACGATGGCTATCCTTCATGGCGACCAAATTGGGGCACTTGACCAGCTCTTCGAAACAAGGCACAGGCAGAGTCACGTTATGCAGTGTCGGGTTGTGGTATATCATGATGCCCAGTTTGGGGAATCGTTCGGAGATATCCTTATAGAACTGCACAGCATTCTCGACCGTAGCCGGGAAATAGAACGGCACGCCGACCAGCACGCCATAGGCGCCAATCTCCTCGGCAAACGCCATGCGCTTGATCGCCTCACGGGTATTCATCGCCGTACAGCCGACGAAAATTGGCACCCGCTTGGCCGCGATTTCTACCACCACCCGATTCAGGGTCTGGAACTCTTCCCAAAGAAGTGTATGAAATTCACCAAAACTGCCGCAGGTGGAAATCACCCCTGCGCCGTCGGCTATCATGCGGTTGACCCCGTCTTCCGCCCGTTCAACAGAAATTGTGTCGATGGCATCGATGGAACCGCCGTCATCATTGGTAAAAGCCGGCATCATCGCCATGATTCCAGAAAGATCTGAGCAACTGACCATTGTGGGGCTCCTTTTCGCCTATGTTTGGTTCTTTGTTTTTCCGTTTAACTCGATGGTTCCCGGCCGGAAGTTCGGAAGGAAACCAAAATTACAAGTCTGTTTCCGATTTTACACCAATTCGTGGCCGAAGCCAGACTGCCGCGCCTGTTCCCTAGAATCCAAATTCAAGGCGTCGGGATACCGGAAGCCGGCGCATCCCCCTCCCCTTCCATGATCATCTGACCCCAGGTGGTTGCTGCCACGTCCCAAACCATCCCATGATGGGCTACCGCACCAAGTAAGTTGCGGTACTGACGCTCCAGAGAGTGCCCAGAGAAAAGCACCCGTCCTCCTGCGGCATTAAAAGCTCGCGTGCCCGCCTTGAGTGAAAGCTGACAGGCAAAAGCCGCATTACGCCTAGCGGTCGCAAGTTGCATGGCGGTGAGTTTATTACCCGCCTCCAAAATTTTTTGGGAATCCCGGAGGGTCCCTAGATAAAGCGCTTCCGCTGCATCCACTTCCGCCCCGGACCGTGCGGCGATGATCTGGGTGCTCTGCTTATCGGCAATAGAGATGCCACGGGACTTGCGCGGCCGGGTGTAGGCTATCCAATCCTCTACTATGCCACGCGCCATGCCCACGGCAAGGGCGGCAAAACCGTTAGATGTAATTCCACCTCGTGGCGTACGGTAGACGGCGGCCTTGTTTATCTTAGTTCCAGGATTCTCTCCCTGCCTTGCTCTGGGGCCATCAAGAAACCGGTGGGATGGCACGAAGGCATTCTTGACCTCGAAGCTCTTTGATCCAGTCCCGGCCAGACTCATCACAAACCAGTCGTCCGTGATGGTGACGTCACGCCGTGGCACCAGGAAAAAATGAGGCCCATCGAAATCTTCACCGTCCTCGATGAAGCCGCCGCAGATGTGCCAATCACAATGGTCGATGCCACTGGAAAAGCTGTGACGTCCAGAAAAAATCCAGCCGCCTTCGACGGGCCGCGCGCGGCCCGTGGGATCGAATGCAGCGGAGATTAAAACATTGTGGTCGTCGCCCCAAACGTCTTCCTGGGCCTCGGGCGGAAATGTCGACACCATCTGTGCGTGATCAGCGCAAATCCGTTGAATCCAGGCTTGGGAACCACAGGAAGCAGCTAGGATTTGAGAAATTTCACACAAGACGTCCCAGCCTTGCTCATACCCCGAATAGCGCTTGGGCATGGCAATTCGGATCAACCCCGCGGCACGGTACTCAGCGATGGTCTCGGCAGGCACCATGCGGGCGGCTTCGCAGGACTCAGCGCGTTCGCGCAGCCTCGGTGCAATCTCCCGCGCGCGATCTAAAAGCTCTTCGCGGCTTGGTATCGATGATTGGGTATCAAGCGACGCCATCTGTCTCCATTCTAATATTTAGGTGGATTCTTTGGGCGCGAGGATAATTTTTCCATAACTGGCGCCCAATGTCTCCCAATTGATACCGTGATGGGAAGCAGCGCCGATCAGGTTGCGATACTGGCGCTCCATGGACTGGCCCTCGAACAGCGCGCGGCCGCCTGCCGCGTTGAACAACCGGGTGCCCGCCTCAAGCGCAAGCTTGCAGGCGAAACCGACATTGCGCCGCGAGGTGGCGAGTTCCAACTCGCTGAAGCTTTCCCCGGCTTCCAGCTTGCGTTGGGCGTTACATATGATGGTGAAATAGAGAAGGTGCGCGGCCTCGATTTCAGCGCTCGCCTGGGCCGCCAGCACCTGCACGCTCTCCTTGGCGGCGATGGGGACGCCACGGGATTTGCGCGGCCGGGTGTAGTCAAGCCAATCGTCGAGCACGCCCCGGGCCATGCCCACTGTCAGCGCCGCGAAGCCGGTGGTGGTGATGCCACCGCGCGGCGTGCGGTAGACCGGCGCGGTGTTGACCACGGTACCCGGACCCCGCCCGTCGCGGGCCTTGCGGACATCCAAAGTGCGGTGCTCGGGCACGAAGGCGTCCTTGACCTCGAAGCTTTTGGAACCAGTGCCGCGGAGTGCCATAGTGTGCCAGTCATCGATAATCTCGACATCGCTCCTCGGCAACAGGAAGAAGAAGGGTCCGTCGCGCGCGTCCCCCGCTTCCTTGAAACCGCCGCAAATGTGCCAGTCGCAATAGTCGATGCCGCTGGAAAAGCCGTGACGCCCGGAATATATGTAACCGCCGTCGACCGGCTGACCTCGGCCCACAGGATCGAAGGCGGCCGAAATCAGCACGTCGTGATCGTTGCTCCAGACGTCCTCCTGGGCTTCGGGCGGGAAGGTCGCCAGAATTTGTGCGTGGCCGGTGCAGATCCTCTGTATCCAAGCCTGGGACCCGCAGGCCGCGGCGAGGATCTCGGTGACCTCGCACAGCACGTCCCAGCCCATTTCCTGGCCGCCGTAGCGCTTCGGCTGGATCATGCGAATCAGCCCGGCCTGCCGGTAATCGTCGATAGTGGCGGCGGGGACGCAACGCTCTTCCTCCGCCTCGGCAGCGCGATCGCGCAAGCGCGGCGCAATCTCGCGGGCGCGGGCGATGATGTCTTGGCGCGTGACCTCGGGCCCGGCGTTGCTCTCGGCGTGTTCAGCGGTCATATCTCGCGCCGCTTACATTCCAGGCGCGGGCAATGAAATTCGCTGCGAATTGGTCTTCTTGGCGTGTTCCATGGCTTTGCCACTATTAAGGCGTCCTCTATTATTTTTTTCGATGTTAGGCGCAGCACAGTGAAAAGTGAACCGGTTCCGCAGAATCGACCGGCGCTCTATTCCTTGGGGGTGAGGCTCCAGGTCCTGTTGTCCAGGCTCAGCTCCCCATCGGCGAAACTGATGGACAGTCCCAGGCACCCTTCGTTGCGCTGCCAGGGGGTCACTGTCATCACCCTTTGGCCAGCCTTGGTATAGGGCTCTGCATTGGCGATGCGCTTGGCGGCCCTTGTGCTCGACGCACGAATGATCAACATGCCGACGCCCACCCGCTCGCCGTGTTCATCCATGAAAGGTCCGGCGCCGAAAAGGATGCCCTTGCGTTCCAGGTCAACCAGGTAATCGTGGTGTTCCTTGCGGATGCGGGCGGCGGACTTGCGCAGCCTGGGCGGGTTATCGGGCGCCGACATCCAGCACACGTAGCACTGTTCGCGCGCCAGTTTGATGCCGAAGCTCGGCCGGTTGAGC
>Ga0315336_1004824_pt1 | contig 15446 bp, 13 predicted proteins | sample ASW5metaG_FD_204512 | JGI IMG/M metagenome (GOLD analysis project Ga0315336, IMG submission 204512) | Ammonia-oxidizing marine archaeal communities from Monterey Bay, California, United States - ASW #5 | ecosystem: Environmental > Aquatic > Marine > Intertidal zone | place: USA: California...
TGTTGAGGATCTCTTTGGTGGAATCGACGGTTAAACGTTTTTGAACATTCTTATGGCACGGCGCGACCTCACGGATGGGCGAGCTTTGGTCACTGGGGCTTCCAGTGGTATCGGGCAGGCTATGGCCACCGAACTGGCACGCTGTGGCGTTGATCTCGTGCTGGTGGCCCGGCGGGCCGAGCGGCTTGAACAAGTCGTCAGCCAGCTCTCTTCCTGCGGACGTACCGTGCTACCGGTCGTGGGGGACGTCACGACCCCGGCGGTTCGCCACAGGGCACTTGAGTTGGCCCGTGACCAGTTGGGCGGGCTCGACCTGCTTGTCAACAATGCCGGAATCAGCGCGCACGGCCGGTTTGTCGACGCCGCCGATGACCGACTCCGCCAAATTATGGAAGTGAATTTCTTCGCAGCCGCCCAACTGATGCGCGAAGCGTTACCCTTGCTTCAGCAGGGACGGCAGCCGATGGTGGTCAATGTGGGATCGGTCCTCGGGCACCGCGGACTTCCCTTTACCAGCGACTACTGCGCCAGCAAATTTGCGTTGCACGGCTTCAGCGAAGCGGTGCGGCCGGAACTCAAACGCCTGGGAATCGACGTGTTGGTGATTGCACCGGCCACAACTCGAACCGAGCTCAATGACCAGTTGATTGAAAAAACCGGCGAGCGGCCCTGGAGGGAACCTCGGGGAGTTTCACCCGACCACGTCGCTCGAGCCGCGGTGCGTGCCATCCGGCATGGACGCAGAGAAATTGTGCCAAGTTGGTCGGGTTGGTGGCTGCTTGCGCTGAATCGATTTTTCCCGTCGATCGTGGATCGAATCGTTGACCGGTATGGCTGACCGGTGCTGTTCAGCCAGGAGTGAAAACATCCCCGACATACCGCTCACGTTCCAACTGTTTTGCAGTTCACCAAACGTGCCAGTCTGGTCCTGATGCAACGCCCAAGAATGCAGGCTATGGATACCACGGATTCACCACTGGAGATTTTGTACCAGGAGGGTCCCTGCCTGGTAATCAACAAGCCAGCCGGTTTGCTGACACAGGCCCCAGCGGGGATTGACAGTCTGGAAGTTCGCATCAAGGTGTTTACGAAACAGCAAGAGCAAAAGACAGGCAATATCTATTTAGGACTTCCACACCGGCTTGATCGTCCTGCCAGCGGTGCGATTGTGTTTGCACGTCATGTGCGGGCTGCCCGCAGGCTCTCGAAACAATTTGCAGACCGTTCGGTGAGCAAGATCTACTGGGCCTTGGTTGAAGGTGACGTCCAACCGGATGAAGGGACGTGGACCGACTATTTGCACAAGCGACATGGCATGGCCGAGGCAATCGTGGTTCCGGAGCATGATCCGCGTGGTAAGCAGGCCGTGTTACATTACCGGGTAATGGGGCGCACGGCCGATGCGTCATGGTTGGAGATTGAACTGGAAACGGGTCGCACCCACCAGATTCGCGTGCAGGCGGCATCGCGTGGACATCCGGTTCTGGGAGACGGGCAGTATGGCTCGAGTCGTCTGTTTGGCCATCCGCATGACGACTTCCGGTTGCGAGCGATCGCCCTGCACGCACGACAATTGGGGTTTTCCCACCCCATGACTCGCGCGGCGGTGGAGGTGGTTGCACCTGTCAGCGATGCCTGGCTGAGTGCCGGGATTGCAGAATTAGTGAGCGGTTGCAAGGGGCCGTAGTCTCGGCCAGAGCGTGACTGGTCTTCAGTCCGATTTTTTGGACTCCGACTGCCCGGTCCCCGAGGTGTCGGACTTGGATCCGGTCTTTTTCGTCGACGATGTGTCGTCGCTCTTTTTTTTATCGGAGGATTTCTCGCTGGCCTTCTTTTCTTTTTCGGCCCCTTTTTTGTAGGAGTCGCTGCGGTAGTCGGTCTCGTAAAAGCCGGAGCCCTTAAAGACCACGGCTGCCCCGGTGCCAAACAATCGGCGTAGTTTCAGTTTGCCGCACTCGGGGCATTTCCGCTTTACGGGGGCAGAAATTGACTGAAAGAGTTCAAACTCGTGGCCACAGGCGTTGCACTCGTAGTCGTAAGTTGGCATTGGGGCACGTTAGGGAGTAGGGGGTACGATTTACGATTCGGCGGGACCGGAAGAAACGATGACGTGGGGCGCTCGCACCACGCGCTGGTGCAGTCGACATCCAGTTTGAGTGACCATTATCACGGTCCCTGCCGGAAAATCATCAGACGGTTGTTGGAGGATTGCTTCGTGTTGCTCGGGATCGAATGGTTGGCCTTCTGCTTCGATCGGTTTACAGTGGTTGGCAGCCAGGACGTCGGCCAGTTGTTGCCGTACCAGCTTAAAACCTTCCACCAGGCCTTCGACGTCCGAAGCTTTTTCAGCCGCTTCGATCGCACGATCCATATTATCAGCAACCGGCAGGAGATCGCGCATCAGAGGCAGTGATCCGTAACTCCGTTCATTGTTAATTTCCCGAGCCGTCCGCTGACGGAGGTTTTGCATCTCGGCTTGAAGGCGGAGGACACGGTCTTTTTGTTCTTCCAGTTCAGTCGCCAGGTCTTGCGCGGGGAACGGCTCTTCGTGAGCAACATCCTGGGCAAGTGGCGCGTCATCTTCCGACGACTGGTCTGTTGGCGGTGGATCTTTTTCTGTGGCCACGGGATTTCAACTCCTCAGAATATGCGATGTTATGGCGCCTGGGATTCGTCTGTTGCGGTGAAGTAATCTTTCAGTTCTCCGAAGAAGCTTTTGCGTTCAGGCGCCACATGTTTTTGTTCGAGTTCCGCAAGCTGTCGTAAAAGTTGTTTCTCTTCTTTAGATAATTTTTTGGGGACTTCGATAGCGACTTGGACAAGCAAATCGCCCCGGCCGCGGCGTCGAGGATCGGGCATGCCTTCACCACGCATGCGAAAAACGTGTCCCGATTGGGTGCCGGTGGGGATTTTTAGTTCGCCCCGCCCCTGCAGAGTCGGCACTTCCAGGGTGGTACCAAGCGTGGCCTGGGCATAAGTAATAGGAACACGACAGATGAGGTGTTGTCCATCGCGTTCAAACAAGGAATGGGGTTGGACCGAAATAAAACAGTAGCAGTCTCCTTGAGGACCGCCACCGGGGCTTGGTTCGCCCTGCCCGCTGATCCGAACGCGCGTATCGTTGTCGACTCCCGCGGGAATGTTCACCTCGGTCACGACCTTTTTCAGTTGTTGTCCGGTTCCGTCGCAGGTGGGGCACGGTTGGTCAACCACCGATCCCTGACCCTGACAAGCGGGGCAGGTCGTTTGCATGCGTACAATTCCTGCCGATTGAACAACGCGGCCATGTCCACCGCAGTAAGAACAGGCTAGCCGCTGGCTGCCGGCCGACGCGCCCGATCCGTTGCAGTCGTTACATGTTTCGTGTCGGTGGAACGTGACCTCTTGGGTCACTCCGTGGGCTACCTCATGCAGTGAGAGGGTTACGTCGCAGCGAACATCACGGCCTTTGCGAGGTCGGCGCCGCCCGCCGCCTCCGCCAAAGAGGTCGCCAAAGATGTCGCCAAAGGCGGAGAAGATGTCTTCCACGTCGTGGAAATGACTACCTGCTTGACCATTCACGCCTGCATGCCCGAAGCGGTCAAAGCGAGCGCGTGTTTCTTCATCGGCCAGTATTTCAAAAGCCCCGGCCGCTTCCTTAAAACGTTCGATGGCCTCTTCATCACCGGGATTCTTGTCGGGATGGAACTTGATGGCGAGTTTTCGATAGGCGACAGCGATTTCTTCTGTCGAGGCGGTCCTATCGACGCCAAGCACGGTGTAATAGTCGCGGGGCTGAGCCATGGGTATGGTAGTATGCGAAATCGGGCCGTGGCAACGAAGACGGGTTTTCCACCTGGCAGGTGCCAGGCTGGCCAGGTTGGCCAACATGCAAGTGGGCCACTTTGCCCCCAGGCGAAGCGGCCCACCGCGAATTCCAATGTGTTGCGCTGTGGTTAGCGGATACTGCCAACAACTGCCCGCTTGTCATTCTCGTTCGGGTCGAAGTTGGTGACCAAAGCCTCGGTCGTAAGTAGCAGGCCCGCAATACTGGCTGCGTTCGAGAGTGCGGTCTTCACGACCTTGGTCGGGTCGATTACACCCGCCTTGTACATGTCGGCATATTTCCCGGCGTTGGCATCGTAGCCCGTATTGGTCGGCTTTTGGCTGACCTCGTCGGCGACGACACTTCCGCTCAGACCACCGTTGTTGGCGATTTGCTTGAGTGGGGCATCGAGAACACCGAGCACGATATCGACACCAATTTTCTCGTCACCCTTGGCACTGGAACGTACAGCCTGGACGGCCTCTCGTGATCGCAACAGCGCCACACCACCGCCAGGGAGAATGCCTTCTTCGACTGCGGCCCGAGTTGCATGCAGAGCATCTTCAACGCGGGCTTTTTTCTGCTTCATCTCGGTTTCGCTGTTGGCACCGACCGAAATGATCGCCACGCCACCAGTCAGCTTGGCCAGGCGCTCCTGGAACTTCTCGCGATCGTAGTCGCTGGTCGTTGCTTCAATTCCTTTACGAATCTGGCCGATTCGCTTTTGAATGTCGGACGTCTTTCCTGCCCCTTCGATGATGGTGCAGGCATCTTTTGAGATCGAGACTTTTTTGGCCTGCCCCATCTCGGCAATGCTGATGCTCTCGAGTTTCTGGCCGAGATCCTCGCTGATGAGTGTACCACCGGTTAGCGTTGCAATATCGCCCAACATAGCCTTGCGGCGATCACCAAAGCCAGGTGCTTTGACGGCACAAACGTTGAGCACACCGCGCAGCTTGTTGACTACCAGGGCAGCCAATGCCTCGCCTTCGATATCCTCGGCGATGATCAGCAGCGGTTTGCCCTGCTGGCTCACCTGTTCGAGGATGGGCAGCAATTCGCGCAAGTTGCTGATTTTCTTTTCATGGATTAACAGGAAGGCACTTTCCAGCACACATTCCATGTCGGCAGTTTGATTGATGAAATAGGGCGATAAGTAACCCTTGTCAAACTGCATTCCCTCAACCAACTCGAGGGTCGTGTCGGTCGTTTTGCCTTCCTCGACGGTAATCACACCGTCTTTACCTACCTTTTCCATCGCGTCGGCCAGCAAGTCTCCGATCACCCGATCGTTGTTAGCGCTGATCGCCCCAACTTGTGCGATCTCTTCTTTACTCGAGACCTTCTTCGCCATGCTGTCGAGCTCTGCGACGGCCGCTGTAACTGCCTTGTCAATGCCACGCCGGACCGACATTGGATTGCTTCCCGCAACAACGTTTCGCATGCCCTCGTGCAGAATGGCCCGTGCGAGCACCGTCGCCGTCGTGGTGCCATCACCCGCCAACGAAGAGGTCTTGTCGGCGACTTCATGCACTAACTTGGCGCCCATGTTCTCGAAAGGATCTTCGAGCTCGATTTCCTTGCTGACCGTCACCCCATCTTTGGTTACCGACGGTCCGCCAAACGATTTGTTGATGATCACGTTGCGACCCGTGGGGCCCATGGTGATCGCGACTGCGTCGGCCAGTTTGTCTACGCCACAGAGCATTTTGGCTCTGGCGGCATCATCGAACATTAATTGCTTTGCCACGGTATTGGTTCCTGTTAAAGGATCTCTCTTAGTACGTCTTAAAACCTGCTATCCGATTTGCCTGGTAACACGACGCCTGGGGTGTTGATGCCCCTTTAAAAAATGTTGCAAGGCCAGCCTCTTACGACAGACGCCCGGCTACGCCATTTTTGCCAGGATGTCGGTCTCACGCATAATTTTCAGTTCGTTGCCATCGACTTCGACGTCCGATCCGCCATAACGGGCGAAGATGACTTCGTCGCCAAGGCCAATCGACAATTCGCCGCGATTGCCGCTGTCCAGAAGCTTGCCAGGACCGACGGCAACAACTTTGCCGCGCTGCGGTTTTTCCTGGGCTGCATCCGGCAGCACGATACCACCAGCGGTTATTTCCTCCGCTTCCAGTGGCTCTACGACCACGCGGTCCTCTAAAGGACGAAGTTTAAGTTTGGCCATCGTGAGGGTATTCCTTCCTGTGGGTTTAAAGTGTTTTGTTGTTGGGTTGAGGGTTTTGGGACCATGAGGTTGTGGGAACCAGGCAACTTTTCTGCTTCCGACAGGGACCTCTAAGTCAGTTTTTCATGCCCCGGTCGCCCGGGTCTGTTGTCGGTTTACGGGCAATTACATCATTCCAGGCATGCCGCCCATGCCACCCATGCCACCCATGCCAGGCATGCCGCCACCCATGCCAGGCATGCCGCCACCCATGCCACCCATGCCTCCCATGCCGTGGTCATGATGATCGTGGCCACCCGCCTCCGGTTCTTCTTCCTTGGGAATCTCGGTGATGAGCGACTCGGTTGTGAGCAGCAGTGCCGCCACGCTTGCTGCATTTTGCAGTGCGGTGCGGACAACCATCGCAGGATCAATCACGCCTGCGGCGATCAGGTCGCCGTATTCATCCTTGTCTGCGTTGTAGCCTTCGCTTTTACCCTTGAGATTGCGTACGCGGTTCACGACCACCTCGCCATCCACACCAGCGTTTTCCGCGATGTAGCGAAGCGGGTGGCAAAGCACGTTCTGAACAATTTGCGCGCCTAGCGCTTCATCGCCTTCGATGTTGAGCTTCTGGACGACCTTCTCGCTTCGCAGCAGGGTTACGCCACCCCCGGGAACAATCCCCTCGGCCAGGGCCGCATGGGTTGCCGACCGGGCGTCGTCAAAGAGGGATTTTCGTTCTTTCATTTCCGATTCGGTTGCCGCGCCAACCTTGATTTGAGCGACACCACCTGCCAGCTTGGCAAGACGTTCCTGAAGCTTTTCCCGGTCGTAATCGCTGTCGGTTGAGTCGATTTCGCGGCGGATTTGTTCAGCTCGGCCATGGATGCCATCTTTCGAACCTCCACCACCGACGATCGTCGTTTCATCGCTGCTGATGATAATCTTCTTGGCCTTGCCCAGGTCCGAAATCTGAACGCCATCCAGCTTGATTCCCAAATCCTTGAAGATCGCCGTACCACCGGTTAGCGTTGCGATGTCACCGAGCAGTGCTTTGCGACGGTCACCGTAACCAGGTGCTTTGACGGCACAGACGTTGACAATCCCGCGGAGCTTGTTGACAACCAGCGTTGCCAGGGCTTCACCTTCGATGTCCTCGGCAATGATCAGGACCGGTTTGCCTGCTTTTGAGACAGCCTCGAGAATGGGGACCAGATTCTTGGCGCTCGAGATTTTCTCCTCAAAGATCAGCACGAGGCAGCTCTCGAGTTCGGCCGTCATGTCATCTTCGTTGGTGGCGAAGTGGGGCGATAAATAACCCCGGTCAAACTGCATGCCTTCGACCACCTCAACGGTGGTCTCGTTGCCGCGACCTTCTTCGACCGTAATGACTCCGTTCTTACCTACTTTCGCAAATGCGTCGGCCAGTACATGTCCGATTGAAGGATCGTTGTTGCCAGCAATCGTGGCAACTTGTTGCAGGCTCTTTTTATTCTTTACGTCGACCGGCTCGGCCATCTTGCCAATGGCCTCACTGACGGCTGTCGCAGCCTGGTGAATGCCACGACTCAGTGCCATCGCATCCGCGCCGGCGGCAATCATCTTCAATCCCTCGCGAAAAATACCCTCGGCAAGGACCGTTGCCGTCGTTGTCCCGTCGCCGGCCACATCATTCGTCTTGCTGGCGGCTTCTTTGACCAACTGAGCGCCGAGGTTCTCATTGGGATCGTCCAACTCAATGTCTTCGGCGACCGTTACACCGTCTTTGGTCACTTTCGGTGAACCCCAACCCTTATCCAGTACCGCGTTCCGCCCGCGGGGACCAAGGGTGCTCCGCACGGCGCGGGCCAGTTTTTCGATACCTGCGGCCAGGGGAGCGCGGGCTTCATCCTCAAATACCATTTGCTTTGCCACTCTGGAATCCTCCTTCAATACGACTTGAATCGTAATAACTGCCGGCGGTCGTGAAACTCACTGAAAATTCGCCAACACCGGTACTGGTTCAGCGGACCTCTTAAACGCCTCTCGTCATAACTACTGTGTTTATGTCTGACTACTGTGTGTATGTCGGTGACTGGTGTGGGGATCTGTGTTGCAACTGCCTGGGCAGTTGCTGATCCCCCCGCTCACGGTGATCACCTCACCAAGTCCAACGCCCGGGAGTGCCGGACCGGTTGGGTTTTACCCCCTGTTGGCCGATCAAACGGTCGGGATGGGGAAACGAGTTTCGCCCAGGGGCTTTTTCCCCAAGAAACGCTCCCCTCAAGAAACGCTCCACCCAAATAACAGACCATCCTCCGGTCAACGGGGTGGCCGTCGTTCACCTGCTTGCCAAATCATCCGCTCGGCGGAAGCAGAGCGGTCATGGTTGACAGGCGCAGCCAGCCCCACGGTCTGTAAATGCAACCTCCGTGCCAAGAATAAGACAACAGTCGCAACTTGTTGGCCACTAATGACTTCAGCCAAGAAAGCCGTTTTCAGATGGGTCGGCCCCCCCTGCGGGAATCCAGATCAGAGTGCCATTTTGGCAGTGGAGACGATCGCGCCAGGAATGAGGTGCCAGGCCACGGCGGCTTGAATCGACCGCTTCAGTTAGAGGGCTGCACCCCATCGCCTGTGATGTGAGCTCGCAACTGTGTCTGAACACCTGCCACATCTTGTTGCGAAATTAGCTCCAGGATGTGCTGGTGTTCGGCAGCTGACCGCTGGCGAAGATGTTGAGACAAGTCCGGCCGGATACGCTTAAAAAAGATGAGTAACAGATCATGAAATGCCAACAGTGGTTCCAGGCGGCTAGCCGCCAGCAGCACACGGTGGAACTCCAGGTCGAGTGCGATCCATTCTTCGGGTCCCTCAGGCTCAGCGGTCTGGGCGTTTGCCGACAGTTTTTCCGTAAGGGCAGTCAGTTGCTCGTAAAGGGACCGATCGGCCTCTATGTGCTTTAGCGCCCGAGGTACTGCTCCCACTTCTATCGCGATCCGCGCGTCGATGATCTGGTCGAATGGGTACTGGGCGATGGCAAAATGGAACCCCAAGTATTGTGATAGGCGGTCCATGTCGACCGCACCGATGGTCAAGCCCCGCCGGGGAGCTGCATCAATAATACCCAGGAATCCAAGTGCCTTGGTAGCCTCGCGCACGCTAATGCGGCTCACACCGAACCGTTCAGCCAGTTCATGCTCGGTCGGCAAGCGGTCGCCTTGCTTGAGCCCATGTTCAAGGATGTAGTCTTTTATTTTGTCAGCAATCAGGTCACTGACATTTTTTCTTTGTACAAGATCAGACATAATTCATTCAGCTGATTTGGGGGGAAAAACGCGAGCTTGCGCGACAGGGAAGGTCACTACAGAGGCTAAATCTAAACTTATTATAATACAATTATGCCCCCGCTGCAAACCCAGGTAAGACCTTAATATAATCGGCATATCCAACTTGCTATACTTGGCTTGTTCTGCAGGTCAGGGCTTGTTCTGCAGGTCAGGGCTTGTTCTGCAGGTCAGGGCTTGTTCTGCAGGTCAGGGCTTGTTCTGCAGGTCAGGGCTTGTTCTGCAGGTCAGGACCGTTTCGTTTTTGCCTACTAACTTCTGGCTTTACATGATGGACTCTTTTGCTGGTCAATTGCTGGTTGCATCGCGGCATCTGGGCGACCCGAATTTCTCTCGCGGGGTTGTCTTGATCTTCCAACACGGCAGCCAAGGCGGGCTGGGGCTCGTGCTGAATCGCCCTGGCGACAAGCGAATTTCGGACGTCTGGGAGCGGACTGGCCACGAGCCATGCCAGAATCAGCAGACCATTTTTGTAGGTGGTCCCGTCCCGGGGCCTCTCATGGCGCTCCACACGATCGAGCGGCTTTCCGAAACGGAGATTCTCTCGGGGCTCTTCTTATCGACCCATAAAGATGCCCTCGACCAGCTTGTGCGGCAAGAAGAACCTTTCCGGCTTTTTGCCGGGCATGCCGGCTGGGCCGGTGGTCAACTTGAGGCAGAGATGGAAGTCGGTGGGTGGCTCGCGACGCCTGCCACCGGTGAAGAGATTTGGCACGATCCGGAAGACATTTGGCGGTTACTCACCCAGCGAATCGGCCTGGAGATCATCGCGCCGAAAATCGATCCCAAACAGATCCCGACCGACCCAAGTCTAAATTAGCGAGCCGGCTGGCCGTTCTCAGACCAGTCGCTGACCAGAGTTTTTTTTCGCTGTGCCGCCAGGGTTGCTAGCACGGCATCGTGGCGGCGGTGGTCGTCACCGGTACCGCTGCTAGCGTTTGCCGCCAGGTCTCTTGATTGTTGGCGCAAGCCTTCACAATCGCCGATGGTATTGCTGGTGGAACCTCGGTTCAAGTTGAACCAGGGGCATGCAATTGGGGAGTTGACTTTATGTACTGGCGATCTTGGCCTGTTGTCTCGCTCGTGTTGCTGTTGGCCACGCAACTCACAGCCACCGATATCTTCGTCAATAACCAATCTGGAGATGACCATTCCAACGGACGTTCTGCCCAGTTCGGCCCGGTCGGTGGTCCTGTTCGCACAATTGCCCGCGGGTTGCGATTGGTCGAGCAGGGTGGTCGCATTCGACTGGCCAATACGGGGAGCCCCTATCGTGAGTCGGTCTCTCTGAGTGGGTCAAACCATCGTGGGTTTGCCAATCGTCCCCTGGTGCTGGACGGCGGCGGCGCGGTCCTCGATGGCACCGTCGTAGCTGCCGACGGTGCCTGGCACCATTATCGCGGGAATGTGTTTGCCTTCACGCCCCGCCGGTTGACTTACCAGCGGCTGTTTCACAAAGGTCAACCACTCAAACAGGTGCAGACTGCCAGGGGGTCTGCAAACGTCCCTCGACTCGAACCGCTCGAGTGGGCCCTGGTCGGCGACAAAATATACTTTTGTGTCCAACAGGACCTCCTGCCAGGCGAATACCAGCTGAGGCACGCGGGACTTCCAGTCGGTATTTCTATTTACAACACCGCCTACATCCGTGTGCAAAACTTAACGATTCAAGGATTTCACAGCGACGGGGTTCGCCTGCCCGATGACGTCCAAAACTGCGAACTTCTCAAACTGGAGTGTCGCGCCAATGGTCGCTGTGGAATTAGTGTGGGTGGCACATGCCGGGTCGACGTGGTTGGGGTCACTTGTTACGACAACGGTCGGGCGGAGATGATTGTCGAGCAGTTCGCCCGGGTGAAGATTCGCGATTCCGATTTGGCCGGCGGGATGGTGCCGCCCATCAAGATCGAGGGAGGAAATGTCACGGTTGACGGCGTCGACTACCAACCCTGATCAAGGGTTTTTTGATAAAGTTATGAAGTGGGCCTTTGGTCATCGTGCGGCAACGGTACCTTCTTCCGCCACGTGAGATAAAAGAGCACGGCCAGGGCGGCTACCAGGATGGTCCCCAGCCGGTGTGAAATGGCCACGATTGAGCCATCTCCCGGGTTAGCGGGAGTTTCTGCCGGGACGACTCGAAAGAGTCCCTCGAACGCCAATTCCAGCGTTCCGAATCCACTTGGGGTGAGCGGAACCACGCCCGTCAAGAGGGCCAGTGGCACGCAGACGAAATGTTCCGCCAGGGTGGGGGCTTCGATCGGCAGTCCTCGGGAAACCCAGTAGTACGACGTGATGTAGACCGATGCGGAGACAAAAGAAATTAGGAGTGCGACCAGTAGATATCGTTTTTGGGAGCGGTAGGCTTGGGCCATGGAAAGTAATTTGACGGCAACGCGGCCGATGCCCGGTAATTTTTCGGCCCAGTTTTTGAGTATTTCAAAAAGTTGGTTGGGAAGAAAAAGCAGCAGCAGAACGCTCGCGACGGCGACCATCGTTGCCAGCAGGGTTCCCCGGCACACCAGATTGACGGGTGTCGATTCCCGCTGGCCCAAGCCAAAAATCAGGATGGCCAGGCTGGCCAACAGGAGCATCGTAAAGAGGCCTGTGGCGCGGTCGGCCAGTACCGTGGCGGCCGCCTCGGTTCGTCGGCCGGGCTGATCTCGGGCGATAAAGATCGCCTTGAACAGATCGCCACCAATGATGCCCAAAGCCACAAAGTTCAGTGCATAGCCCAGGCTGCCGATCCGAAAGGCGTCGATCAGCCGAAAATCAAGCTTCAGGGCACGTACCAGCACGTACCACCGCACAAAACTCAGCGGCACGGCCAGCAGCAGGAAGGCCAGTCCCAAAAACAGGAACGACCAGCGTTTTTCTTGCCCGGTCAGGCGGGCAAACCCATCATTGTTTTGAATTTGAACCACCAGCAGGGTCAACAAACCGGCCGCCAGTGTGACTTTGACAATCACCAGCCAGTAGTTCGTTGGTGGTTTGGGTGCGTTCATAGCAGGAAAGTCGATGGTTTTCGGGCAGGACCACCGAGGGTGTGTCTACGCTTACTGCCGGAGCAGGGAAACCGGGTCATCCCTTAAGTCGGGTGCGATTATTCGGGTCATCATTCAAATCGGGCGCGGTTATCCGGGTCCGGATGGGGCGCTCGCCGCCAAAGGTTGACTAAAGGGCCCTTTTCGAAAAAAGCATACGAAGATAAAATCAACAGTCTAGCGGTGGTTGTGGCCTGCTGCACCACAGGTTTGTGGGGTAAAGTTGGTAGACCGCTGTGAACTGCTGCGGAGCGATGGATTGCGATGGGGGATTAGCTCAGTTGGGAGAGCGTTTGGCTGGCAGCCAAAAGGTCACCGGTTCGAGCCCGGTATCCTCCACTGTTGTAACTTCCTGCCGAATCACGACTTAGTGTTACCTGCCGGAGTAGCCGGCTAGTGCGGTGTGTTGCCGAAAGTGCGTAGTCCTACGCAAAAACGGAGAACGCCCCCATGCCGCGCCCTAAGTCGCCGCCACGTTACGAGTTTCATAAGCCCACAGGCCAGGCATACACCCGCATTGGCGGACCATCGCCCACGGCGTTAACAGCTGGGGCTGGATCGTTGGAACTTATATCGCATCTAATATGGCGCACGGCTTCGTATTCGACGGCACTAACTATCAAACGCTGGATTACCCCGTCGGCATCAATACGAGTCTGACAGATATCAACGACCATGGCCAAATCGTTGGGTCGTTTCAAACTGTAGACGGACTCGGTCCCAAGCACGGATTCCTGGCGATTGATCCAACGAGCGGCGACCTCAACTACGACGGGGTTGTCGATGCCGCCGACTACACCGTGTGGCTAGACAACCTGGGGTTACGTTCCCCCATCCCAGTATCACACAAATGGTTCCCCTGGCGTTGGGAAGACCGGATCGATTACCGAACCTGGAAAAATCACTTCGGCGAATCTATCGCCAGTGGTTCAACGGCAGACCCCGTTCCTGAACCGGCAACGCTCCTTTTAGCCCTCTTCGGTCTGGCACTGCTACCGCGAAGAAGGCAACGGTAGGGTGCGGCCACGCCGCGCTCAATCGGGCGATACAACCTTTTTCGTCGTGTTTCCATCAAGAAAATAGTTGACATAGCCCCCGGATTGCTATAGAATAGCGGGCGGATAGTTTCTTTAAGAGGGGTAGCTCATGAATGGGAATTTTATTCCAACTGCAAACATTGACCATTGCGTTTGCAGTCTCGCTGGCCGCATGCTCGCGGCGTTGTTGCTCGTTTCCCTTTTCAGCCCTGCTCCGCTCTGGGCAGAGGTGACAGCGACGGGCGATGGCAACCCTTCCTTTACTGGTACCGAGCCGGAGCCGTGGAATGTGTCGGGAGAAATCTGGATCGGCAATACCGGAACCGGCACGCTCAGCGTGGAAAATGGCGGCAGTGTGAGCAATACCTATGGCTACCTGGGCTACTCCTCCACCGGCGACGGCACGGCGACCGTCACCGGCACCGATTCGAGTTGGACCAACGCCAACCACCTCTACGTGGGCAACGACGGCACGGGAACGCTCAATGTCGCATATGGCGGCAGTGTGACGGGCGACGATGGCTTCCTGGGGCGCTACTCAGGCTCCAACGGCACGGCGACGGTCACGGGCGCCGCTTCGAGTTGGACCAACACTGGCGGTGTCGTCGTGGGCAACTACGGCACGGGCACGCTCACCGTTTCAGATGGCGGCAGTGTGACGGGCGCCGATGGCTACCTGGGGCGCTACTCAGGCTCGAGCGGTACGGTGACGGTCACGGGCACCGCTTCGAGTTGGACGAACTCCTCCTTTCTCACCGTGGGCCGCTCCGGCACGGGCACGCTCACCATAGAAAATGGCGGTAGTGTGACGGGTACCGATGGCTACGTGGGGCACTACTCCGGCTCCAGCGGTACGGCGACCGTCACGGGCACCGATTCGAGTTGGGATAACTCAGGTGGCTTGTACCTCGGCGGCAACGAGAGCAGCGCGGGGGGCACCGGCACAGTGTCAGTGCTCGATGGCGGCACGCTCAGTGTGGGTGGTGACACGAAGATCTATGCCGGCAGTACGCTCACGCTCTCGGGCGCGGCGAGCACACTTCAGCTGGGCGGGATCTTTACGGACGAGGGCACCTTCGACTGGCAAAGCGGTACGGTCGATTTGCAGAGCGGTAGCAGCTGGAACCCTGCAGGCGATCTGGATTTGACCGGCAGTAAGACGCTCACCCTCTCTGGTGGCGACTTGAGTTTGAGTGGCAGCTTGACGGGTACAGGCACCTTCGTCTGGCAAAGCGGTACGGTCGTGCTCAATAGCGGTGGTAGCTGGAGTAACCCTTTTGTGATCCTCTCGGAATCTCAAACCCTCCAACTCAACGGTGGCAGCCTCCCCGACGCCAGCGACCTCGCCGTTAACGGCACGCTGGACCTCAACGGCAACCATGAAACCTTCGACGCCCTGGCTGGTTCCGGCTCGGTGACCCTCGGCGGCGGCAACCTGACGATTGGGGCCGATGACGGCGGAGGTACCTTTTCGGGTGTGATCAGTGAGTCAGGCAACGTGACCAAATCGGGCGCCGGCACACAAACGCTCAGCGGGGCGAACAGCTTCGCCGGTGACCTCACGGTCAGTGGCGGCGCGCTGATCATCAGTGGCGCCAACACGCTCTCCGAGAGTCTTTACGTGGGCTACTATGGCAGGGGCACGCTGAACGTGGAAAATGGCGGCAGTGTGACGGGCACGAGTGGCTACGTGGGGCGCTACCCAGGCTCCAGCGGTACGGCAACGGTCACGGGCACCGCTTCGAGTTGGGACAACTCAGGCAATCTTAACGTGGGCCATTCGGGCACGGGCACGCTCACCGTTGCAGATGGCGGCAGTGTGAGCAACTCAATTGGCTACCTGGGTCGCGCCTCGGGCTCCAGCGGTACGGCAACGGTCACGGGCACCGATTCGAGTTGGACCAACACCGGCGGTGTCAGCGTGGGCCATTTGGGCACGGGCACGCTCACCGTTGCAGATGGCGGCAGTGTGAGGGGCACGAGTGGCTTCCTGGGCACCTACTCCGACTCCAACGGCACGGTGACGGTCACGGGCACCGATTCGAGTTGGGCCAACAATGGCAATCTCTA
>Ga0315336_1004825_pt1 | contig 15444 bp, 22 predicted proteins | sample ASW5metaG_FD_204512 | JGI IMG/M metagenome (GOLD analysis project Ga0315336, IMG submission 204512) | Ammonia-oxidizing marine archaeal communities from Monterey Bay, California, United States - ASW #5 | ecosystem: Environmental > Aquatic > Marine > Intertidal zone | place: USA: California...
GCAGCTGATGCAGCCGAAGCAGTCACCGCCGGCGCCGAAGGAGGGGAGTGAGCATGTCAACCGCCACTCTTGAACAAACCGACAGCGGTCACGACGGCGGTCACGACGACCATGCGACGTCCACGGGCATCTCCAACACGAAGTTGGCGATGTGGACGTTCCTCGGTTCTGAGTGCCTGCTCTTCGGCGGCCTGATCTCCACCTATCTGCTCTACAAGACCCGCCGTGGGCCAGGGCCGGACAACACAACAATCCCCACCGATATCTTCGACATTCCCTTCACCTCGGTGAGCTCGTTCGTGCTCCTCATGAGCTCGCTCACCATGGTGCTGGCGCTGTCGGCGCTGACTCGCGGTGACAACGCGGCAACCCGAGCTTGGCTGCTCACCACCGCCATGCTCGGCGGCGTGTTCATCGGCGGGCAGGTCTACGAGTTCACCAGCTTCATCCGGGAAGGCGTGGGCTTCACCCACAACCCGGCCAGTTCGGCGTTCTACACGCTCACCGGCTTCCACGGCGTCCACGTGAGTCTCGGCATCGTCATGTTGATGTCGCTCTACGTTGCGTCGAAGCAGGGCAAGCTGACGCCGAAACACACCGAAACGGTCGAAATCGTCGGCCTCTATTGGCACTTCGTGGATGTGGTGTGGATCTTCATCTTCACCGTCATCTACCTGATCCCAGTCGACTGAGCGGAGAAGTCATGACCGTCACCGAAACCGAACTCGACCACGCCGAGGACCACGGCGCCCACGAGCATCCGTCGGACTGGGCCTACATCAAGATCGCCCTCATCCTTGCGGCTTTCACCGGCATCGAAGTGCTGACCTACTTCGAGTCGGCTCTGCCGTTCTTCGAGAACAACTCGGTCACCATCGCCACGCTGATGGTCCTGATGGTCGTGAAGTTCTATCTCGTCGCCACGTGGTTCATGCATCTGAAGTTCGACAACCCGATCTTCACGCGCATGTTCGTGGGCGGCCTCGTGCTCGCCACCGCGGTCTATTGCATCGCGCTGAGCGCGTTCGAGTTCTGGGCCTGATGCGATGACGGCGAATACCTTCGCCGTGAACGTGTGGGCCTTCCAACCCCACCCAGAGGTCTGGCTGCTGATCGCCGGCATCGTCGGGCTCGGCTACTACGCGACCCGCTCGATCGGTCCGCTGGTCGTCAGCGATGGCTCGGCTGTGGTCACCAAAGTGCAAAAGCGGTATTTCGCCGCTGGAGTGGTGCTCCTCTGGATCGCCGCCGACTACCCGATGCACGACATCGCCGAGGAGTATCTCTACTCGGTCCACATGTTCCAGCATCTGCTGATCGCGTTCATCGTGCCGCCGTTGCTCCTACTGGCGATGCCCGAGTGGCTGGCTCGACTGCTGGTGCTCGACGGTGGCGTCACGTCGAGGGTGCTGCGAATACTCACCAAGCCCGTCGTGGCCGGCGTGATCTTCAACCTGCTGCAGGTCCTCACCCACTGGGGGGCGGTGGTCAACACGAGCTCCGAAAACGGCCCCTTCCACTACATGATCCACCTCGGAGTGTTCTTCTCCGCTCTGCTGATGTGGTTCCCGGTGCTCGGGCCGCTCAAGGAAGTCCATCTCAGCGAGCCCGCCAAGCTCGTCTACCTCTTCCTGATGTCGATCGTGCCGACTGTGCCCGCGGGATGGCTCACCTTCGCCGAGGGTGTTGTCTACGAGGCCTACGACACCGACACGAACCTCTGGGGCCTCAACCCCACGGATGATCAGCAGCTTGCCGGCGCCATCATGAAGGTCGTCGGCGGGTTCTATCTGTGGACCCTGATCGCGATCCGGTTCTTCCGACACACCGCTCGGCTCCGCACCTCAGATCTCGATGCTCGTCGCCGCACCGGGCGACTCACCTACTCCGACATCGAGCGGGCGTTCGACGAGGCCGGCGAACCGCCGCGCGAACCCCAGCCGCGCTGATCCCGGTCTCCAGACCGAATATCCCGCTGGGACCGAGTGCCCGGGCGGTACCGTTTCCCGCATGCTGGACATCAAGCTGATCCGTAACGACCCCGAGGCCGTCAAGACGGCTGTGGCCCGTCGCGGCGAGTCGGTGTCCGCCATCGACGAGATCGTCGAGCTCGACCAGCAGATGCGGGCCGCCGGCACCGAGGCCGACACGGTCCGCGCCGAGATCAAGACGATCTCCAAGGAGGTCGGTGCGCTGCACAAGGATGGCCGCGGTGACGAAGCCGCCGCTCTTCAGGAGCGAAGCCGGTCGCTCGGCTCCACCGAGAAGGAGCTCAACGAGAAGGGCGACGCCCTCCAGGAGCAGATTCGCACACTCCTGTTGAACATCTCCAACATGCCGTCGCCCGACGCACCCGATGGACTCACCGAAGACGACAACATCGTGCTCCGCGTCGACGACTTCGATCCCGAGGGCTACGCCGACCATCAGCGCGTACCGCATTGGGAGGCAGCAGAGCAGCTCGGCATTCTCGACGTCGATCGTGCCGTGCGGATGTCTGGCTCCATGTTCGTGATGTATCGCGGCCACGGCGCACAGCTTCTTCGGGCCCTCATCGCCTATGGCCTCGACCGCAATCGAGATGCGTTCGAGGAGGTCCGCCCACCCACGGTCGTGAAGACCGACACGATGATCGGCACGGGCCACCTCCCCAAGTTCGCCGACGATGCGTACCACCTCGAACGCGACGATCTCTGGGCCATTCCGACCGCCGAAGTACCACTCACTTCCATGGTGGCGGGTGAGATCCTCGACGAAGCCGATCTGCCGATGCGGCTCATGGCCCACACGTCCTGTTTCCGTCGCGAGGCCGGCTCGGCGGGGCGGGACACGCGTGGTCTCTTGCGAGTGCACGAGTTCGACAAGGTCGAGCTCTATGCGTTCTGCACGCCCGAGCAGGCCCCGGCGATGCACGCAGATATCCTCGAGCGGGCGGAGACCGCGATCCGCGATCTCGGGCTGGCTCACCGAGTCCTTGATCTCGCCTGCGGCGACATCAGCGGAGCCGGCGTGCGCACCTTCGACATCGAGGTATTTGCTCCCGGCGCCGACCGTTGGCTCGAGGTCTCCTCGATCTCTTGGTGCACCGACTATCAGGCCCGCCGGGCCAACGTCCGCTACCGCCCCGACGATGAGAAGGGCACCCGCTTCGTCCATACGCTCAACGGTTCAGGCATCGCCGTCCCTCGCGTCTGGGCCGCCATCATCGAGACGTTCCGCCAACCCGACGGGTCGGTTCGACTCCCCGAGGTGCTCCACCCCTACCTCAACGGCGTCACTGAGATCCCGGCGCCGGGCTGATGCCGGGGCAGGTTCGGCATCTCGAGCCGGTTCAAGCCTTCAGTCCACCGCCGGCCAAACACAACGAGCATCCAATGCGCGCCGTCACCGACGCGATGGCCGCCGGCGCGGCGTTCTCAGAAGAGCACTCGGCCGCCGTGCAGGCATTGTTCGACGACATGGCACCGGGTTGGCACTCCCACGACCAGCCCGAGCGCCTTGTTGCCCTCGAGGACGTGCTGCAGCGAATCGAGCTGCCACCGGGCCGTTTGATCGAGCTCGGTGCGGGCACCGGTATCGGCACCCGGGTGATTGCTCGTCACCGTCGGCCCGACGCGGCCATTGATCTCTCGGCCGGCATGTTGGCCGAGGCGCCTGCCGGTCTGGCGCCTTGGGTGAGAGCCGATGCCAGCCGTCTCCCGTTCGCCGATGACACCGCCGATGTCCTGGTCCTGCTCAACATGCTCCTGTTCCCCACCGAAGTCGATCGAGTCTTGGCCCCCGCCGGGTCTCTCGTCTGGGTGAACACCGTCGGCGAGGCGACACCGATCCACCTTCCGGCTGAGACGGTCGTCGCCGCCCTGCCCGGCGAGTGGACGGCCGACGCATCGCGGGCGGGAAACGGCACGTGGTGTGTGGCCCGGCGCGTCTGAGCCACGGGTTTGGGTCAGGCCAGCTGCACGCCGATGTACGCGGCAGCGGTTCCGGCAACGAGGGATATCGCGATCAAGCGCACGGCCTGAATCGGACGGCCTTCGATCGCTTCGATTGCCAAGGTCGAAAACGTGGTCAGCGCCCCGAGTCCCGCCAGGCCGAAGACGAGCCGAGCATCGCCGCCGGACTCGTGGAGGAGCCCCAGTGCCCCCGAACCGATGATGTTCACCGCCAGCGTGCCGCTCGATCCGGGTAGTTGTCGGCCGACCTGCCAACGAGCGAGAGAACCGACGGCCGCGGCCAAACAGAACGCGAGGGCAGTGATCATTGCCGGCGCCGTCCCGCGGTGACGCCGGCATAGCCCGAGCCGAGCCCGATCATCGTGGTGGCCAGGGCGAAGACCAGTGCATCAGCGGTGTTCCCGGCATCGAGCCGAACCGCGACCTCGTAGGTCAGGGTCGAGAACGTCGTGAGCGCGCCGCAGAAGCCAACGCCGATGAGTAGCCGTGGTGTGCTGCCGGCTTCTTGGAAGACCACAACCAGCGCACCGAGCAGCGCAGCGCCGATCGCGTTCACGAGCGTGAGCGACCAGAACCGGTCATCGACGGCTTCGGCGATGCCCCATCGCAGCGTCGCTCCCGCGATGCCGCCGGTGGCCACGAGCAATGGCTTAGGTAGCTCCACAGCGGCACCGTAGGCTGCGGCCATGGACCTCGCAGCGATGCGCGAACAGTACGGACTGGCTGGGCTTCACGAGTCGGATCTGGCCGCGACCCCGATGGAGCAGTTCGACGACTGGTTCACATCCTGGGCGGCGACCAACCCGTTCGATGCCAATCTCGCGACGGTCGCGACCATCGGGGTCGACGGGTGGCCCTCGTCCCGCGCCGTTCTCGTGAAGGGTGCCGACGAGCGGGGATTCGTCTTCTACACCAACCGCGAGTCAGCAAAGGGCAAGGCGATCGCGGCATCGGGCCGCGCCGCGCTCACCTTCGTCTGGCGCGAGATCGAGCGTCAGATCCGGGTGGTGGGCAGCGTCGACTTCGTCCCCGATGCCGAGTCCGACGCCTACTTTCTGTCGCGACCGCGCGGCGCGCAGATCGGTGCGTGGTCGAGCGACCAGTCAGCGGTGCTCGCATCCCGTGAGGCTCTCGAGGTCTCCACGGCCGAGATCGAAGAGCGCTTCCCCGACGCGGTTCCCCGGCCGCCACACTGGGGCGGCTACCTGATTCGACCTCGTCGCGTCGAGTTCTGGCAGGGGCGACCGAATCGACTTCACGATCGTCTCGAGTATCGGCTCGACGACGCCGGGTCGTGGCGCGTCGTGCGCCTCGCGCCCTGACGTCGTCGGGTTTGTCGTGGCTAGCTGAGGGCTGGTGCGACCTCGGCAGCGATGAGTTCGAGATGGTCGAGGTCGGTGTCGTCGAGCACCTGGAGGTAGGCCCGAGTGGCGCCGGCATCAGCGAATTCGCGCAATCGTGCAACGCATTCGTCGGGTGTGCCCGCTACACCGTTTTCACGGAGTTCTTCGACACTCCGTCCGATGGCCTCGGCTCGTCGTGCCAACGAGGTCTCGTCGGCGCCGCAGCACACCACCTGGGCGGCGGAGAAGACCATGGTGGCCGGATCGCGATCGCGCGCCTCGCAGGCGGCGGTGACATTGGCCGCGGCATCTGCAAATGCCGCAGCTGGAAAGAACGGCACGTTGAACTCGTCGGCGTAGGTGGCCGCGAGCCTTGGCGTGCGCTTGGGACCGAATCCGCCCATCACGATCGGCGGTCGAGGCGACTGCGTCGGTGTGACGAGGGCGGGGGAATCCTTCACCGAATAGTGCTGGCCCTCGAAGTCGAAGGTCTCGCCTGGTGGGGTGGCCCAGAGTCCGGTGATGATCGCCAGCTGTTCCTCGAGGCGATCGAACCGGGCGCCGAGATCAGGGAAGGGGATGCCGTAAGACGAGTGCTCGGCATCGAACCAGCCGGCTCCGAGACCGAGCTCGACTCGTCCGCCGCTCATCTCGTCGACCTGCGCAACCGCGATGGCAAGCGGGCCCGGCAAACGGAAGGTGACGGGCGTGACGAGCGTGCCGAGGCGGAGGCGATCGGTGTCGCGGGCCAGTCCCGCGAGGGTCGTCCATGCGTCGCACGGACCCGGCAGGCCGTCGCCGTCCATGTGCTGGTAGTGATCGCTCGTGAAGAACGCATCGAAGCCGAGCGCCTCCGCTCGCCGCGCCAGCGTGCTCAGGCGTGCGTAGGTGGTTCCCTGCTGAGGTTCGACGAAGATGCGAAGGTCCATCGGCGAAGGCTACGAGGCCCACGAGTCGACTGCGGCGCTGAGCACGTCGATCAGCTGGTCGACTTGTGGCGCCCTCCCCGTGCCGAGCCAGTCCGACCATTCGGACTCCTCGCGGTTCCACCGTGTCGTGGGAGGAAGCTCGATCTGCACACCGGCCCGCTCGGGAAGATTCACCGGATTGTCGGGGTGCTGGCCACGAAGTCCGGCGGGTATGTCGTCGAGTTGGTCGATGATGCCGAAACGTTCGTCGATCCCGGCGCGGAGGTGGGTGCTCACATGACCTGCGAGTTCACGGTTCTGCCCGCCGAGGAGAAGGTCCCAGAACCGGTCCTCACGCCCGTAGCCGTGGATGGCGATCACGATGTCGACATGATCGACGAACTCTCGGAGCGCGGGCGAGTGTTCGGGATCGAAGGCGGTCGACGGGATGTGCTGGCGCAAGGGCGGCGCCTGCACGACGGCGTAGAGCGACGACTGGGTTCGCTCGGCCACCTCGGCCGCGATGATGTCGGTGGTTCGTTCGAGGTTGCCCCCGTGAAACGCCATGATGCCGAAGGTGCTGCGAATTTCGCAGATCTCGGTGACCTCAGGACGTGCGAGCAAGTCGCGCAGCATGCTGCGGACGATAGCGATTCGTTCGCCGCCACACGATCCATACGACCAAGGCGGCGAACAGAATCTCGAGTGGCACCCCCGCCCGGCCCGGGTCGGTGAACCAGTTCCCGACGCGATCGGGCCATCCGCCGAAGAAACGGATCAGCGGCAACGCGATGAAATCGCCTTCGTTGTAGATCTCCACGAACGCATAGATCGCGAGATAGGTGAAGGCCACCGAGGCGCGAGCTACGGCGTCGTCGAGGTCATCGCGCCAAGCAATGACGAGCGCACCGATGATGCCGAACAACGAGATCAGGCCGATTCGTTCCGTCGTGGTTTCCTGGATCCAGGTGGTCGTCGCTCGCTGGAATTCGAGGAACTGATCGACCAGCAGGTTGCCCGCATCGAAGTTGTTGGCGATCACGACCTGGTAGTCCCAGATGCCGTAATCGATCATGTAGATGCCGGCGACGATCAACAGCACGCCGGAAACTCGACCGATGTAGGGCAGCATCCGCCGCATGTTGCTGGCGACGTTGCTCTTGGCCAGAGCGAGGCTCATGGTCAGAAACGTGATCACCACGCCCATCCCGATCCCGTAGGCCAGGAAGTTGCCGGTGCCCTTGGCCACGCCGTCGGCCGAGAACGAGTTGCTCACGCCGGAGATGAAGATGCCTACGGTGCACGAGAGCGACACGACCGCATAGCTCACACCGAACATGAAAACCGAACCGAGATCTCGGCTACCGGTACCGCGGTTCATCTTCGGAAGTCGGAGGTTGATCTCTCGGCCCAGCAGCATCGATATGCCGAGGGGAATGAGCAGTGCACCGATGGCGATGATGACGTAAGGGATGTAGTCGGCCACGTCGCCCTGGGTGATGACCGTGGCGAACAGGATCCCGAAGGTTCCGAACACGGCGATGAAGCCCATGGTCATCACGAGTCCGACCGCCAGGCCGCGGACAACAGTGGCGAGCCGACTCTGATCGTGTTCCTTGGACTCGATGCCGAGGAAGTACGAGAGATACGCCGGCAGCATGGCGAATCCGCACGGGTTGAATGCGGCCAACAGACCGAGTCCGAAGGGCCACGCGAACTCGCCCATCAGAGGAGTTCCTCGCCGATCTTCCCGCGCAGATCGTCGGCATCGAGCACACCCGACCACACCAGCGTGATCTCTCCGGTGGCATCGATGAAGGCCGTGGTCGGCATCGAGAGTCCGCGGAAGTGGGCGTAGAGCTCCTCGCTCGGGTCCCACCCCACGTCGTAGGTGACCCCGGTGGCATCGACGAGTTCGACGGCCTCGGCGGTCGCCTTGTCGATCGAGATGCCGAGGAAGTCGACCTGCCCCAGGAACTCCTGCGAAACGAGCTGGAAGTCAGGCATCTCGCGGATGCAATTGACGCACCACTCAGCGAAAAAGTTCACGACCATCGGTGTGCCGATGCGATCGTCGAAGCGAGTCTCGACGCCGTCGAATGTGGCGTAGGTGAGGCCGACGACATTGTCTCGACTCGGCTCGGTCTGTATTTCCCCGATCGCGGGGGCGAAGCCGTCGCCGAGGTCGATCGTGTTGCCACCGTCGTCGCTACATGCCGCGGCGAGCAATGCGAGGACGAGAGCGACGGGGGTGAGTCGGCGAAGGGTCATGGGGGGCTCCACGAAAACGGTACCTGCACAGCACAGGTCGAGAGTGGTCGGCCGGGAAACCCCTCCAGCGTCGACCGTGTTCCGTTCACCCCCAAAACCCCGAAATTTGCTCGCTTCGGCACGATTGCCGTGCTCAAGCGAGCAAATTCCGGTTGGGGGTTGGGGGTTGGGGGCTGCCGGCGTGGGATCGAGTGATGGAAAGGCCGGGGCTCGCATAAGCCGTTGCCCGGGCCCGGGGGAGTTCATCGATCTCGACACCACGCCGGCGCGGTGGGGGTGTGGGGAGTCAGGCCGTCAGGCGCTCTGCCTGGTCCACGAGGTGGGCCGGAACAGGGATGACGGGCATCTGGTCCTCGGGACGAGCCACCTTGGGCGGACGACCCCGACGACGCTTGACCGTCAGCATCTTGCCGTTCATGAACAGCTGTCCGCCCCAGACGCCCCACGGCTCACGCCGATCCAGCGCCCCTTCAAGGCACGGCGCGAGGACCGGGCACTCGGCGCAGACCCGCTTGGCTGCAGCGATCTCGCCGATGTCTTCGCTGAAGAAGAGATCGGCGGCATCGATGACCGAGCGGCACGCGGCCTGGTCTTCCCAGGTGCTGGTGTCCTCCCAGAGGAAGTTTGCGGTGATGGTCTGTTCGGTACGCATGGTGAGTTTCTGTTCTGGTTGTTCTCTGGCTGTTCTGTTCTTGCTGTTCTCGTGATGCGGGGCTGATTCGTGCCGGAAAAGCAGAAAAGCCGCCGGATTTTCCGGCGGCCTCAGTGCTTCTCTCCCTTTTGTGGGTGACGTTGATGTCACCCGGGAGGAGCTCCGGACCGCTGGTAGCCATACGGCTTCGTGGCAAAGTCCCACGAGGTCGAAATGACGAGAGCCGTACGCACGTCCACGCGCGCATGAGCGGCGGCGGCGTTGAGGCCGTTCTGATGCTCATTGCACATGAAGGTGTTCATGTCGACTCCTGGTCGCGGCCGGTCGTTCCGGCAGGAGCCACGGTCGCGGACTCTCACGCATCCGTCAACTGAATTAATCCAGTTTTCTCGGATTTCGGTACCGGCGGGGCGGGTACGGTGCCGGGCATGGCCGAACCCGGTGCTGCAGAGATCACGCCTCGTCCCAGCTCAGGCCGGATTTTCGAGTCGGGCCGCCGAGTTCGGCTGGCGGATGTCGACCCCACGAGCCGCTGCCGAATCGACGCGTTGGTTCGCCATCTCCAAGACGTCGCTCGCGACGATTCGGCTGACTCGAACCTCTCGAATCCGATGAACTGGGTGGTCCGTCGCACCATGCTCGAGATCCGGCAGCCACCGACCTTCGAGGAATGGCTCGACATCGCCACCTGGTGCAGTGGTTGGGGTGGTCGATGGGCCGAGCGACGTACTGAGCTACGCGGCGACCGGGGTGCCCACGTGGAAGGGTGCACGATCTGGGTCTACGTCGACGGAGAGAGCGGCCGACCGGCGAAGCTGCCTCCCGACTTTTTCGACATCTGGGGTGAAACGGCCGGTGACCGCCAGATCTCGGCCCGCACCACGCTGCCGTCGAAGTGGCCCGACGACGTCAACGACGCCGAGTGGCCGGTCCGCTTCGGGGATCTCGACGTGCTCGGCCATGTCAACAACGCGGCCCAGTGGCTCGCGGTCGAGGAGGCGCTCGAGATGGCGGGCGGGCCGAAGTTCCCCGTGCGGGCCGAGCTCGAACACGGGCCCGGTGTCGAACCCGACACCGATGTCCGGCTCAAGTGGAGGACAGCAGGAGGCGGTGTCGACACCTGGCTCACAACCGACGACGTTGCCGGGAGCGTCGCACGCGTGCGGCCGCTCAGCTGAGCCGACTACCCGTCGTTGTTGTCGACGCTACCGACAACGACCTCGTCGCTGACGGAGAGCTGAAGGGCCCGATCGGCGCTACGAAGCGGCGAGGCTGAAGCGGAGAAGGCCGTCGTCGTCTCGGTGAGCGGAGGCTTCACCGATCACGCGTAGGTGCTCGAGATGAGCGTAGGTCTCACTCGCGGCCATCTCGCCCCACGAACGCTCCTTGAACAGCACCTTCATCCAGGCGTCGACCGGGGCGTCGATGTTGTCGTCGCTGGCGTCTCGGAGCAGTTGGAGACGGTCGTCGTGGTGCTCGCGGATGTGGGTGCAACGACCGGCCAGGTCCTCGAAGGGGTGGCCGTGGGCGGGCAGAGCACATGTGAGCCCTTCGAGCGCCGCGACCTTGTCGAGGGAGCGAAAGAACGTCGCAAGAGGATCGTCGACGTCGCCGGAGCCGGCGATGTGGGGGGTGATGGTCGGTAGGACGTGGTCGCCCGCGAGCAGCACACCTTCCTCAGGATCGAAGAGGCAGAGATGATCGGTGGTGTGCCCGGGGGTGTGCACGGCAAACCAGTCGCGTCCGGCGAGGCGCACCGCCTCATCGTCGGCCACTCGAATCGTGGGCTCGGGGCCACGGAAACGCTTGTGACCGCCCTGGCCCATCGTGATCCAGCGGCGGATCGCGTCGTCGGGTGGCGGTTCGCGGGTGGTGCCCCAGGGTGTGGGCTCGAACGAGGCGAACTTTCGCTTCCATAGCTCGATCAGTTCGTCTTCGTCGGCATCGAGAAGGTCCATGTCGATGTCGTCGTTGGTGTCGGCGACCAGCGAACGGAACGACTCGTGGGTGAGCACGTCGGCGCCGGCCTCTTCGCTGAGTTGATCAGCGCCACCGAAGTGGTCGGGGTGCGAATGGGTGACGATCGTGGTGTGGACGCGCTCGAGCGGAATATTGGCCGTCTTGAGACGAGTCATCAGCGCAGCCCAGGACTCGGGGCCGGGAAGGCCAGGGTCGACGAGCGCGAAGCCACGCTCGTCTTCGAGGGCATAGGTGTTGACGTGGCCGAGCCCCGGCATGGTGATCGGGAGCTGCATACGCAGTACGCCGGGAGCGACCTCGATCACCTCCTCGGAGGCTGGCTCTTGTTCCTGCTTCGAATACACGGGTTCGGACACCCGGGCACCCTATTGGGGTGTCGGCGAACTCACGAAAAGGGCAGCCCGGTAGTGACGAAGTTCATCCAGGCTCTCGCGGATGTCGCCCATCGCCCGATGGCCCGCCGCCTTCTTCGGAGCGGACTCGAGCGCCTCGGGGTACCAGCGTCGGGCGAGCTCCTTGAGCGTCGAGACGTCCACCGAGCGGTAGTGGAGGAACTCTTCGATCTCCGACAGGTAGGTCGCGAGGAATCGTCGATCGGTGCCGATCGAGTTGCCGCACAACGGCACCGATCGCGCCTCGGGAATGTGCTCTTTGAGAAACGCGAGGGTGGCCGCCCCGGCCTCTTCGAGGCTGATGGTCGACGACTTGATCTCTTCGAGCAGGCCGCTGCTGGTGTGCATCTTGGTCACGAAGTCGTCCATTTCGGCGAGCTCATCGGCGGTCGCGTGCACGATCAGGTCAGGGCCCTCGGCGATGAGCTCGAGGTTGTCGTCGGTGATCAGCGTGGCGATCTCGACGATGGTGTGGCGTGCGGGGTCGAGCCCCGTCATTTCGAGATCCATCCAGGCAAGCATCGGGCCAGGGTAGACGTCGTCGATAGGGTCAGGTCGTGATCGATCTTCCCGTCCTCCGACTCGACCCGGCGCTCCCGCTGCCGGCCTACGCGAAAGACGGTGACGCAGGTGTCGATCTCGTCGCCCGGGAGGACGTGACCCTCCAGCCCGGAGGTGGCCGAGCGTTGGTGCCGACTGGTATCGCCATCGCGTTGCCCTCCGGTTATGCCGGTTTTGTCCAGCCTCGCAGCGGCTTGGCGTTCAAGCACGGTGTCACGGTGCTCAACACTCCGGGCCTGGTCGATTCCGGCTACCGCGGTGAGCTGAAGGTCTGCATGGTCAATCTCGATCCGACGACACCGTTCGAGATCGTTCGGGGCGAACGGATCGCTCAGCTGGTGGTTCAGGCGGTCGACAGCGTGAACTTCGTGGAGGTCGAGGTGCTCGACGAGACCGACCGAGGCGCGACCGGATTCGGGTCGAGCGGCCGCTGACGCGGGAGCCGACTCAGTCGTCGAAGTCGGCCGCGGTCTTGCGGAGCCGAAGCCAGCCGTGTTCTGGATCGATGTCGTAGTCGTCGACCAAGCCGCTGGCGATGGCATCGAACCGATGGACTGCCGCGTCCCCAACGAGATCACCTTCGCCCCGTGTGGCCTCGAGCTCGAAGCGGCCATCGACGACACGAAACACCACGTCGATGTCGGTTTCGAGATCGTCGTCGAGACCGTCGAGTAGCACGATCATGGCCTCGTCGATCGCGAGGCGGAGGTCGTCGATTTCACCGAATCCCATGCCTTGCCGCAGGGCGAGAGCGGCCGCCCCCACGCGCACGATTCGCGCGTAAGGCGCGCGGGCGGGCACCCGCAGCAGGATCTCACTCGCGTCGGTGTCGGCCACGGGGTGAGTCTGGCACGGCCGAACGCGCCGAGCCGATCACATCGATCCGGGTAGGTTCAGAGCGTGACCGTGCTCGTGGATGACGCCCGCTGGGAATGGCGTGGACTCCAATGGGCTCACCTGGTGAGCGATCAGTCCTACGACGAGTTGCACGACTTCGCCCGCAGCCTCGGCAAGCGTCGGCTCGGGTTCCAAGGCGACCATTACGACATCGACTCGGTCGATCGAGCACGAGCGCTCGACTTCGGCGCTCGACACGTCGACAGTCGTGAGTTGGTGCGGCGCCTGCGCGAGGCAGGGCTGCGCAACCGCCACGGCAAGCCCACATGGGAGCGACTCGGGTCCTGGCCGTCCGGGACAGCTCCGAGCGACCTCCCTGAGCCGTTGCTTCGTCGCGCTCACTCTCTCGAGATCGACACGACCACGGCCGATACGGCTCTGTTCGCCGATCCGGTCCAGAGGGTGCTTCTCTGTGATCTTCCTGCCCGAATGAGCATTCCCGCCGAAGCATCAGAGGTGGCCACCGGACGTCGCTCCGACGGCTCGTGGAGCATCGAGCTCTTCCATCCGACTTGAGTGCACCGCCGCACCGCTAGCCTTTTGCCGTGGCTCTGTACGTACAGAAGTTCGGCGGCACCTCCGTCGGCGATCCGGACCGAATCCGGGAAGTGGCCGACCACGTGGCGCGCTGCCGCAAGAAGGGCGACGAGGTCGTCTTGGTCGTCTCGGCCATGGGCAAAGAGACTGACGAACTGTTGCGGTTGGCCGAGCAGGTCTCCACGGCCAAGCCCGGCCGCGAAATGGACATGCTCATCACCGGCGGTGAGCGTAAAGCCTGCGCGCTGGTATCGATGGCGCTGCACGACAAGGGGATCGAAAGCGACTCGTTCACCGGCAGCCAGGCGGGCTTCCTCACCGACACCGCCCATCGCAACGCGAAGATCCTCGAGGTCAACCCGTACCGCATCAAAGAAGCGCTTGCCGCCGGCAAGGTCCCGGTGGTCGGCGGGTCGCAAGGCGTTTCGACCGAACACGACGTCACTTTCTTCGGACGCGGCGGGTCCGACACGACCGCCGTCGCGCTCGCCCACGCCCTCGATGCCGATGCCTGCGAGCTCTACACCGACGTGCCGGGCGTCTTCACCACCGACCCCCGCCTCGTTGCCGGCGCGCGGAAGATGGACCACATCTCATTCGACGAACTGCTCGAGATGACCGCAACCGGTTGTCCGAAACCGGCCATGCGGTCGGTCGAGCTCGCCCGATCCCATGGAGTGAAGCTGCATGTGCGCAGCGCATTCTCCTGGGTGCCGGGAACCTGGGTCACTGAGGAGGCCTCAATGGAAGCAGCGATCATCTCGGCGGTCACTCACGACACGTCCGAGGCCAAGATGACGGTGTCGGGCGTGAGCGACCGGCCGGGCGTAGCTGCGCGGCTGTTTCGCACACTGGCCGATGCCGAGGTCAATGTCGACATGATCGTGCAGAACGTGTCGGCCGAAGGTCGTACCGATATCAGCTTCACGCTGCCCCACGAGCAGACGGGATCAGCGAGCACCGCGGTCGAGTCGATCGCGACCGATCTCGGCACAGATGCTGTTGTCACCGACGACGACATCGCCCGCGTGAGCCTGATCGGCGCGGGTATGCAGACCAACCCCGGCGTCGCGGCGACGATGTTCGAAACGATGTCGGCGAGCGACATCAACATCGAGATGATCTCCACCTCGGCGATCCGGATCTCGTGCGTGGTCCGCGAGGCACAAGTCGAGGACGCGGTGGCTGCTTTGCATTCAGCGTTCCAACTCGACAAGGCCCCCGAGGACCGAATCGGCGTGTGAAATCCTGCACGGCGTGTCATCCGATCAGGCGCCCTGAGCGTCTGATCAGACAATGGCGGCCGTGCGCATGACCCCCCACCTCGACAATGCCGACACCGGCGTTGCTGCGCGCGACGAGGTCGAGCTGGTTGCCCTCTACGAGGCTCACTACGAGAAGCTGATCGGACTCGCGGCGGTACTGCTCGACACCCGTGAGGCGTGCGAAGACATCGTCCAGGACGCCTTTGCCCGCTATTGGACACTCCGCCGTCGCCCGAAGCCGGATCGCGCTCCCGCCTACCTGCGAAGCATGGTGCTCAACCGGGCGCGCTCCGTCATGCGCCGCCGACAGGTGTTTCAACGGTTGCCGCTCTGGCCCAGTGGGTCGGCAACCGCGGCCGGCGAGCTCGCGGTGCTCGCCGTGGAACAACAGCACGTTGTCGACCGGCTCCGGGCACTCCCCCGACGACAGATGGAGGTTCTCGTGTTGCGATTCTGGCTCGACCAGTCCTCGTCGGAGATTGCCGACACGCTCGGCATCTCCCTGGGATCCGTGAAGACCCACGCCCGCCGCGGGCTCGCCGCGCTCGGCGGAGATCTCGCACCGACCGGGTCGGGTGATATCGGTGGCTGATGGTGAGCCCGACCAGGATCATCGCCGGCTCCGCGCTGCGATCCACGACCAGGCGGCCCGGTTTCCGGGCCGCGAGGGTCTCGCCGGCGTCAA
>Ga0315336_1004826_pt1 | contig 15441 bp, 8 predicted proteins | sample ASW5metaG_FD_204512 | JGI IMG/M metagenome (GOLD analysis project Ga0315336, IMG submission 204512) | Ammonia-oxidizing marine archaeal communities from Monterey Bay, California, United States - ASW #5 | ecosystem: Environmental > Aquatic > Marine > Intertidal zone | place: USA: California...
CGCCGCGAACACACCCCCGCCCAGGTTCTCGTACCAGGCGATGCGGTCGTCGAGCCAGGACGCGGAGAGCACGTCGGCGTCTCCGTCACCGTCCAGGTCCGTCGCGTACACCGATTCCGCCCGGTACGCCGCGGTGGTGATGTCCCGCCGCGCCCCGAACACGCCCCCGCCCAGGTTCTCGTACCAGGCGATGCGGTCGTCGAATCTGGACGCGGAGAGCACGTCGGCATCCCCGTCGCCGTCCAGGTCCGTCGCGTACACCGAGGTCGCCCCGTCCGCCGCGTTGGTGAGGGTCTGCTCAGCGCCAAAGCTGGTGGTCTGCCCGTCGCATACGTCGCACACGTCTCCGAGTCCGTCGCCGTCGGTGTCGGCCTGGGGGGCGTTGACCACTAGCGCGCAGTTGTCCAGCGCATCGCAGAGCCCGTCGCCGTCGGTGTCCTCGGGGCAGGCCAGCGAAGCGGCGGGCAGCGCCATGAGGATCGCCGCGACCGCGGCCCGCAACGAGGAGGTAGATGTCGCTTTCAATTTGTCTCCAGTGGGGCGTAGAACGCCAAACATTATCGCGTTGAGATCAACGACCTCATCCACCACACTTCCTATCCAGTGGCCAATCCTAAAAGTGTCGCCCATGTGACACTCAAGGCCCCTCAGACCACGATGAACGCCGTCTGACGAGCAATGTGATCTGTTCCACGTCCCGGCGCCCTCTCATCAGATCCTACGTCTCTGGTTCCGAGCCTCCGCGTTCCAGGGCCTCTATTTCGAGCTCGGCCTCGGAGAGCCGCTTACCGAGTCCGGTGCCTGGCACGGCCCCGACAGACTTGGCCAGGTCTTGGGCCTCTGCCAGGGCGGAGCGTGCAGCTTCGTGGTCGCCCTCGTGGGCCTCGAGCCGGGCGCGGCCGGACAGCACCTCGGCTAGCTCTCCGAGATCATCGACGTTGCGGAGTAGATCCTCGCCCTCCTCGAGGTGGGAGCGCGCCTCCCGCGACCGCCCTTGAACAAGGTGCAGGTTGCCCAGGTATCCGAGCACAATGCCCTCGAGCGTTGGGTCCCCAACCTCGCGGCTGATGGCCAGAGCATCGTCTAAGTGGGCCCTGGCCTCGTCCATCCGTCCCTGGTTCCTATGCAGATCGCCCAGGCTTCCGTGCATTCGGCCCTCGAGCCTGCGGTTCCCGAGCTCGCGGCTGATGGCCAATGCACCATCAAAGTGGGTACGGGCTTCATCCATCCGTCCCTGGTCCATCTGCAGGACGCCCAGGTTTCCGAGTACAAAGCCCTCGCCTTTGCGGTTGCCGACCTCACGGTGGATGGCAAGAGCGCCATCGTAGTCCGCCCGGGCCTCGTCCATCCGTCCCTGTAGCTGGTGCAGGGTGCCCAGGTTGCCTAGCTCTACGCCCTCGTGCCTGCGGTTCCCGACCTCACGCTGGATGGCAAGAGCGTCGTAGAAGTGGGCCCGGGCCCCATCCATCCGGCCCCGTTTCATGTTCAGGCCGCCCAGGCATCCGAGTACGAAGCCCTCGCCGTTGCGGCTGCCGAGCTCACGGTTGATAGCCAGAGCCTCGCGGTAGTCGTCCCTGGCCTCGTCCATCCGTCCCTGCTGCGAGTGCAGGCCGCCCAGGTTGATGAGCACAATGGCCTCGGATCGGCGGTCTCCGACCTCGCGGTTGATGGCCAGAGCGCCGTCGTAGAGGTCCCTGGCCTCGTCCATCCGTCCCTGGTGCAAGTGCAGGATGCCCAGGTTGCCCAGCACCTTGCCCTCGAGGCGGCGGAACCCGACCTCACGGCTGACGGCCAGAGCGGCTTCGTAGTGCGCCTTGGCCTCGTCCCCCTGGCCCCGGCTCAGATGCAGGCTTCCCAGGTTTCCGAGTACATAGCCCTCGCCGCTGCGGTTTCCGACCTCACGGTGGATGGCCAGAGCGCCATCGTAGTCCGCCTTGGCCTCGTCCATCCTTCCTTGGCTACTATGCAGGCTGCCCAGGCTGTTGAGCGCTTTGCCCTCGGCTCGGCGGTCACCAAGCTCGCGGTTCAATGCCAGGGCCTTCTTGAAGTGGACGCGGGCCTCTGCGCTGCGACCGGCATCCCGTAGCGCCTGGCCTCCCACACGCTCCACTACTGCCCGCGCTTCGCAAGGCAGGTCGGGCATCGCCACCACCCGCTGCGCGAGGTCGGTGCCTGCGGCAAAGGGGCCTGTCATGTTCAACACGACCCACGCAGCTTGAAGCAGCGCGACCGCAGGCTCAGCGGTGCCGCTCGCCACACTCCTTCGGCAGCCGACGACCAGGTTGTCCAGCTCCTGTCGCAGTGTTTGGCGCGCGGCCGTTCCACCATGCATGTCGAGGGCCTCCAGGGCCTCCAGGGTGCCGAACTGCGCGTAGTAGTCCGCATGGCGAGCCTCCGCGGCGTCCACCGCACCAGATGCTCGAAGCTTCTCGGCGGCGTATTCCTGTACGCTCACCAACAGGTCCATTCGGACCGAGTCGCTCCATTGGTGGCTCACTTGTCGGATCAGGGACTTGTCGACGAGCCCCTGCACGGCGTCCATGGGCCATAGCTCCTCGAGCTCCAGCGCCCCTTCGGCGGCGTCCAGGGTGAAGCCACCCTCGAAGACCGAGAGCTGGGCCAGGGCGGACTGTTCATCGGCAGACAGCAGGTCCCAGGACCAGTCGAGGGCTCCCCGAAGCGTGGCCTGTCGGGTGTGACGACCCCCTTTGGATGCCAACAACTTGAAACGCTGCCCCATGCGCTCTAGCAGGGTCTTGGGCGGCATGAGCCGAACCCGGGCCGCGGCCAGCTCGATGGCCAGCGGCAGGCCGTCGAGGAGGGTGACCAATGAGCGGATGGACTCGGTGTCGTCCGGAGAGAAGCTGGGCTTGGCCTGCTTGGCTCGGGCCGCGAAGAGGTCGAAGGACTCGTCGGAGACAAGCGGAGCCAGAGGCAAGGCGGTCTCACCGGGCAACCCAATCACTTCGCGGGTGGTGACCACGAAGCGGGCCTCGCCCGCCCGGTCTAGCCAGGGACTCAGCGTCTCTCGTGCGTGCCGGGCCACCTGCTCGAAGTTATCCAGCACGATAAGACAAGGTCCGCGGCCGGCAATGGCATGCCCCAGCTGTACGACGTGGTCGTCCTTGCCGAGGGGAACATCGAGGGCGCGGGCGACGGCAGAGACGATGCCGTCGACGGAGCGGGCCTCGGACAAGTCGCAGAACCAGACGCCACCTGGGTAGTCGCCGAGCCAGATCCAGCCGAAGCGGGTGACCAGTCGGGTCTTGCCGGTTCCACCCATTCCAAGCACGCTTACGAGGCGGGAGTCGGTGAGGAGACTGGTGAGGGTCTGCAGGTCGGCGGTTCGTCCGACGAAGGCGTCGCGCTCTGCGGGCAGACTGTGCTTGACCTCACTGACTGGGAGCCAGAGTTCCCCGCGCTCGAGCACCCGGTAGACCTTGGCGCCATCCGGCGGAGGGGTGAAAGGCGCGTCGGCATCTCCGACCTCGAACAGCTCGATGGGTTCGGCCACGCCCTTCATGCGCCAGTGACCGTGGCTCTCCACCCGGAACGCGGTCTCGCCGAGGGCCTCCCTGGCCGGGTGAGTCAGCAGGGTCTGTCCCCCGATGGCGATGGACATCACCCGGGCGGCGGTGGGTTTGGCGATGCCGTCGACCTCCAGGGGCTTGGCACCACGGGAGATGTCGGCCGCGCTGTTTTTGGTGAGGATGACGCGCCCCACGTGCAGCCCAGCTCGCGCCTTGATGGGAGGGTCCAGCTCGCCAATGGCGCGGTGGTAGGCGGCGGCGTACGCCATGGCGTGGGAAGGTTCGTCGAAGAGCAGCAGGAAACCGTCGGTCTTGTCGATCTCCTTGCCGTTGTGGACCACGAGCAGATCTCGAGCAACGCGGTCATGTGCGGCCCAGAGCCCGGCCATGGCGGCGTCCCCGAGCTCCTCAGAGAGCTTGGTGCTGTCGACGATGTCGGTCAGCAGCAGGGTGCGGGTCTCGGCCATGACTCCTCTAGGAGCCACAGTGGGCAAGAGGCTCAGCTGGACCTTGTTAGCACGGAGTTCACCGACCTCTATGTGTTCTCCGCCGTCCGAATAGGAGCGCCATTGCGACCCACCACCCAAACCAGCTGATGGACGAGCCGCTGGCACTGCAGCCGCAGCCGCCCGAATCGCCGTTCACAACCCCCGTGTCGTCCGTCGGGCAGGCCTCGTCGAGCTCGCCATCGCAGTTGTCGTCCACCCCGTTGCACGCCTCCAGCGCATCGGGGCTGATCTCTCCATTGGTGTCGTCACAGTCGCCTTCGCAGATCGACAGGCCGTCGCCATCGCTGTCGGCATCCTCGTCGGGCACGCTGCCAGCGCAGGCATTGTCCAGTCCGTCACACAGCTCTGGCGCCCCTGGGTAGATATCGGCGCGGGCGGGGTCACAGTCACACAGGTCGCCGTACACGTCGGCGTCTAGATCTTCTTGGGCCAGATTCCTGAACTCAATCGCAGGCCTCCTCTGACGCCCATGGGTCGTCCGGAACCGGCGCGGCGACCGGGACGACCCTGAAGTCGCCTCGGCAGACCCTCAGATTCGTGAGTGCGGCGGCGTGATCTCCAGGAGGAGCCTCCGGGAGCTCGTCCACCACCAGCCCACGCGCACCCAGGAAATACAGCACGTCTCCCCCGAAGCCACTCAACTTGCGAAACGGTGGCGGATACCACGCCAGCGGCCGACCCGAGGCCACGTCCCACACCTGGAACTCCCCGTCGAAGGAGAGCATCAGGCGGTCGCCGTAGCGGGTGGGATTGACGATCTCCGGGACTCGATCCCCGACACTGAAGTCGCCGGTCACGGTTTGATCTTGGAGGCGAACCAGCATCACGCGGCCCGTGATGTCGGCCAGCATGAGATGGGTCCCGTCCAGGCTGAACTCGAACAGGTAGGGCTCTATCGGCACCTCGATCCGCGTTCGGTCGTCAGAGGTCAGCGAATAGAGATCGACGCCGTTCGCCCGGCGGGTAGCCAGCCATCCTCCGGCCGCGCTGACGCCGGGGCCCGTGAGGACGAGAGGCGTGTCTGCGCCCTCGGGCAACCAGTAGTCATCGATCGTCCGCACCACTTCGAGGGTGCGCGTATCGACCACATCAATCTGCCGGTCCCAATTCGTGATCGCCGCGAACGGGCCATCGCTCTCCACGTCGTATACGGCGCTCCGATGGGGCAGCGCTGCCGTCATCTCGCCATGGGCGTCCATGTGCAGCACCGCGCTGTTGTTCTGGACCACGGAAAACTCCGGCGTGAAGTCCACGAGCGCGCCGGGTATCCGGGGCAGCTCACCCCGCGGTTCGCCCGTCTTGGCGTCGTACAGAACGAGCTCGTCGGGACCAAATGAAGCGAGGGTTCGGTCGTCGATTCCGCTGAATCTGACCGGACCGAACGTATCCACCATGCGGGTCACGCCGTCTTCGAGGTCGACGATGCACAGCGGTCCACGCCCGGCCTCGGGTGACAGCACATGGACCCGGTCGTCTTCGCTTGCACTCAGGAAGCGCGGCGTGAATCCACAGTCGTCGCTCGCCACACGTCGCGGACGCGGCGGAGCGAACGTTCGTATGCGATTGTCGGCTCCCGACACCGTCAACCACTCGCCGTTGGGGCGCGCAAAAACCTCCGACAGGCCGCTGTGGTGACCGGTGTACCGGTGCACCTCCGCTCCAGTCTCGACGTCGAGCACGATGAGATCGCGGGCTACGGCTACGGCCACGGTTCGCCGATCGACTGAGAAGGCGGCCGAGCGAACGGGCTCGTCGACACCGAAGGTCAGGTCGTGGAGTTTCTCGCCGGTGCGATAGTTGAGGACTGTCCCTTGATTTCCTCGAAAGGGAAATGCGTATGGCGGTGCGACGACGACCGACTTGATCGAAAAGCCGCCGGCGTCGGGGACTTCGAAGCGGGCCCCAGTCGCCAATTCGAAGACCACGAGCCCATCCGGGTCGACGAGAAAGGCCGTACCGGTCGGATGCCTGCCCATACCGGTGAATCTGCCCACCTGGTATTGCAGGCCGTCGTCGGGACTCCAGCGGAACAGGCCGCGTCTCATGGAGCTGCCGTCGAAGCCGCCCTCTGCGTTGGCCTTGATGAGGTGCAAGTCCGCTTCATCCTGTGAAACGACCCGACCCGTAGCGATCTCCAGGACGCGAAGGCCGCCCGCATAGGGGGCTGCCAACCAACGCCCATCGCTGCTGGCGACCGGCGGCACCACGCTCTCCACGGGGTCGCCGACCTCGATAGCTGTACCGAAGTCCGGGCCGCTCCGGACCTCGGGACGCTGCCCTTTCCGCCACGACACCAGGTGCTCGCCGCCCGTGGAGGCAGTGAAGTCGTCGGCCGGCGCGATCCGGCGCTCCTCCAGGGAATCGATGTCGACGCTCCAAAGATACCCGTCGGGGCGTATCTGCAGGAAGAACGGCGTATCGCCCTCGAGATGGAAGGGGAGCTCCGGAGAGAACGGCAAGACGCGGCTGGGGCCGACTCTGGCCGCTACGAGATCGGCACTCGCGGCGGCCTCGCGTTGCGCAGAGGTGCCGAGATCCTGGGCCGCCATGTACTGCAGGAGCGCCTCGTGGTGGCGCCCCTTGGCTTCGGATGCCTGGGCCTGGGCGATGAGTCGTCTACTATCGGCGTCTACCCGGGCGATTTCCGCGTCCAGCCGCGCGGCAGTGGCGGCGACCAGCGAAGCGGCGGTGCCAATGAACCCGACAACGAGCGCCACCCAGACCGCGGCAAGGGCCGTGACGAGGCCGCGGTTTCGCCGGGCGAATTTCCGGGCGCGGTAGGGAAGGGAGGGCGGTCTGGCCTCGACCACCCGATCGCCGAGATAGCGGGCGAGGTCCGCCGCGAGCTCCGACGCCGACGGATACCGCTCGTCGGGATCGCGGGCCAATGCGCGGGCGGCGATCCAGTCCAGATCGCCATGGAGGGTCCTGGCGAGCTGGTTGGCGTCGGTCCGGCGGCGAGTGGCGACGCCAAGGCGCTGCACGTCGTCGAGGGCCAGATACCGCGCGCTGGCCCGTGGGGCGTCCTTGTGAGCGATGCGCATGAGGAGTTTGACGACGTGGTCATCGTCGTCGAACGGCTTGGCTCCGGCGATCAGCTCATACAGCATCACGCCGAGGGCATACACGTCCGTGCGGGTGTCTACACCGGGAGCGCCGACACCGGTATTCAGGGATTCCGGGCTCATATAGGCTGGAGTCCCGATCACCGCCTGGCCGGTGAGCTCCGACTGGGTCGACAGCGATCCGTCCAGCGCCTTGGCGATGCCGAAGTCGATGACCTTCGGTATCGGGCGTCCGTCGTGCTCGGTGACCAGGACGTTGGCCGGCTTCAGATCGCGGTGCATGACCCCGCGTTGGTGCGCGTGCTGGACCCCTCGGCACACATCCATCAACAGCTGCAGGCGGGCGTTCAGACCGAGCCGGTTTTCGTCGCAGTAGTCGATCAGGTCGGTGCCCTGGATGTACTCCATCACGAAATAGGGCCACCCCTCCTCGGTCGTCGAGGCCTCGAACATCTGAGCGACGTTGATGTGGGACATGCGGGCCATCGCTTGCCGCTCGGCCTCGAAGCGGGCCACAGCACTGGTCTTGCTCAGGTTCGAGCGAACGACTTTGACGGCGACCAGCCGAACCACCGGCTCCGACTGTTCGGCGAGGTAGACCACCCCCATGCCTCCGGCCCCCAGGGTGTCGACGATGCGGTAGGGACCGATGCGGGCGTGGGTCATCTCGGCGGTGGCACTGGCGTTCGGCACCCACGTCGTCGACTGGCTGTCGACAGGGGCGAACACGACCCGACTCGACTCCTGCTCATCCACTTGAAGCAGGCGCTCGATGTAGTTCAGCAGATCGGTGTTGCCGCCGCATTCCCGAAGCAGGACGGCCCTGCGCTCACCCTCGGCGAGATCGACGACGCGGTCGAAGAGCGCCAACCCCTTGCGGCGAACATCCCGGTCGAGGACGCCGGTGGAACGGGAGTCGGCGAGGTTGTGTTCCATGGGTGCTCCAGTCCTGGTACTGGATCCAACGAGAAATCCGCGTCGAGTGCGTCACGGGGACGCATTTCCAGTGTCGCGGTGTGGGTCTGCTCGCCTCTCCAAACTGCATATCTGCAGTTTTGGGTGGCCAAAATGCTGGTAATCGAAGGGTTCTTGCAGCTTATGTTGCTGTTGAACACAGACAATGGAGCCCCCATGTCGACGCTACAAGACCAACGAATCCTCATCACCGGTGCCAACGGCGGCATCGGCAAGGCGACGAGTGAGTTGCTGCTTCGCGACGGTGTCGGGCACCTGCTGATGGCGGGCCGCAGGGCGGAGCGCGTCGAGGCCGCCAGAGCCGAACTGATGTCCAGCACCGGAGCCGAAGGCGCGAGGATCTCGGCCCATGCCGGGTTCGACATGCTCGACCCGGACGCCATTCGCGCCGCCGTCGACGGCTTGCCGGACAAGCAGATCGATACCGTATTCCTTCAGGCGGGCGGCTGGGTGGTCGCTCCGGATTACCCCAAGCACGACTGGCGGGGCCAGCAGTACGAGCGCACATCCTTCCAGAATGCGCTGGGTGGCCACGCCGTCATCGCGGCTCTCGAGGCGCGTGGACTGCTGCGACCCGGGGCCCGCATCGTCGTCATGGGCGGGGAAGGCGCCCGTGGAGTGCCGGGGATGATCGCGCCGGCGGCGTTTGCAGACGCCGCCGCATTGAAGCGCTACCTCCAGGGGGACACCGCTGGATATCCGGCCTACCAGCCAGTCAACGCGTTGGGGACTTCCAAGTTCATCAACGCGCTCTGGGCCCAGAAGCTCGCCGGTCTCGGCACCTATGAGGTGGTCTGGTTCACGCCGGGCTTCACCGGGGGGACCGCGGGAACCCAGGGGCTGCCGGGCTGGAAGGAGTTTGTGTTCCAGCGCATCGCCTTTCCTGTGTTTGTGATGCTCGGTCAGGCCCAGTGGCCCGACACGGCGGCGAGGAAGACGGCGGACGCGGTCTCGGGCCGGATCGGGAGGAATGGCGATCTGCTCGGCGCTCCCCAGGGCAAGGCGATTGGCCCGATCACCGACCAGAAGCCCATGCAGCCCCAGTTCAGCGACGCCTCTTTCCAGGACGCGGTGTGGGAGATCGCGGTCGAGGTCGGCGGTCCGGTCGCCGCGCACTCACTGCACGCCCTCGATGGGTCCATCATGTACCGATGCTCAGATTCGGCCGGAGCTGTCCGAGGCGAGCAGCAGACGGACTGCGTGGCCGATCTCGCCGAGATCATCGCTCACGCCCCGGTTCGCGCCACACCTTGAGCCTGGTGCTCGGCCGCGGACTTCAGGGCGAGCGCGTGGGAGCGGATGCCGGTGCGGACCTTCTCGAGCGGCATCGCCCAGACCAGTAATCCCCAGAATTGCTCCCGCGTGGTGTAGCGGCAGCGTCCGTTTCCCACCGAGACCAGTCCCTGAACCCTTTGGGCGGAGATCAGTCGAAGTCGCGGTAGCCACCCCGTGAACTGGTAGGTGAGGTTCGCCTCGCCACCGGCGGGAACGTCCCAGCGGACGATGTTCTGCCCCGAGCGTCGCTTCATTCCGTCCTCGAATTCGACGTCGAGTACCAGCTGTCCGCCGGGGCCCGGGTGGGTGCAGGACGCGTGACGAATGAACGGGTTCCAGGCCTCGTACCCCTCGAAGTCGGTCATGAGCTGCCACACCCTTTCGATGGGCGCGTCGATGTCGACCTCGATGGCGACGAACTCACGCATGGGCCACCTCTCGACGAATGGCATGGCGAGCGGGGATGCGGAACTCGGCCCGGATCTCCTCGAGCTGGCGTCCGAGCTGCTCCTCCCACCGCGGCCCGATCAGGCACTTCGAGGCGCGACCCCGCTGATAGCCCTCGACAAAGTTGTCGATGAACGGCCGGAGCTGCTGGTCGTTGATGACCGATCCGTGGAGGAGGACTGCGGAGGCGAGGATGCCCATGAACGAGGCGGCCATGAGTCCGCCCTGGTCGTGATGGAGGAGGTACTGGGCCTGATAGAACCCGATCAACCCCATCTCTCCAGCGTCGGTGGCGTCGTAGTCGGTCAGCGCGTGGATGATGTCGTGGATCTGGTAGAGGCGGGCGCGCACGAACTCGTCGGGACGGGAGGTGTCGATGTCCGGGAAGAACTCCACCTCGAGACCCCAGGTCTGCAGGTGCTCTCCATAGGCGCGGCCCAGGGTTCCCTGAGGGTAGGCGAGCAAGTCTTCCAGGGTGAGTCTGGGTGGCGTCCAGCGGTCCTTCAACAGGGCCTGGGTCGGGGCATCGGCCTCGAGCGCGGCGATATAGCGCGCGGTGTCGTCGGGGCTGGCGAGGGCGGTTCCGTGGCGCTCCATGGCCAGGACGTTGTCGGCGCCGGGGCGCTTGACGACGGCGAGAAAGGCTTTGACGAAGCCGAGCATGTGGGGGACGGATCGAAGGGTGCGGACGACGCTCATGAGGCAGCTCTCTGGCTTTGAAACTGTTGGGTCCAGGCCTCGTAGGCCACGAACAGGGGCTCGTTGGGGTAGGTCGGATGGTCCTGCAGCGCCGCCCACAATCCGCGGTCTCGGGCGATGTCTCGCCGGAAGGCCCACTGGATGTAGCGATGGCCGATGTGTCGCAGGCCGGCGCCGGCGATGCCCTGGCCTGGCCGGCCGAGAATCCGGGTGCTGACGCCCAGCAGGATTCGGCATCTTCCGTCCTCGAGGGGCACTGGCAGGACCAGGTGTCGGGTGTTGTAGCAGCCCGCTGTCGACAGGACGTTGGTCAGCTGAAAGCCCAGTCCGAACGCCTCGCTCGAGAAGGAGGCGGGGAAGTATTTCAACGGCCCGGGCAGGCCGGTGTCCCAGTTGAATGCCACGTGCACGGAGAGTCGGTGGCCGTCGAAAGTCGGCCCGCTGGCGTAGCGGGCGCTGCGGTAGCCGTGCACGGCATCGTAGTGGTCTACGTCGACCAGATCGCGCATGACCCAGTGCGGGTCGGTGTCGACATCGAGGTGGGTCCACGCCCACTCGGTCCAGCCCTCTCCTCCGAGAATTGGTAGGGCGAAGTCGGGCTCACGGCCGATTTCGTCGATCCAGGCGAACACCATGGAGGCCCGCACACAGAACGGCACCAGGTGCCCGCCGAGGAGCACCTGCAGGCGGCCTTCAGGTCCGAACTTCATGATCCCGTCCACGCCGAACATGCGGAATTGAACGGGCTCTCGCCGACAATCGTCCAGCAGTGCGACCGCATACCATCCCGAGGCGGACATCACGCCACCTCGGCGGCGCGCAGGGCGAGCTCTGGGTAGAACTGCCGCGCCCAGCGTCGGTACGGACCGATGGGCCCGTCGCCCTTGGCGAGGGCGGGTCGCTCCACGTGAACCCGGCTGCTCCAGATGGGGATGTCCTCGCTGGCGTCCCGGCAGAGCACGGCCAGTGTCGCCGAACGGATGAGGGGGCGGAGTGCGCGTCGAATGGGGCCGATGCCCTGCGCTGCCGCACCCAGGCCCAGCTCCAGCTGCCGGGCCTCAGTCGGGATGGGGAGCACCCACAAACGCGTTCGAATGTCGGTCCTCGGCATCCAGACATCGACCATGGAGTACCCGAGACCCCAGCAGTGCACGGTGAACTCCACGTCCCACGCCAGCGGACCGAGGCGGTGCACGAATCCGTACTTCGCCGTCAGATACGGGCCGTCCACCGAGAGCGGCTCCAGGACATCGACGCCGTCGAAGCCGTGAACGGTCGTGAAGTGGCCGATGTCGACGCTGTTCTCGGTGGTCTCCTGAGGATGACCCGGGAACTGGAACGATTGGACACGCGGCAGATTGAAGTCGGCCGGCTCGTGCTCGGGAATCTCCCAGCTGGGCTCTTCGCCGCCGTCATCCCACCAGGCCAGGACCAGACCATTGCGCTCCCGAATGGGCAGGGTACGGGTGCGGGCCCGCTTTGGGGGGCGGTCGCCGTACCCGGACTTCACGCATCGGCCGCTGCGGTCGAACTCGAAGTGGTGAAAGGGGCAGCGTAGGTGCTCGCCACACACCGAGCCCTGGGCGAGGTTGCCGCCCAGATGGGGGCAGGTCGCGAAGGATGCGGCCGGCCGACCGGAGGCGGTTCGGTAGACCACCAGCGACTCGCCGAAGAGCCGACGCGATTGGAGCTCGCCCGGCCGCAGGGAGTCGGAGGTGCCGAGGCTGTACCAGCCGGTTGGGAAAGGGGGCAACGCACTCATGGGAGTCTCCGTTGGACACCCCTTTTGTAGCGGCATTCTCGGCGTTCTTTGCCCGTTGCAACAACGTGGCAAGAATGTGCATCACCGTGTCAACTTCTCTCGGAGACGTACTGACGCGGCGACAGGCCGTAGTGCTTCTTGAACGCTCTGGAGAAGCTGGAGAGGCTGCCGAACCCGACGCCATACGCGATCTCGGAGACGTTGCCCGTGCGGGCGACGAGCATCTTGGCGGCGCGCTCCAGCCGCAAGGTCCGGATCAACACCGACGGCTTGCTCGAGGTCAGGGCAAAGACCCGCCGGTAGAGGCTGGACCGGTCCTGACCCATGGCCCGGGCGAGGGCGGCCACGTTGAAGTCGGCGTCGTGCAGCTGTTCCTCGATGGCGCCACGGACTTGCTGGATGTAGGCGCTGTCGGCCGAGGTCAGGTCGTCGTCGGGCCTCGGTTCCGTGGGCTGGGGCTCGCTCCGGATCTTCCGGCGGGCCAGGACCAGGTTCTGGATGCGCGCCCGGAGCTCTCTGGGCTCGAAGGGCTTGAGGAGGTAGTCGTCGGCGCCGCTCTCCAGCCCCTCCAGCCGCGAGGCTTGACCCGACTTCGCGGTCAGGAGGACCACTGGGATGTAGTCCGTCTCCGGATCCGCCTTGAGCTCGCGGCACAGGGTGATGCCGTCTTTGCCGGGCATCATCACGTCGGACAGGATCAGATCGGGGGTGGCCGAGCGTGCGAGGGAGAGCCCCTCGAAGCCGTCCGCGGCGTCGATCACCCGCAGCTCGGGCTCCAGCACGGACCGCACGAAGCGCCGGATCCCGTCGTTGTCGTCGACCACCAGGATCAAGGGCGCATCGGCGGGGGCCGTAGCGCGCTCCAGAGCGGGCTCGACGGTGGGTTTTGGCAGGGCGTCGGACGAGACCAGCGGCAGGGCCACCGTGAAGATCGCGCCCTCTCCGACGTCGCTGTGTACGGTCAGATCACCGTTGTGGAGGGCGACGATCTCCGCCGACACCGCGAGCCCGAGTCCCGTTCCCTCGGCCGCGGCCGCGTTTGGAGTCGATGTCCGATAGAACCGGTCGAAGAGGTGTGCCAGCTGGTCGGCGGGGATCCCGGGGCCGGTGTCTCGCACTGCAATCACGGCCGTGGCGTCTCGAATCGCCAGCGACAGCGTCACCTCGCCGCCGTCGGGCGTGTACTTGAAGGCGTTGGACAGCAGGTTGCCAACGACCTTGTCGAGCTCGATCACGTCGACGGACGCCGGGACTGGTACCCCCGGATCTTCGTAGGAGAACGCCAGCTCACACCGCTCGGCCAGTGGCTGGAACCGGGCGAACATGGCCCCGATGAACGGCGTCAAATCGGTGGGATGCCGGTCGATCTCCAGTCGCCCGGCGTCCAGACGCGCCACGTCCAGGAGCTGGTCCACGAGCGACAACATGGCCCTGGCACTGCGCAACGCCAGGGAGACCTGCCCACCCTGTCTGTCCTCGACGGTGCCGTAACGACCGCTGCGCAGGTCCTCCAGCGGTCCGATCATCAGGGTCAGCGGGGTCCGGAACTCGTGGGAGATATTGGCGAAGAACCGAGACTTGGCGTGGTCCATGGCCTGGAGCTCGGCGGCCTGGCGGGCGATGAGCTCCCGGCCTTCCTCGGCGGCTTCCCGCTCCTGTCTGAGTTGTCGGGTGCGGTCGTCGATCAGACCCTCGAGCTCCCGCTGTCGGCGGCGCAGAACGGCCAGTCGCCCACGGTACAGGCCGAGGATTCCCAGGGCGATGGCGAGGAGGAGAAGGCCCCGCGCCCAGCTGGTCTCGAACCAGCGAGGCGCGACGTGGATCGCCAGCGACAGGGGAGGGGACCACTCGTTATCGGCGTTGGTGCCTTGGAACTCGAAGGAGTATTCCCCCGGCGGGAGGTGGGCGATTCGGGCGCTGCGGCTCTTTCCGGCGTCGATCCAGTCCGCGTCCAGCGGGGCCACGCGATAGCGATATCGCAGCTGCTCGGGATCGATGAACGACAGCGACGCGAAGCTGATCTCGAGGTCAGTTCGGCCGGCGACGAGCTCTACCCCGTCGCCGACGGAGACCGGCTCTCCAGCCACCCGTACAGAGGTCAGGGCCAGCGGTGCTGGGGCTCCAGTCGGTCGGTCGACATAGAAGTCCGGGTGAACCACGACGACGCCGTCCTGGGTGGCGAACCACAGTGTGCCGTCTGATCTACGGAGGGCTCCGTGCCCGGTGAGGCCGTTTCCCTCGCGGGACCGCATGCCGTCGCGGGTCGTGAAGGTGTGGAAGGACCCGTCGGGGGACTCGCCGGCCGCGAGGGCCTCGAGGGTGTCGGGCTGAACGCGGAACAGGCCCTGATTGGTGCTTCCCCACAGCCAGCCGTGATCGTCGGCCAGCAGGTAGTGGGCGCCGTCGCTCGGCAGGCCGTGCTCGCTGCCGACCGGTGCCGAGCTCGTCCCGGTCTCCGGGTCGACGCGAACCAGACCCATGTCTTCAGTGGCCACCCAGAGGACGCCCTCTGGCGTTTCGTGGATGCCTCGCGGAAAGTCGGAGGGAAATCCGTCCACACGGGAAAATCCCGCTCGTGTGCCTCGAAACAGACCCCGACTCGCCACCGAGATCCACAGCTCGTCGGTGCGGCGATGGATGAAGCGAATCGGACCCCGAATGCCGATTTCCTCGGATACACCGTCGTCCGTGCGGAACCACAGGCCGTCGAGCCTGCCGATCCAGAGCCCGTCGTCGGCGTCGGCGAAGGACAACACCGAGTTCTTTCCGTTTCGCTGGGCGTATGCCCGCAGCACGTCCCCTCCCAGCGTGCCGACTTCACCGCCATCTCCTCCCACGATCAGGCGACCGTCTCGGTCCTGGAACAGAGCATGTGCCGTTCGCCGCTGGGCGGTCCCGGGTGCGCCTCCGATCTGACAGAGCGCCCCGTCCTGTGATCCCGCCCAGACCTCCCCTTCATGTTCGGCGAGGGCGACGATGTTGCGCGCACAGAGGCCCTCCTCGACGGAGACCGTCCGGATCGGCGTCTCGCGAAGTCGATGCAGCCCGCGCTGTCGGGTCGCGAACCACAGGCTCCCTTCGTGATCGAGCACAGAGGCGGCGATCGACCCGAATCGGGCATCGATGTGCGCGGCGATCTCGCCGTCGCGGAGAATGCGATCGGTGGCCAGGGTGTAGGG
>Ga0315336_1004827_pt1 | contig 15441 bp, 10 predicted proteins | sample ASW5metaG_FD_204512 | JGI IMG/M metagenome (GOLD analysis project Ga0315336, IMG submission 204512) | Ammonia-oxidizing marine archaeal communities from Monterey Bay, California, United States - ASW #5 | ecosystem: Environmental > Aquatic > Marine > Intertidal zone | place: USA: California...
AGCTGCCTGAAGTCTTTGCCGGCGTGCCTGCGCTGCGTCAATTCGGCGGTGGCGGTGGAGGCCGTGGCGGTGGAGGTGGAGGCCTCGGTGGCGGTGGCGGAGGTGGACAGTCGGTTGGCGGAGGAGGCGGAGGACGAGGTGGTGGCGGGCGCGGCGGGGGTGGTGGACGCTTCAACATCGCACCGGAAAAGATCGGCAGAATTGACGTACCGCTGCTCTGTTTGGAACACGGGCTGAGAGAACCGTCGTCGAGCAAACCTTACGACATCCATCCGATCGAAGACGTGGTCGACAGCCTGGCCGTGATCGAGATCGTCAAAGCTTATGCCAATGGTGAACTGCCGCGCGGGGGTGCGCAAGCGGCCGTCTGGCATCTGAACAGCAACGTCAGCTGGCAAGAGTTGGCCGCCAAGCTGACCGGTACCGTCCGCAACTACAATCGTGAGCCTTACTTCAGCAGCGGCGAGATGCAGGCTGCAATGGCGATCGCCAATCGGGCACTGACGCTAACCGCGGGAAAGAAAGTGCAGCGCTCAAGTCAGACCGATGACGCCGAGGCTCCTTCAAGCGAGTCGGAGGATAACGAAAGGTACGAATTCGAGAAAGTGGAGCCGAAGGCTGAAGAGGAAACGGAGGCCGAAACGGCTGTCGATAGCGATCTCGGCGGGTGAAGACGCCGGCGTCTGAAAGTATCGCATCCTCGCGTTAGCCAGATGCCTGGTTTTCGATTAGTATCCGACTAGGCGGCGGACATCTTCTCGCGGCTCCAGTGCGCGAGCAACTGCTGGATTTCTCGACGGTATTCGGCACGCTCGGCATGCCATTTCTTTTCGTCCAGCTCGAACCGATGTTGTTGGCTGTCGAGTTCTTGTTCGCGGGCGATCAGTCTGGCGGCCTGTTGCTCAAGATCGCTCTCACGACGATCGAGCCAGCGTTGTAGCTCATCGCGTCGCTGCAGAAGCTGCTCGTGTTCTTCTGACAGTTCCAGCCGTACTGATTCAAACTCTTGGCGTCGGGCTGCTACGTCCTCGGCAGCAAGCTGGAAGTGATCGGCTAGCCGGGCCCGCACTTGCGTTATCGACCGAGTCAATGTCGCCGGAGCCAAGGCCCCTTGCAATTGCAGCCAAGTTTCCTCGGTCGCAAGTCTTAACTCCAGGGCGTCGCGTTGTGTGGCGCGAAGTTCCTCTTGCATGTTTTCCAGCGCGGCGTGGCGCTGTTCGATTTCTGCCTCGTCGCGTTTGAGTTGAGCTTCTCGCTGCACGCGGGCCGTGTGGAATTGGTCCTGATCCTCTTGGAGTTTTCGACGCTCACGGGTGATGTGGTTTTCGAAAGCCAGCTCCTGCCGTTCGATTTCACGTTGCCTATCGGCCAAATCGACTTGCTGCTCAGCCAAGAGCGATTCTGCATCGGTCAGGTATCTGACGCGAGTATCAAACTCCGCGGCCTGCTGTTGCAACTCGACCATTTTCCTTTCGGTGACGCCGAGCCGTTCGAACCGCTCCAGCGCTGTTTGGATTTCGCCTTCGCGAAAACGGAGCCGGTGCTCCTGCTCGTCGAGCTCGCTGAGCTCTTGCTTGTGTGCCTGGATGTCCCGATCCAACTCCGCCCGTTGCCACTGGATTTCGCTGGCGCGTTCACCAAGCCGTTGCTCCCACTCTAACAGTTCGTCTTGACGCGAGGTCAGTTCCTGACTGGCGGCATCGGTCGCTTCCTGCTGCTGCTTCAGAGCAACTTGTTCGTTGGTCGACCGCTCCAGCTGTTGGTAAGCTTCCGCCTCACGTCGGTCAAGATCGCGCTGACGTTCTTCACATTCCAGTCCAGCTTGGACGAGCTCTTCTTGTTTGGTTTGAGTCAGCGCGGTTTGGATCTCGAGCTCGTTGAGTTTGTCTAGCAGCTCGGTTTGTGCGACTTCCTGCTCGGTCTGAAGAAGTCGCAGCTTCTGCTCGCGACGATCGAGTTCGGCGGCCCAATCGTCCAGCTGAGATGCGTTTTGTGCTCGTTCTGAATCTGGCGGGGCACCCTCCAAGGCCAATTCGCTTTGGTCGAGTTTCGTCTGGCGATCGTCCAGTTCCGTCTCGCGCTCGACCAGCCAGAGACGCGCATTGCGAACTCGGGTCTCGAATTCGGCCTCTTGAGAGTTCAGATGGGCCTCTCGACGGTCCAACTCTGCCAACTGAGTCTGCAACTGGTCGGCCAGATCGGTCGCCTGACGGGAGAGTGTCTCGGCAGCCAGATTGGCTTCCTCAGCGCCGCTCGGCTCTGCCTCCTGAGAGGAAGCCCAAAACTGCTCGATCTGTGACAGTGCTAGGACTTGACTCGGTTCGGGTGTGCCAGCGGGGTGCGCAACGGCATGGGGTGGGTCGACCCTGGTTTCCTGCGCAGCGCGAGGGGAGGACGCGTCGGATCGGTCGTTACTTTCAGAAGCCATACCTGGTGCCTGCTTTTGCGTCGAGACGGAGAGCCACCACCGGCAATCCGCATATCTTGCCCAATACGTCTAATCGGCACTTCCGTTGTAAGAGTTAACCGGCCGCGGTCGAATCGCCAAACTAGGGCTGCTAGCAGCAATCAGCGGAGAGCGAGTGCAGCAACGGGCTGGAGAGGGGCTCGGTGCCCCGGAGAAGAGAGCGACCGGCGCAGTGCGGCAAAGGGCCCAGGCCCTGTCAGGCAAATGCCACGAGCAAGCAGGGCCGCCAGAAGCGCAGTCTCCCAGCTGCCCCCAACATAGCAATTATGCGTCAAAAGATCCGCTAGCCCTTGGCGGCGTCGATTGCTTCCTGCAAGCGTGTCTTGGGTTGCACGCCGACAAAGCGATCGACGACCTCGCCATTCTTGAACATCATCAACGTGGGGATGCTGTTCACACCAAAATTCTGGGCCGCGGTTGGGGAATCGTCGATGTTCAGCTTGCCGATTTTGACCGATCCCGCGTTTTCGCTAGCAAGCTCTTCGACCATCGGAGCAATCTGACGGCAGGGCCCGCACCAAGGGGCCCAGAAATCGACCAACACCGGCTCGGACGACTTGAGCACCTCGGCTTCGAAGGTGGCGTCTTCAAATTCCTGTACGCCCATGATGGTCACTCTCCCTTTTCTTAGGACACCAGCCCGCGGGATTAACGAAGTCCTCGGGGCTGCTGTCGTATGTCAGTAAACTTTGGTTTCGTTCAGAGCAGGTCTCACCGAAGTGTTCCGCAGAGACAACCGGCTGACGATGAAACGCCACTTCCGAAACTTGGGTGTGTAACTTGCACTAGTCGAGCCAGATTATCGGAAATCACCCGAAAGCTGTCAACGAGCGATCACTCGGATTCGCGGCCCTGGCCGATTCTAATTCGGTAGAAAACCCGATCTATTAGCGGTATCGAGTGCGGCGCGAGCCCATTACCAGGGCCGTGATCGCCAGTAGCACGGCCGAGGACGGCTCGGGAACTGCAGCTATGGAAGAAGGGACGCCTACGCCGCTGCCAGCCTGCTGCTGCCAGATCAAGAAGTCTTGGCCGTCGCTGTCGCCGTCCCCATCGGCGTCGGCTAAAGCGTCGACATCGAAGGAAGCTTCCCATTGGGTGAAGTCGTCGTGGTCGACGTCGCCATCCAGGTCAAAGTCGGCTGCGAGCGTTGGCAGGTGAGCGAGTGGAAGGTCGGCCAGGAACTGACCGATGTAGCGCAGATGCTCCAAGTGTGCGTCACCGTCGGCACCGAGTGCTCCCCAGAGTTGAAAATTGCCGCTCTGGGCGTGTCGGTAAAAGTCCAGCGTCCCTAGTCCGCTGGTGTTAATCGGATCGGCGGAGATCCCCAAAGACTGCATCAGCTCGTTGCCCGTCTCCATGGTGTTTTCGTAGGTGTAGGTCAACACTTGCGAATGGCTGAAGAAAAACGTCTTGCGACCGGCTTGTGCCAGGTTTGCGAAGGTCTTGTAGTTGACCATCTGCGAATCGAGCGGCGTACCGTCGCCGGAGGTTGTAGCGTAGAGCGAGTCGGCCGCGAGCAGGGAGTCGATGTCGTTGCGATAGTTGGCGACCTTTAGAATCTCACGAACCGCTCCATACCCGGCGCTGAATGACGAGACGCCAAGCTGGTCCCATTCCAAAGTGTTGGAAAAATCTCCTTCGAGGCGGACCCTGGCCAACGCTTCATCCATCACCGTTTGAAACAGCGACGTGTTGGAGAAGGGTCCCGAGTACGCACTCGACAACCCGCTGTAGTTCACCGTCAGAACCATCGTGTTGAGGTTTGCGTAGAGGGCGTTGTTCCAAACGGTCTGCGGGTCGCCGTGGAAGTGAACTAGTACATCGGCTACGTCGCCCGGTCGATGCTGGTAGGTGTCAGGGATAAACAGCTTCCAAGCCGAGTTGCTCAAAGTGAATTGCCGCCCGGAGGCGACGGGAAGCTGCGCAGCAGCCGGGCTGGCCAGCAGCAGCAATGCAAATAGGATGGCGGCAAGGGAACAGACGCTGCGCACGGGACTCCTCTTCTCTGAAACACCTGACTTGACCTATCGCTTTATTGTGAGGCGAATCTGCCAGGAATGCGAGCGCCGTACAGCTGAAATCCTAAGAATTGAGCTACTTCCTTTGAATCTGGCTGTTTCCGGCGACGGGAGGTCACGTCGGCTGCTTCGCGACGGGCGTAACACGCGATACATCGGTCAGCTGGCGGACGATCTCTTCGGCGCTGCCCGACTCGGCCAGAATGGAAAGCTGACGATCGGCCCAACTGGGCGAGGCGCCGATGTGCCGGCAACGTTCCAGATGCGACCGGCAGCCAAGTTCGTCTGCTACGGGCAGAAGGTTGCCAACCAGCTCATCGACTGCCTGCGAGACGGTGACCACTTGATACGTGAACGAATCGACCAGCTGCGCCGCGGTTCCAAATCGGGTAGCCCGCCATTTGTTCTGCCGAACCATCATCGGGTGGCAATCGTGCTGGTAGGTGCCGCCGTCGATCTCATCGGAAAGCGCTTTGACCAAACACTGCACCAGCGCTGCGATGGCCAACGTATCTTCCAAATTGCCCGGCATGTCGCAGACACGCACTTCGACGGTTCCAAAATTGTGATGCGGCCGGACATCCCACCAAATCTCTCGAATGGTGTTGATAAACCCGGTGCCAACCATGTGATTGACCAACCACACGTACTCGCTCCAGTTGCGCATCAACGTCGGCATGCCGGCAGTCGGCAAGCCTTCCATAATCTTCGACCGATGCGATTGCAGGCCCGTCTTGCGACCTTCCCAGAACGGGCTGCTGCTGGTCAACGCGAGCAGCAGCGGCAGATGTCGCAGAATGCGATCGCAAATCATCACGGCCTTGTCGCCCGAGTCGACCCCCACGTGCACGTGCAGCCCAAAGGTCACGAGCCGCCGGGCCAGTTCCTGTAGCAGTTCCACCAGCTGGTAATAGCGATCGTCGGGCGTCACCTTCTGCTCGCGCCAAGGCGAGAAGGGATGCGTGGCTCCCCACCAGAGCCGCAAATCCAACTGGTCAGCCGCCGCTTCGACCGTCGCAATCTTGCCGCGTAGATCGGCCCCGGCGTCGTCGACCGTTTCGCAAACACCCGTGATCACCTCGACCACGCATTGCATCAGCTCCGGCTTAAACACTTCCAAAGCATCGCTGGGAAGCAGCTCCGCCAATTCCGGGAACGAGTTGGCTAGTGCCATCGTACGGTCGTCGACCAGTCCCAGCTCGATTTCCACGCCGAGAGTCGGCCGGTCGTTTGAGTTGAAATGGAGCTTCTCCATTGTTCACCTCCCGCACTCCGTTGTTGGCAAACTGTTCTTCAGCGCCGCTGCTTCAAGCCCGTGGAACCGCCCGGCGCGACTTGGTCCTTTTCAGGACAGCAGCGGTCTATCACACTCCGAGCCAACACGCGCGAACCAATAGCCAGCGACCGCTCGTCGACGTCAAATTTCGGCGTGTGCAACGACGTCGTGGCAGCCAGATCGCCGGCACATCCCAGCCGGAACATGGACCCTGGCACATGCTGCAAGTAACAGGCAAAGTCTTCGCTTCCCATACTGGATCTAGCGATCAGAGCTACGTTTTCCTCGCCGACCACTTCCTCGGCCACCTGTCGGACCATTCGCGTGATCTCTGCATCGTTGTACACCGAAGGGATACTCGACTCAAACGTCAAATCGATCTGCGTTCCGGTAATTTCCTCAACGCCGCTGACCACCTGGCGAATCTGTTCGATGGTTTTCTCTCGGACCACCGCATCGAGGGTTCTGACGGTTCCAGAGAGATCGACTCGATCGGGAATGACATTCGGATTGACGCCTCCCTGCACCTTTCCGATCGTGACGACCACCGCGTCCAAGCTGTCGGTGGCGCGGGAAACAAATTGGTAGAGAGTGTTGATCAACAGGGCCGAGGCGGCAATCGGGTCGATCGATTCGTGCGGTCGGGCGGCGTGTCCCCCTTCACCTCTAACGATCAACCGCAGCGAATCGCAGTGGGCGGTCATCCGGCCTGCGCGAATCCCGATCTCACCGGTCCGCCGCGCGGGATCAACGTGTAGTGCTACAATGGCATCGATGCCGGCGAGCGCTCCGGCGTCAATCATCTGCTGTGCACCGACGGCCGTTTCTTCGGCCGGCTGAAAGATAGCTCGCCAGGCAACGGGCCAAGGCATCTGGTCGTTTTTCTCCAGCCTGGCTAACGCCAAAACGGCGCCATACACGGCCGCTGCATGAGCATCGTGACCACAGGCATGCATCACGCCGTCCCGGGTACTGCGATACTCCACCGTTTTTTCATCTTGGATACACAGAGCATCAATATCGCCGCGGATCGCGACTCGCCGTTTGGCCGTTCCTCCGTCGGCAATCACTCCGCAGCCCTCAGGACCCATGCGGACATCGAGTTCCAGCTTGCCCAGCGATTGGTAGAGATGCAGACTAGTCTGCAGTTCTTCGCCGCTTGGCTCGGGATGGGCGTGAAGATGGCGACGCAGAGCTACGACGTCGTCAGCCACATCAAGAGAGATCGCGTCAAGTTCTTCCTTCCAAAGCTCAGACATAAACTTGGAATCGCGATCGAGGACTGCTTAGGCCTAGTAGTACAACGCTTTCGCGCGGTGACAACTTTTCTCATCTATCGCAATTCTACTCGACAAACTCAGGAACAACCAGCTCAGGCAAAATACCCTGCTCGTGACCCATCGCCAGGAACTTGCCAACCGCCTCGCGGCCATGTTTCCCGAAATCGAGCGTCCGATCGTTCACGTACATACCGACGAATTTGTCAGCTTTGGCCCGGTCGAGGTCCCGGCCGAACTGCAATGCATAGTCGAGCGCCTCGTCACGATGATCCAGTCCATACGCGATACTGGCGTACAGCAGTTTGTGCACGTCGTCGATCGTTTCTTGACCCAAGTCTTTGCGAATCGCATTGGCACCCAGCGGGAGCGGCAGCTGGGTAAGTTCGTGCCACCAGACGCCCAGGTCGAGCACAAGCTGGAGTGCACAGTCGCCGTACGTCAGTTGGCCTTCATGGATGATCAAGCCCGCGTCGATCTTCTGCCCTTGAAACTCTCCCTGCGCAACGGCCGGGATGATCTGATCGAAAGGCACTACCATGTGCTCAAATTCTCGCCCCAGACACATCCGCAGAGCGAGAAACGCGCTGGTGAGCCTGCCCGGCACGGCAAGGACTTTGCCCTGTAAGTCTTCGACACCGCACGCTTCACGGGCAACGACCATTGGGCCGTAGCCATCGCCCATGCTGGCGCCGCAGTTACACAAAGCATACTTGTCGTTAAGAAATGCGTAGGCGTGAATACTCACAGCCGTCAGTTCAAGGTCGCCTTGAAATGCCCGGCGATTGAGCGTTTCGATGTCGACCAGTTCGTGCGTAAAACGATACTGCCCGGTGTCAATCCGATCGTTAGCCAACGCATGAAACATAAACGCATCGTCGGGATCGGGACTATGCCCAACGCGAATCAGCTGTTTGGTCTGAGCAACGGTCACGGCAACCTGTCTTTCTGGAAGGAAGAAACGGCCAGCCTCGGCCGACGGGGAAATTGTGTGTCCAATAGTTTGGGGTGATCCACCAAGACAAATAATAGGCGAGCAGTGTACCGCCCGTCAATCGCTCCACGTTTCATTGAGATCGAAGCAGACGCCCCATGTCTCTAACCGCGAAGCTCCCGGTGAATTCACCGCCGAACGAGCCGGACGGACGCGGAGGAAATCCGCAGAGCGATCGCTCCAGCGGCAGAAAACGAAATTGGGAGGCCCCAACGTTTACGCTTCGATGGATAGACCACCGGACGTGAATGTGTCGATTTGCGAGTGCGGTATGGCTGGGGCAGGGGTCACTTTTTCGACACTCTGCGAGGCAGGGTCGTCTGCTTCGACCAACGCGTTGGCTCGCTGCCAAGTTTCTTGCTCGTACACCAATAGATTCAGGCAGACACCGAGTTTCTCAAGATCGTGGTTGACTCGGCTGTCAGTCAACTCTCGGTAAAGGAACGCATATTGCTCTTCCAGCTGTTGGGAGATTTCAGAAGTTGCGGTACTCACGCCCAGAACCAACTCTTCGAGAATTGTGATAGAGCGGTCCAACGATTGTTCAGAAAGGGCGCTGCCGGACTCATCGTTCCACTGCTGTTGCGCCAGGCGTACAAAACGCACCGCACCGTCCAACAACATCAAGTGCAGCTGAGGCTGCGACGCGGTAAAAACTTTTGAATCCAAGTACTGGGCCGAATTGTGGGAACTCATCTGCATTCTCCTCTTATTCCTGGCCACACAGTCGATTCATACGTCAAGCCACTCGGCTAGCTCTCTCGATGTCATCCTACGTACCCGATTGTACCAACGGTGCGAGCGGCTGGAGTGCATCCAAAGCGGTTTGACTCTGTCTCATCGTGGCGATGACTTGTTCTAGTTGAAAAAACTGGAGCAGCAATCGCTCCCGCTGGCGATCGAGTTGATCGTCGAACCTGGCAATCCGAGCATCGTTGGAATCGATGGTCGTTTGCAACGAGTCGACACGGTTGGTGAGCAAGCCATTGTCTGTCCCCGACAGACGGTCAATGGCTTCGTTGAACTTGGCCACGACTCCACTGTCGCTGTCGGTAAACAGGGTTTGCAATGCAACAGGGTTATCCTCGAACGCTTCTTGCAGCTTCGACGTGTCGAGGCTCAGCTCACCGGCATCATCGACACTCAAGCCGACTTGCCCCAAAGACTCGAACTGTCCGAGGCCCGCAAAGCGGTCGGTAAGGATTCGCGACAGCTCGGTATCGACTCGCAACGCTTCGTTGGTACCAAACAGCAAACCGGTCGTCGAGTCTTCGGCATTGAAATCTGTCAGCCCGGCGAGCTCGCTACGAATCGAGTTGTAGGAAGCAACGAACGATTCGACCGCGGCGACGAGTTCCGAGTCGGTTTTGTTCACCGAGACTGTCACAGGACTGGTGCTGGTCGCGACAATCTGCAGATCAACGCCGTTGATGATCTCGTTGAAATCGTTCGTAGTTGAACTCACCAGCACGCCAGAACCGGCCGTATCGGTTTCGCCGATGACCAGCAATGCGTCACGGGCTGAGGAGGTCTCTTCAAAAACGAAGTTGGTGGTTCCCGGGTCGAGCAAGATCTCGTTTGCCGAGCCGGTGCTGTCGACGACCAGCGAGAGTCGGTAGCCGACGCCGTCGAAAAACGTGCTGGCCGACACTCCAGAATCAAGATCGTTGATCCGCGCTGCAACGGTCGCGAGGAGGCCCTGGCTCGCGTCTTGGGCGGAAAACAGACCGCTGCCGTCGATCGTTGTACCGGTCGCCACTCCTTCAATCTGCAAATCGGTCGCCGCGGAACTCTCGCCAACGTTGGCGACGGTCAGCTTTTCGCTACCCCCAGCAGTATCGGTGAGCAAGATGCCGGTCCCGGCGGTGTTGACACTCGCGGTAACACCAACATTCAGCGCAGCTGCCCGCTGGTTGATCGTATCGATCAACTGCCCCACCGTCGCGATGCCCGAGTCCGCCCCGTCAAGATCCAGGGCGATGGTCTTCTCTTGAGAGTCGGTAATCGTGAAGTCGTCGAAGTCGATTCCCGTTCCGTTGTTCAGCGAACTGAGGCTAATCGAATTGGAATCTGCGGCCAGATCGGAAAGATCGACCGAAAAGCTACTGGTGCCGTCGATCACGTCGGTCTCTACGCTGTTTATCACGGCAGTGGTGCTGGCTCCGGTCAGATTTAGATCGGCAGCCAGCGTACCGTTCAAATCCTTCACTCCCAACACACCGCCGCCATCGACCGTGTCGATGATCAAGATGCCGTCGCCTCGATCGTTGATTCTGGCCGACACGCCGAGATTGGAGTTGGTGGCCGCGTCGTTGATCGCGTCGATCACGTCGCCGAGTGTCTTCGCTTCTTCGCCGAACTTGTTCAGGTCGATCGAGACCTGCACACCGTCGGTGTCTGTAATCGAAATGTCGTTGGCCGTGATGCCCTGGCCTCCGCCTAGCGAAGAGAGCAGCGTGGCTTCGCTGACTGTCTGACGGTCGAGCGAGTTGCTGTTGATCGAATCGACCTGAGCATTGACCGCGATGCTCAAGGCATCGGCCGAGTTGGTACCGTCGTTGTTTGCCACGATCAGGTTGTTCGATCCGCCCGAGCTATCGGTCAACGTGAGACCGTTGCGCTGCGAGTTGATCGCCGCCGCCACGTCGACGGTCCCTGGCGAGGTGTTGATCAGGTCGACCACGTCGTTGAGGGTTTCGGCCGAAGCCAGATCGACCGTTCGGCTGTCGCCGTCGCGGTCGGTTATCGTGATCTGGCCTAAGGGACCGATACCGGATCCTCCCTCAAGACTGCTGAGCAGCGTGTCGCGCAGGCCAGAGACTACTCTGGCGCCGGTAATCGTGTCGCCAACGGCCGTTTCCGTGAGACCCAGATCGTCGGCGGTCGAGCCCGAGGCGACGTTCGAGATAGCAAAGGTCCCACCCCCGGAGGTAAGGTCCTGCAACTCAAGTCGATTGCCATCGCCGGAAATCGACGCGGTCAGCTTTGCCGGGTCCAGGGCGTTAATCACATCAAGCACGTCGCCGAGTGTCGTCGATCCGTCTAGGTCAGCAGTCAAGGTCGTTCCGTCTACTAGCGAGATGCTCAGATCGTCGACACCGGCAGCAGAGATTCTTACGCCGTTGCCATCGTTGAACCGCGATAGCTTGGTGCCCGTGTGCAAGGTAAAGACATCTTGACCGGATGCCACTGAGCCGTTGATCGACAGAACGTCCAAGCCAAGATCGGCCGCCGTCGTCCCGCCCGCGACCTCTTGAACGGTTACAGTGCCCCCGCCGCCGACGTCGTCCACAAGCTGAAACGAGTCGCCGCCGACCTGCGCAACCAGATTGGTCGTGGTGTCGGCATTGATCGCTTCGACTACGTCGTCGACCGTGCGGGCGAAACTCAGATCGATCACCGCTGAGTTGCCGGCCAGATCGATGATTCGAATCTCCCCTCGCGACACACCCGTGCCGCTGTTCAACTCGTCCAGGGAAATGCCCTTGTCGACAAAGCCGCCGAATCCGAAGGAGAGGACGCCACTGCTGGAGACATCATCGACTGATTCGAATCGCTGGCTGACCAACTGCTGCGCGGCGGCGGTCTGGACAGGGCGCAGCTGAAGACTGCTGACCGCCGGCTGGCCACCACTGGCAAGCGACGCGATGATGACTGCTTCGTCTTGGGAGGTGACTTCCCGGGCAAGAAATGGGTCGGCGACGCTCAGGTTGGTCAGATCGAACTTGAGCGTCTGCAGCCGAGCCGCTAGTCCGGTGATCGCCAATTGTTGTGATTGCAGCAGCTGGGTGCGGCTCGACAGAGTCTCGCGCGGCCTGCTGGCGATGCTCATCAGCTGCTCGACCGTATCAGTGATCGGCAGCCCGGTAATCAAGCCGACGTTGGAAGTAATTCGTCCCATAGGTTCGAAGTATCAAGTGCTGGCTGTCAGAGCGTTTGGCCATGCTCTGCGTGGAAGATTTCGCACGCAGAAAGTGGGCTACGGGGCTGAGCGGAATAGACCCTCTCTAGACGTATCGGTCTGGACTACGTAGCCGCTAAAGTTTGTCTTGCTGGAACGTCCCTACCTGGCCAGCGACAAGACAGAGGCATATCGGGCCAATCCTGGATCCGTCAGGAACTGCCCCTTCCGCAACCCGCTAGCAGTTATCCCAACAAAAAAACCGGCTTGGCCCTTTGGAAGGACCAAGCCGGTGTAATTCTCATGTTCCGGATGGGAGAACCTACCGGAGCAGTGCCAGTACGTTCTGTGGATTCGAGTTGGCGATTCCCAGTACGGTCGTACCAGACTGAACAAGAATCTGAGCCCGCGTCAGCGCGGCCGTTTCGGCGGCGAAGTCCGCGTCGCGGATCGAGCTTTCAGCTTCACTCAGGTTGATCAATACGTCGTTCAGTGCATTCTTATTCGTCTCGAGCGACGTCCGTTGGAACGCACCCAGTCGACCTCGCAGCGAGGTGATCTGGTCGATAGCTTCTTCGACGATGCTCGCGGCGGTGTCCAGGTTGTCGCTCGTTAGATCTGCGGAACCACCGGTTCCCAGCTCGAACAGCTTGCCGCTCACACCACCCAACCGGGCCGAGTTCACGCTACCGATTCCAAGTCGAGCTTGCTGGTTGGTCACTACGTCGGGACCGAGTTGGAACAGTGCTCCGCCCCCGGTGATATCGAAGCTCGCAGTGCCGACGAAGGCGGCTGTGAGCGTCGCACTCAGGTCGAGCGTCGCGGTGTTGATCGAGATCTCATTGCCGTTGCCGGTCGCCGAAACGCCGTTCACGCTGGCAATAACATCTGAACCTACCTGGCGGTCGTCTGTGAACACTGCCGCGGTGTCTTCAATTACGGAGAGGTCCACGAACGCGTTGTCGCCGTAGGCAGCCGAAGTTAGGTCAAGCGTCGTAGCGGTCGTTCCATTAACCGCGGCGGTGACGCCGATCGCGTCGCTAACGAGGTTGATTCCAGACACCAACTCAGCGATCGTCGTACCTGAACCGAAGCTCAGTACTTCCGAACCACCCGCTCCGGCCAACTCGATAACGATGTCGTTGGCCAAGCCGCCACCGGACGTAACACCGGCGGTTGTTCCACCAACGTTGGTCAAGGTCGGATCGGTGTCCACGGTAGTATCAAACTGACCATCACCGGCGTTGTCGGCCAAGGTAGTCGTAAAATCAGTCGTGCCAATAGCACCTTCGATTGCAGTTACTACAGCGGTCAAATTGACGGCCGTATCATCGTCGACACTGATTGCCAGCGTCGTACCGTTATCGGTAGCTGTAACCAAACCGGTGCCTTCGTCGTTGGTGCTGACGAAAGTAATCGTCCGATTAAACGTCGCTCCTTCTGACTGAGCCTCAATCGTGATCGCTGCGTCCACCTGCGAGACAGCATCAACACCACCGCCTGTTACATCGGTGTTCGTTGTTTCATCGCCGGCAATCAGGTTGTTGGTCAAGTCCGAGGACGAAGTGAATTCCGCCAGACCATCAATGGCACCGGCAATATCATCGGATCCAACGCCGCCAGTCACGTCAGCCTCGATGGTAATCACACCGGCAGCAAACACGATCGAATCGACGCCATTGGCCGTTCCATTGTTGTCATTGATCACGACGTCAACGTCATCACCGCCAGTACCGCCTGTTGAAGTACCACTGACGCCGGTGACGGTAATCGTATCGGATCCAGCAGTACCTACGGTGAATGTACCAGTAGAGAGCACTTCGGTAACCGCGGCTGTTTGGAAGTCAATCGTGCCGTCCGAAGCCGTTACTCCCGCGATGCCAGCGGGGATGCTCGCAACCTGAACCAAGGCTTGTGTGGCAGCAGTCGAGACGTCGACGTCGACGGTCACGGAGCCGAGCGCACCAAGATTGGCCTGATCGACATTCAAGTCCGAAATGTTGCTGAAATTCACACCGGCAGTGGTGATGAAATCGAGACTGCCGTCTAACAGACGACGACCTTGGAAAGCCGTTGTTTGTGCAATCCGATTCAATGCCTCCAGTGAGCTGTCGAGCTGCAACTGATTAGCGGCAATCTGCTGATCGGATAGGGCACCCGTGTTGGCACTCTCGGTGACCAAGCCACGGATGTCGTTTAGCAGCGAGCTGACCTGACCCAACGCACTGTCGGCGGTGGCGATCACCTGGTTGGCTCGGTCAGTGTTGCTGATCGCACGACGAATCGCGGTGATATCGCTCCGCAGATTCTCGCTAGCGATCAAACCAGCAGGGTCGTCCTTGCCGGTGTTGATTCGCAGACCGGTGCTCAATCGTGTCAAGGCCTGGCTTAAGTCTGAGTTGGAACGACCCAATGTGTTCTGAGCAACCAGCGAGCCGACGTTTGTGTTAATACGAGTCATTTCAGGTACCTCTATCCAAGATAGAAATTAGTTTTCAATGGAGACCGGGGTCTCGAAGTTGTAAGGCTCCGGCCTTTCATTTGGTCTTCACACAGCGTCGAGGACACTCGCCTCGCAAATCAGCATATCGCTGCCAATAATTAATCTGGCGGCCCTCGGTATTCGGCTCGCCGCACTCCGCTTATTTGATGATCGAGATGCTCTCTGGCATTTCGTTGAACAACCGTAGGTCACGAATAGCCGAGAGCCAATGGTTGAGGAAAAAAACCAGCTAGCTGGAACATCCATCGGCGAGTATCGACGCCGTGCACTGATAGCTTGAGCTGCCAAGGCTCGGATTCGCCACGTTTTTGCTCCACGACGGTCCCCTTACTGCACACAATCAGAACAGTCTGCATATTTTGAAACGACCACCGTTAAAAAGGTTAGTACGGGGTCAATCAGCCTAGCAAGCAACTTGCCGCATAAGCCTGATAAGCCGGCATGGGGCAGCTAAGACACAGGATGCCAAGAAGCAGGTGGAGAGCTGCTCCACCAGTTAAGAGAGAACGCGAGCCAGAGGTCCGGCCTGCTACGAAATCGGCAGAGTGGTTATTGTTGGTCCGGCGTGTCGGTTTTGGCTTCCGATGCTTGAGCATCCTCTGGTTTGAGCTGTGCCGCCTGCTGATTTTCGCGCTGAATAGCGTCGTAGACCTCCTGGCGGTGGACCGGCACCTCTCGAGGTGCTTCGATGCCCAATTTCACTTTGTCGCCGCGCACGTCGACAATAGTTATGACGACATTGTCGCCTATGATGATGCTCTCGTCGCGCTGCCTCGATAGAACCAACATCGCGCACTCCTATAAAACGTCACGGTTAAATTCGGTTTAATTGTGCAATAGGTCTTATTCTGCAAGACCAACTGTCCTAGTTAGGCGGTCCGCCGGAGCGGAACCGTCGCCGGCGACAACGGAAACTGCACCGGAAGGTCGTCCTTAGCAATCACCTGACAACCTTGCCGATTCTCGACATTAATCACTAGAGGTGCCCGCAAATTCAACGTC
>Ga0315336_1004828_pt1 | contig 15439 bp, 13 predicted proteins | sample ASW5metaG_FD_204512 | JGI IMG/M metagenome (GOLD analysis project Ga0315336, IMG submission 204512) | Ammonia-oxidizing marine archaeal communities from Monterey Bay, California, United States - ASW #5 | ecosystem: Environmental > Aquatic > Marine > Intertidal zone | place: USA: California...
CTCCCTCGCAGGGAATTCTTCGCGGTCCTGCCGGTGGAGATCTGCTTGTCGCGCCGGATCTTGACGAGGGGAGGGCAGACCTCGTCGTCGCCCCAGTTGGCCTCACACTCCCAACAATTCAGGCACTCACGCGGGTCGATGGTGCCGTCGGGGCGGATGGCGCGGGGCTCGCAGCCGCGCGTGCAGATCTTGCACTTGCTGCAGAAGTCGCGGCGATAGGGGCTGCTCATGCGAACGCTCGAGGGAATGGCCAGGGCCGCGCCCAGCGGGCAGACGTAGCGGCAGAAGGGCCGGAAGGTCGTCAGAGAGACCAACAGCAGCACTGACCACCACAGGATGAGGCTCCAGTGACGCGTCCAAAGGGACACGAAGAAGGTCGACTTGAACGGCTCTACCTCCGCGAGCATCTCGCCGAGCTCGGCGTTGTAGAGGAAGGCGGCCAGCAGGACGCCGAGCACGCCATAGCGGACGTAGCGAGCTTTGAGGTGGATGGCGTCCGGCAGCTCGAGCTTCGGCAGTCCCAGCTTGCGCCCGAGCTTGAACGCCAGCTCGCTCATCGAGCCGTAGGGGCACAGCCAGCCGCAGAAGACCCCGCGACCCCAGAACAGCGTCACGATGGCGATGCCGATCCAGGAGACGAAGAGCGTCGGATCGGAGAGATAAAGGCCCCACTCCCAGCCGGTCTTTGTGCTTCCGACCAAGGTGAGGAGCTGGGTCACAGACGGCTGAATGTGCAACCAGACGCCGAGCACCAGGAAGCTCGCCGCGAGTGTGGAGGTGTGCAACACATTCAGGCGCGACATTCTGGCGGTCATCCACTTCCGACCGACGAACAGGCCGGCGACCCAGAGGTAGAAGCCCGCGACGATGGCGGCGCGCCACCACCCGGAGCGCCACGCTTCCCGCCACACCATCTGCTCGGGGTCGGGTCCGTCCAGGGCGTAGATCGCCCGGGGTACGCGGTGGTCCTCTCGGAAGCTGAAGAAGTCGCGCTCGAAGGCGCCGCGTTCGGTGGCGTAGGTGCTCGCCAGGTAGACGAATTCCATTGTCGCCCCGGGGTCGAGCTGGCCGTCCCGAACGACGAACAACCCGCCCTCCCAGAACTCGGGGGCATCGTCGAGCTCAGGTCCCGGCAAGCTCTGGTAGTCCATGTCCCTGAAGGTCATGGTGCGCAATCCCTGCTCGAAGCGGAACCGATCGAAGAGGCCGCCACGCACGAATCCTGAACCCTTGAATGAAGCCACTCCCTCATTGAAGATCACGAGGAGGTGCTCGTCCTCTGCGAGTTCTGAGGTGGCCCATTTCCAGGTGCCCTCTCCGATGAGCGGCACGCCGACCTGCGGGGCGTCGACCACAGCGAACCAGAGGTCGACGTGGTTTCGGCCGTCGCTGTCCGGCTCGAGGTCCAGCTTCGAGGCTGGCACCACGAGGTGACCGAGGGCGCCACTTCTCACGACCTGTCTCCACGACGCGAACGGCGCGTCGTGGATGAAGTGTCCAGGGACCCGCGAGGCGCCCTTCAGCACCCCAACATCTTCGGCGACCACGCGCGCGGTCTCCAGGATCGTGCGGCTCTCAGCGAGGATGGTGACGGTGGCGCCACTCACCGCATCGACGCGGTGGGCGCCGTCCTGGGCGCGGCCGACCACGACCTTCTCGTCGGCCTTGATGCCGGCATGATCGTCGACGAAGTCGTCGAGCTCCGACTCCGGGATCCCCACCAGGAGGATCGGTTCTGAGTGGTGGATTACCTTTCCGCCGGTGATCACTCCGGCCGGGTCCACGCCGACCAGGGTGTGCAGGGGCTTGCTCGAGTAGCCCTTCACGTCGACCACATCCGTCGACAACACGACCCAACCGAGGGGCTCTCCCTCTGAGTTGAAACCCTCGGCATAGGGCTTGCCCTCTGGCTTCTCGAAGCGAGTGGCGCCCGGCAGAACGGCCGCGCAGGGGTCCGTAGCGCAGTCGAGCTGCGCCGTCCGATCGCTGTCGCGGCCGGTGATATGGAACGCACTGGGGGCTTCCTGCGCCAGCGCGAGGGCTGTCAGGAGGAGGGTTGCGAACATCTCGTCACGTTGGGGGATGGAGAGGTGGCGGCCTCCCGGTCGATGTTTTGGAAGGAGATTTCTTCCGGAGGCCGCCAACAAAGGGGGTTGAACTACTCGACGATCATGCGGCCGCGCATCTCCAGGTGGAGCGCGTGACAGAACCACGGACAGTAGTACCAATAGACGCCTTTGTTAGGGACTTTGAACGTGATGGAGTTCGTGTCCTGGGCGTTCACCAGCATGTTCACATCGTGGCTGACTACGCACAGCCCATGGGACAGGTCCTCGACGTTGTCGATGTTGGTGAGAATCCACTGCACCGTGTCGCCGGCCTTGACGCGGATCTCGGTGGCTCCGAAGTTCGGCGCTTGACTGGTCATCCATACCCGGACCTTCTTGCCCTTCCGGATGACCTTGTTGGTCTTCATGATGTCGACGCCGTCTTCCTTGGCCCACTTCGCGTACATCTTGAAGCGAGGGTCCTTGCGGTTCTGCACCTTCCCCGGGTGGATGAGGTCCCGCTTGACGATCACTGCGTCATGGGGCTCGGGATAGGCCGTGCCGTCGTGCACGAGCTCGAGCTTGTCGCCGCTGATGTCGATGAGCTGGTCGTTCTCGGAGCGCAGCGGCCCGGTCGGCAGGAAGCGGTCCTTACTGAACTTGCAGAGTGCGACGAGCCATTTGCCGTCGGCGTCCTTGGTCTCGGACATCGACGCGTTGGTGTGGCCGACCTGGTAGTGCACGTCGATCTTCTCGATGATCGGGTCCACATCCTCGCCCTTGAACTGCTGGATGGCCTTTTCGATGTTCCACTTGGTCATGACCGAGTCGATGAAGATCGAGGTGTAGGCATTCCCTCTGCCGTCGAAGGCAGTATGTAGCGGTCCGAGGCCGACTTCTGGTTCCGCCACGACGGCGTCACGAGGCTTGATCTTGCCCGCGAAGACGTCGGGCAGCTTGCTGATCTCGACGACTGTGCACGTCGGCGAGAGCTTCCCGGAACAGATGGCGTACTTGCCGTCGGGACTGACGTTGATTCCATGGGGGCTCTTGGGAACGGGAATGCGCTGCACGAACGCGTTGTCGCCGCCATTGATCCGCCCGTCGATGACCTTGTCGAAGTCGCCGACCGCCATGGTCTTGCCAGATTTGACGGCCTTGGTGATAGCGTGAAGGTCGAAGACCCACAGCCAGTCCTGATCGGCGGCCATCATGCCCTCGAGGGTGACCGCACCTTCGGAGTTGTAGCAGGTGGCGAAGCTGAATCGCCCCTCGTAGTCAGTGGCGGCAAGGTCGAGGTTTCCGGCTACCATGACCTGCCACTCGACCTTCATGGTCTCGCCATTGACGGCGGTGTGCATCGAGGCGTATTTGCTCGGGTCGTCCATGTCGCGACCGTCGTTCGGTTGCGGGATGCGGAATTCGCCGTTGCAGAGGACCAGGCCGGTCTTGTGCCGCTGCGGGAAGATGCCGTGTGTACCTTGGGAGTTCGGGATAGTGACGATGGCATCCGTCTCCATCATCTTCAGTCCCACACGGGCGAGGCGCGCCGAGGCCTTGTCGTTCACGTAGACGTAGCGACCGTCGTAGGTGCCATCCGTATAGGACAGGTGCACGTGGTGGGTGTCGCCACTCAGGGTCCCGCCGAGGAGTTGTTTAGACCAGTCGGTGACGCCCCAGCCGCTGGCGGCGTCGAAGTTGAAGACTGGAATGCGCTTGAGCTCGCGCATTGACGGCACGCCGAGGATGCGGATCTCGCCGGACTGTCCGCCCGACCAGAAGCCGTAGTAGTCGTCCATTTTGCCCGGCCCGACGTGTCCTTTGGCGGGCGGATGGGGTTTGGCGGCGCCGTGGGCTGGCGCGCCGGCCCCATCGTTGGCGCATCCTTCGATGCCCCAGATGACTGCGGATCCGCCGACCAGAGCGGCCGCGCTGGTGAGGAAGCCGCGACGGGTCGCGGGGGTTTTCTTGGTGTCGTGACTCATGGGTCCTCCGCCGTTGGAAATCGGTGGAGCAGGACCTGTGCAAGGGCGGGGCCAGCCCAAATCGGACAAAAGCGTCGGTTTTGCCGTCAGGGGTGTGGCATTCCACACGAGTGGTCGTGCGGATGTGCCCGCCTTCTGCGTTCAGCGGAGCCGTTCGAGGGCACTGTTGGCCGGCATGGGTGTTGCACGCTCTGGATGGCAGTTCCCCGAAACCGGAGTTGCCCAATGACCCCTGCCGTTCGCCTCCTGGCCGTCGCTGCCCTCACTGTCTCCTCGGGCGGCTGCTCTGATGCTCGAATGGCCGGTGAGGTGCCTGTGAATCCGGGTATCGTCGAGACCGATGACGGCTTGTTCACCTTGGTCCTCGCGCCGAGTTCCGATCCCTATGGGGCGGGCGAGCCCGTCGAGCTCCAGCTGGAGGTGGTCTCTGGAGGTGCGGATATTGCCGATGTGACGGTGGCGGTTTCGGCATTCATGCCCGACATGGGGCACGGTCTGGACGAGGAGCCGCAGACGTCGGGGGACGGAGTGGTCTTCGTCGCTGCCTGGACGTTCTCCATGGCCGGGTATTGGGAGCTCGACATCGATGTCGAGGCGGCCGAAGGAGCGGACACGGTGACGGTGGCCTATGCGGTGGAGTAGGGCCGGGGGGGCGCTGATTGCGCTGGCCTGGGCATCCTCTGCCCACGCGGGAGCCTGTTGCGTGGGATCGACAGCGGCGGCCCCGGCGCGTGTAGGAGAGTGCGAGAAGGCGGTCGTCGCCTTGTCGGTCACGGGGGAGGTCGGCGACGGATGGTGGGACCGGGAGGGTGCGCTTCGCGACAGTTCGGTCCGAGAGAAATCGGGTGTTGCCACGGTCGCGGGTGGGGTCCGGCTGAATCGGCAATGGCAGGTGGGACTGGCGGCCCCATTGCTCGTGAATCACCGGGCGAGCGAGAGCCTCTCTGGCTGGGGAGGAGGCGTCGGAGACGTTCGGCTGAGTGCCTTGTGGGATCCTTTCGAGGAGCGGGCGGTGGCCGACCGGCTGCCCGCGCCAGTTCCCCTGTTCATCCTCGGGACGAGATTGCCGACCGGACGGGACTGGACGCATTCGTCGTCGGTGCTCCACGAGGACGTCACCGGCTTGGAGCAGTCGGCGGTCGTCGTTGGCGGCCAGCTCGAGCGCACCTTGGACAAGTGGCCCTGGAGCGTTGGTGCTACGACCGAGCTGGGCCTGGGTAGCCTTGGCCTGCAGCCTCTGGTACGGACCAATGGGAGCCTCGGGCGCTATCTGGGCCACCGCTGGACCGTCATCGGGACCCTCGGTCACCAGATTGGCTGGGCGACCCTGGAGGCAGGCGGGCATGCCTCGGCTCAGACGTGGTCTGGCGTGCAGGTCGTGCACGGGTCGCCCGGTCGGTGGCGGGCGTGGGTGGGCGGAAAGGCCGGCCTGCCCATACGCGGTGCCGGGGTGTCGGCGACTCGCACCGCCTCAGTGTCGACAGGTCTGGCGGTGATTCTCTAGCGCAAGGTCGGACGGGGTCATATGGCACACGCCGTCCAGACCCCCCTGAGAGGAACCTTGCAGTTTCGGAATGTGTTCATCGCCGTGTTCATCGGCACCGCGCTCGTGCTCGCAGCGCTGATTCTCAACAGTATGCGGCCGGCTGTCGACACGGCCCATCCGGCTGCCGAGGGCGTCAAAGCTACGGGAAAATGTGCGGAATGCCACCTCAAAGAGACCTCGGCGGTGGTGCATCAGTACGAGACCTCCAAGCACGCGGCCAAGGGCATCACCTGTCTCGAATGCCACAATCCCGTTGAGGGTCAGGAGTCGCTGGACCATCGCGGATTCACGATCACCAGCACGTTGACGTCCAAGAACTGCGCCCAGTGCCACACCACTGAGTACGAGCAGTTCAATCGCTCTCGCCACGCGGCACCTGCCTGGGCTGCGGTCAAGGGCGCCGGGGCTTTCACACCCGAACAGCTCGCCCACGGAGAGAAGTACCACCCAGGTGCGGTGGATCGTCCGGCCAACAAGCTGGCCCAGCTCGAGGGTGCGGCGGCGTCTCCCGCTGGTTGCGAGGGGTGTCACGACGTTGGCCGTCCCAACGCCGATGGGTCGTTGGGCACCTGCACCGATTGCCACTCCCGCCACGCGGCGTCCGTCGCCCTGGCGCGCAACCCGCAGACCTGTGGGCAGTGTCACATGGGCCCCGACCACTCCCAGATCGAGATCTACAACGAGTCCAAGCACGGAGCACTCTTTGCTGCGCAAAAGCAGCATATGGACCTAAATGCCTCTCCGAAGACGCTCACCACCGAGCACATGTCGGTCCCCACCTGCGCCACCTGTCACATGAGTGGCCTCGAGGGCATGAAAGTCTCCCACGACGTGACCAGCCGGCTCTCCTGGACCCTGTTCGCGGCCGTCTCCGAGAAGCGAAGCAACTACGCCGGCGGCCAGGACGAGATGAAGGAACTGTGCCTGAAGTGCCACACGCAGCCCAAGGTCGAGGCCTTCTACAAGCAGGCCGAAGACGTGGTTCTGGCGACCAACGACAAGGTGAGCGAGGTTCGGGAGATCATCGCCGACCTGCGCAAGGACGGCTTGCTCACGCCTGAGCCCTTCGACGAGTCCATCGAGTTCATGGACTTCGACATGTGGCACTACTTCGGCCGCACAGCCAAGCATGGCGCCTTCATGGGCGGCGCCGACTTCGTTCAGTGGCACGGCAACTACGAGCTGCTCCTGATGAAGGTCGAGATCGAGGAAGAGGCGGCCGCGATCCGCAGGGGGCACTGATCGTGATCGCCGCGCTCAAGGACCGCGCCGTCCTGCTCGAGGTCTTCGCACTTGTGAACCTGGCGTTCCTGGCCGTGGACATCTATGTCGCGCACCTGGTGAACGAGTTCGCCAACCCCCTCGAGTGGTTGCCGGTGGTCTTCTCCAGCATCGCGCCGCTGGCCCTTCTCCCGGGCCTCCTGCGGTATCGGGGTTTTCGCGAGGGTGTCGGCAGGATCGGTGGACTCGTGGTTGGCTTTGCCTCGATCGGTGTCGGCATTCTGGGGATGGTCCTGCACTTGAACAGCCACTTCTTCGCCGCCCAGACGCTCCAGAACCTGGTCTACGCGGCGCCGTTCGTGGCTCCGCTCGCCTATGCGGGAGTCGGCTTCTTGATCCTCCTGAACCGGATGGTGGATGTCGACAAGCAGGAGTGGGGACGCTGGGTACTGTTCTTCGCGATGGGCGGGTTCTGCAGCAACTTCGGTCTGTCACTGCTGGACCACGCCCAGAACGGCTTCTTCTACAAGCCCGAGTGGATTCCAGTCGTGGCCTCCGCGGCTGGAATTGGCTTCCTGGTGACCGCGGTCGCCGTCGAGGCCGATGACAAGCTCATCAAGGCGGGCATGCTGATGATGGGGGTGGAGATCCTCGTCGGCCTTTTGGGAGCCGTCCTGCACGTGTGGGCCGACCTGACTGCAGATGTCGGGCTCTATGACGCCTTCGTCTATGGGGCCCCGGCTTTTGCACCGATGCTCTTCCCCGATCTGGCTCTGCTCGCCGTAATCGGCTTGTGGCACGACCTGGGCTTCCTCGAGCGATCCTGACGACGGCACGGCGGTTGCAAGGACTCCTCAGTGACTGCAGCGGAGACTGAACGATGAAGATTCTCTACGCCATCGATGTTCGAGAAGAGGAGGGGTGGATGCTCGACGAGGTCGGTTCCTGGGCGGAGATGCTCGGAGCTACCGTCGACCTCGTCTATGTCGACGCCTTCGGAGACGCCGGGACCTACGTTCTCGACGGCGATCTGTACCGGATGCTCAAGCAGGAGCTGGCCGCCGAGCACCGGCGCACGATTGCCAAGATGGAGGAGATCGTCGAACAACTACCCGAGCGGAACCGGGGGAAGTGCCGGGTCCTGTCGGGGCATCCGGTCGAGGGTGTGCTGGCGTTGGCCGACGAGTACGACGCCGTGGCGATCGGTACTCACGGCCGAACGGGATTGAGCCGTGCCCTCCTCGGCTCGACCGCGGAGCGCATCGTGCGGCGGTCACCCGTCACGACGATTGTGCTTCGCGGCAACACCGATACGGATGCTGCGTAGGCCTATTTGGCCAGGACGGCGTTCTCGGGCGGCGATACTACTCTTTCGCCGGAGAGCGCCGCATACTGGCGCGACAGGCCGTCGTCGTCGAGGGCCTCGACTCCGGGGACCCAGAAGAACATATCGTTCACCAGATCGCGCCAGTGGATGCGGCCGTTGTCGCACATCATCTTGATGCAGACGCCGAGTACGAGTTCTGGAACGGCCTTGAGAAGCATTGCGGTGATGGCGGTGGTGGTCAACGGGTCCCTCGCTTGTTGAGCGTCTAGGTTCACTTGACCCGCTGCCCTGGCTGATCGGCGTCGGTCGTTCAACCCACGCAACGCCCTGCTGCGCAACGTTTGGTTCCGATCCGTCGGGTCATGCTGATGTCCTCGTACGCCTCGATCCCGCGGTCTTGAACGCCGTCGATGAACACGTCCGTGTCGAAGGCGGCATCGGCGGGCAACACGCCGCCGCGTACGACCGTCTGCCCGCGACCGACCAACAGGGTTCCGACCGCGAGGGGTATCGCCGTAGCCTCGCGCATGGCGCCCACGCCACAGGCCGTTCGGTGGACTGGTTTGCCGCGCAACTTGCCGAGAACGTCGACGCGAATGGCGCCTTCGGCAGGCTCCTCGGGACGCGAATAGCGCTCGATCTGCTCCAGCAGCCACAGGGAGAGTCCGCGTCGGCGACGACCGTTGAAGAGACCGAGGCGCGCTGGCCCCACGAGAAGTCGAGACCCGCCGCCGTAGCCCATGAAGAACCCGCAGGCTTTCAGATCGGGGAAGGTCTGTGGGAGCGTGACCGGTTCGGCGTGGCCCATATTCCACAGCCAGATGTGGCCATACCTGGGGAACTCCACCCGCCGCTTCACGGAACAGGCGGGGATGTTCGCGGCCTCTCCATTCCGCCAGATCTGGGGTTCTCCAGTCATGATGAAGATCATGTGGTCCAAGACCGCGCTGCCGCCGCCCGCGTCCAGGGGTTGGTAGACCGAGATGTCGATGTGCTCGACCGAGTCGAGGCCATGTGCGAGGTGCCTCGCCGCGATGTTGGTCAAGCCCGGACTGGCGCCCACTCCGGTGACGATGGTGCGGTTCGCGGCCCGGGCACGGTCATCGAATTTGCCCAAAACGGTGTTTGCGGCGGTCCAATCGTCGCAGATGCTCACGTAGTCGACCCCCGCCTCGAGGGCGGCGCGCACCAGCCGCTCCTCGAAGATGTAGAAGGGCCCGAGGGCGGAGGCGGCAACGTCATAGCCGCGCATCGCCTCTACGACAGCGCGGTGGTCCATGGCGTCAATGGTCAGGGTGTCGACTCCGTCCCCGAGCCGGGTAGCGATGGATTCCGCCACCAGCGCCGCCCGGTCGGCGATGGTGACCTGCTCGACGTCCGACGTCGAGGCGAGCTCTTCGACTGCGAGGCTTCCGACGTCGCCGGCGCCGCCAAAGACGATGATGCGCATGACTCCTCCTAGAACTGGATGGTTCGCTCGGCGGTGGGCAGGGTCGCGAGGTGCTGGCGGCCGGCGTAGAACCCTTTCCAGAGGCGGACGTAGCCCTCCTCGAGCTCGTCCGGCGTCATCTGAGCGGGCTTGAACACCGCATTGGCGTCGTTGTAGCGACTCCAGTTTCGAGTCAGGATTCGGTCCTCCCAGACCAGCTGATTCCACTGCGGCGTGCCCGGGTACGGGGTCGCGATCGCGAACTCCGCTTTGCGGATACCGCTTCGGTCGGCGAACTCCAGCATCCGATCTACGGTGCCGCGGTCGTCCTGGTCACCGCCGAGCAGGAAGGATGTGTACGGTTCGATCCCCACATCCCACGCCTTTGCGATAGCGTCTGCGGCCTTCTGTGTGGACTTGGGGTGCAGGCCGGTGAATGCCTTCATGGTGATCGGGTCGAAGCCGCCCACCAGGTAGAACATGTCCACCCCGGCGCATCTGGCCTTCTCGAACACCCGGGTCGGCGTCGCCAGGATCATCGGCATGGAGATCCCGATGTAGCTGACGCTGGCCGGGCGGCCCGACGCGATGAGCTCGTCGAACAGGGCTTCGAGGAGCCCGCGGGTCTTTCCGCCTGGGAACCAGCTGGTGTCCTCGGTGAGGCAGGCGCGCTTGCCAGCGGCGACGAGCTGGTCGAGCTGCGCCAGCACCTGGTCGAGTCCATAGGGGCGCAGCGTCGTCGTCATGGAGGTCGGCAACACGCAAGCGTGGCAGGTCAGCATGCACCCGCGAGTGAGCTGCAGTGGGTAGTCGTCCGGTTTGAAGGTTTCGCCCTCGCTGTCGAAGTACAAGGGGAGGTCCGGGACGGGGAGGGTCGAGAGGTCGACGGGGGATGAAGCCCGATAGTGGAGCTTCAGGGTTCCTTTTGCGGCGTCATCGAGCACCGTCTGCCAGACCGTCTCGCCCTCTCCGATGACCACGGCGTCGACGTGAGGCGCGACCACTGCCGGCATCATCGTCGGGAAGATGCCCCCGGCGACGACGGTCTTGCCCAGGGCTCTGAAGAAGTCCGCGAGCTCGAGGGCGCGACTGGCGGCGGGGGTGAAGAAGGACAGTGCGATCAGGTCGGCGTCGGTGTCGCGGTCTGCGGGAACCACGCGGTCGTCTCGGTACTCCACCTCCCAGGAGTCGGGGGTCATGGCCGACATCATTGCGATCCCCAGAGACGGCGATCCGAGGTACTCGTTCATCGGCACGTGGTCGCGCAGCTCTGGATGGTCGTCGGAGTGGCGATTGAAGCGGGGATAGACGAACAGGACCTTCATCGGAAGTCACCCACGAAACGGCTGTGCAGAATGGCGTCGATAGGCGGGGTTGGGGACGGCGCCCGGTGGAGGGCGGCCAGCTCTTTGCCGGCCAATGTCTGCCAGTGCTCGGCGTGTGCCCGTGCTCCGGGGGTTCCGAGGTCTAGCGCGCGGCTTGCGGCGGCGTCCGTCGCCTCCCGCAGGACGACCGCCGAGCCCAGTCGATGTAGCAGCCGCTTGTCTCTCAACAGGCGAGCGCCGTGGGCGTTGACCATGCCCTGGCGGAGGGCGGTGACGGCCACTGCGTGCACGTCGGCTCCGAGAGCGAGTGGGTCGTTCCCCCAGCGGTCCATCAGTGGGATCCGGGGACTTCCGACGGCCTCTGTCGCGCCGATGCGGGTCTGCAGGACGTCGTTGGCTCCCTCGAAGATCCGTGTGATCCTGGCGTCTCGCAGGAGGAGTGGCAAGCCGGTCTCCTCGATGAAGCCCGAGCCGCCGTGGAGTTGGATGGCCAGGTCGGCGATCTTCCAGTCGCCGTCGCTGCAGAACACCTTGGCGCTGGTGGAGCGCCGCGCGAGGGCCTCCCAGTCCTCCTCGTCGGCGGCCGTGCATTGGACGATGGCCTCCATGGCGAACTGGAGCGCCGACATATCGGCGAGTTGCTCGCGAACGACCGCGAGCGCGCTGAGGGGTTTTCCGAACTGCCGGCGTTCTCGAACGTGTGCGAGCGTTCGGCCCAGGGCCTCGGCCGCTGCGCCCACACAGCCGGCGGCCATCACGGTTCGACCCCAGGCGAGCACCTGGTGGGCGTGATGCATGCCCATGCCGGGTTCGCCGACCACTCGGTCCAATCCCAGGCGAACGTCGTCCAGGTATATCGATCTCGTCGACGATCCGCGGAGGCCCAGCTTGTGTTCCTCGGCGCCCAGGGACAGGCCGGCGTCATCGGCGTGGAGCCAGATCAGGCTGTGGCCGCGTCGGGCACCTCCGAGGCCGGGTGTGGAGACGAGGACTGTGAAGATGTCGGCGAGGCCGCCGTTGGTGACGAAGACCTTCTCTCCGTTCAACACCAGCGTCTCGCCATCCTGGACGGCCTTGGTGCGAATGGCGCTCAGGTCTGAGCCGGCGCCGGCCTCTGTTGCGGCGAACGCGGCGATCCACTCTCCGCTCGCGAGGAGGGGTAGCAGGGTGCTCTTCTGTTCATCAGATCCGAAGGCGACGAAGGCGCGAGTGCCGAGCCCGAGGTGTAGGCCGACCGTGGTCGCGATCGAGCGGTCGATGCGCGCCAGCCCGCCGACGATCTCGCAGATCTGGGTCAGGCTCAGCTCCGATCCGCCATAGGCCTCCGGGATCGAGGCTCCAAACAACCCGAACTGGACCAGGTCTTCGAGCAGTGCGCTCCCGATGTCGTGGGTACGGTCGATCTCCAGCGGGTCGACGCTGGCACTCGCCCAGGCCTCGATTGAATCCAGCAGCGTGCGCATCCCACCACCTCCTGGTCGCTACTAGGTCGCGAATTCCCTCGCTGGTGTCCGTCCGATGACCGGCACGGTCTGTGCAGAGCTTCGAAATATCTGGAGGTTCCTTGGCTACCGAAGACCAACGTACGTTCGATGACATCGTCACTGCGCACCGGGCGGTGCGCACGTTTGTAGAGCGCGCCCTGTCGACTGACGATAGTGCACTTCTTCTGCCCCATATGGAGAGGATGTGTGACCTGTTGCCCGAGCACTTTGCCTACGAAGAGCAGGACGGCGGATTCCTGGAGCAGATCGGCCAGACCAGCCCGGGAGGCCGGAGCCACGTGGCGATTCTGTGCGCCGAGCACCGGAGATTCGAGACCGAGGTACCGGCGTTGGTGCGGGCGATTCAGGCCGGAGACCCCTCCGCCCTGGATCGGGTTCGCGCCTTCGCAGAGGACATTCGCGAGCACGAACGCCTCGAGGCGGTCCTGGGCGGTTTGATCCAGTAGCGTCGGATGACACTTGGGGTGTGCCGTCTGGCCCACTTCATTCAGTTCAGATGGGCTCGCGCCAGGTCCAGCACGTCCTGAACCGTCTCGATGTCCTTGGTCTCCTCCATCTCGACGGCGATGCCGTAGGACTCGTCGAGGAGTCCGATCAGCTCCATCGAGGTCACCGAGTCCATGCCCAGGTCGCCGGACAGGGTGTCGGTCAGCTGAATCTCCGCCCGTGGGACGGCGGTCAGCTGGTGGATGATCTCGACGATTCCGACCTCGAGATCTGGGGTTGATGTGGTCATGATATGGCCTCCTGAGGGAGTGTTGAGGGGATGATTCGTCGGCTGCGTGCCCAGGTGTCGTACCCGTCGAGGGTCTCGCCGAGGGGGCGATAGACCACGCCGGTGACCGAGGGGGCCAGCCGTCCGTCGATCTCCACGCCGTGGCAGATCAGGTCTGCGAGCTCACGCGACAGCGAGGGCCGACCGCCGGTCTTGCAGGCGGTGGCCTCCTGGTCGTCTGCCAGAGCAATGGCTTGTTCGTCGCTGAGCGCGGGAGGTGGGGGAGGCGCGTGGTAGCGCGTCGCGAGCTCGACCAGAAGAGCGTGTAGTCGGCGGTTCTCGGCGGTGAGCACCAGCCGCGCCGGAGGCGTGTCCAGCTCGGCCACCCGCATCGCCATCCGCGCGACGTCGCGGGCATCGACGAGGTTGATCCACCCGTCTGGATGCGGGGTCTCCCGTCGGTGGGCAAGAGCTACGAGGATAGATGAGGTTCCTATTCTCATGTCCCATGGGCCGATGCAGGCGCCGGGGCAGAGCACCGCGACCTCGAGCCGATCTTCGGCGAGGGCGCGCTCCTCCATGGTCCACTTCAGGTCGTGGTAGACGCCGTGCCCGGGAGCCGCCTCATACCGGTGCCACTCGTTGGACGGACCAGCTGGCGCGGGGGCGACCGTCGCCGTGCTCGAGATGTACACGAGCCGCCGAACGCCGCCCGCTGCGCACGCATCGAGTAGTCCCTCGAGCTGATTCAAGCCCCTGGCCAGGGTCGCGGTTCGATCCGTGGAGTACCGCGGGTAGTGACCGGCGCAGTGGAAGACCACGTCCTGCCCCTTCAAGGCCAGCGCCAGCGAGCTTGGCGAGTCGAGGTCGCCGGGCGCAGTCCTCACGCCGGTGCGCGAGAGGGTCAGCCGTGGCGCCCGCCCACGGTAGGTGCAGAGGGGGACGACTCCGGCCGCGAGCAACCCCTGGACGAGATTGAGACCCAGAAATCCGCTCGCCCCCACGATTGCGTAGTTCATCTCTCCTCCGGCTGCGGAGGTATGGCGACCTTGGGGTCGCAGGGGTCGGTCCGACGACCGATGGTGTTCGGAGGCCAGGGGCCTAGGGAGAGGTATGTCTACCTGGCCCTACCAGACCGTTATCGAGCCGTTCCGCATCAAGACCGTCGAGCCGATCCCAATCCTCGATCGGGCCACTCGGATTCGGGCAGTAGAGGCCGCTGGGTACAACCTCTTCAAACTCGGAGCGGACCGGGTCACCATCGATCTCCTCACCGATAGCGGGACCGGGGCCATGAGCTCGGACCAGTGGGCGGCGATGATGATCGGCGATGAGACCTACGCTGGCAGCCGGTCCTTTCAACGCCTCGAGGCGGTCGTGCATCGACTCACCGGCCACGAGTTCGTGTTTCCCGTGCATCAGGGCCGGGCTGCTGAGAGGATTCTGGCCGAGACCAGCCTGCGCCCCGGCGATGTCGTTCCCAACAACACCCACTTCGACACGACTCGCGCCCACGTGATGAACGCCGGTGCCGTCGCCCTTGATGTGCCCACGAAAGCGGCGTTGAACCCTGATGATCCTCATCCTTTCAAGGGAGACGTGGACCTCGACGGGCTGCGCTCTGCCCTCGCCGAACACCGGGTGCCCTTCGTCATCGTGACCCTCACCAACAACTCCCTCGGCGGCCAGCCAGTGAGCCTCTCGAACCTGCGGGCGGTGTCGGAGATCTGCAGGTCCAGCGCTACCCCTCTGTTTCTCGACGCCGCCCGCTTCGCGGAAAACGCCTGGTTCATCCACGTTCGCGAGCCCGGCATGCTCCGCCACTCCCTCCGCGACATCGTCCGCGAGATGTTCGACCTCGCCGATGGCTTCACGATGTCGGCGAAGAAGGACGCCATGGTGAGCATCGGTGGCCTTCTCGCGACTCGGGATCCCGAACAGGCGGCTCGGTTCCGCGAGGCGCTGATCCTCGGCGAGGGCTTTCCTACCTATGGTGGCTTGGCTGGACGGGACCTGGAGGCGATGGCTGTCGGGCTCGAGGAGGCTCTCGATCCGGCCTACCAGCGCTATCGGGCGAGCAGCGTGGCCTATCTGGCGGAGGGCCTTCAGAGGGTCGGGTTTCCCATCGTCACGCCTCCCGGTGGCCATGCCGTGTACATCGACGCCGGGCGGTTCTGTCCTCACATTCCGCCGGAGGCCTTTCCCGGGCATGCCGTCGCAGTGGCCTTTTACGAGGAGGGCGGGATCCGCGGCTGCGAGATCGGCTCGCTCCTCCACCCGGAATCTCCGCTGGAGCTCCTCCGGCTGGCGCTCCCGCGGCGCACCTACACCCAGGCCC